>JGI20166J26741_11698695_pt1 | contig 10855 bp, 4 predicted proteins | sample TergutCu122P5_FD_26741 | JGI IMG/M metagenome (IMG submission 26741) | reverse complement strand
CTACACAACTATAGGAGTACGGGAACCAAGTCTTGAAAAACTCATTCATAATGACAGCTAGCAAAAATGCAGCTTTATCCGTATTTGCACTTAGATTATATGAAAATTTCAGCGAAAGCACCGAAGCAGCTTCATACTTGCGCTCTGCCTTACGCTGCATAACGTAATCTTTTTCACCATCTATTTGAGGCTTTTCTGAAAAGTTGGGTGGTTCGCCTGTTTTAAGGTGAGTAAAGTATCCGCTGGTACTCACCTTTACTGGCATTTTATAATGTGTTATAGTAAAAGATTCCTCCATGGCATTCAAGACCGAGCCGAATCTGCGTGTCCTAGGTGCCGTGATTTCTTTAAAAGCGGTATTGTCAACGCTGTAACTCCTTATTTGGGTATAGCCTGACGGTATATCAACGTTGCCAGGTCCCGATGTCAAGAAGATGATGCCATTATTCACATCAATATCATAAATGCGATATGAATACCCATTGAAGATCATGTATTGATCTACCAAGTATCGTTGCAAGATACCATCGGCAAAGAAGTTAGCATGAAATTCATGTCCCCTAATTTTGAGGATTGCTAATTTATTAAGTGCCAACAAGTCTTTGATAACATCATTGTTTTTGAGATAGACGATATAGCATTCCTCAAAGCATCCATCATTGAGATCAGCTTTAAATTGAACTGTCCTCTTAAATTCGAAATAGTTATACACATAGTCCACTTGCTCACGTCTAAGAGCCACTTGAAGGCAATTTCGAAGTGCAAACATAGTGCGATCAGAAAAAGTCTTATCATCAGGCAATGTCATCCACTTTGAAACACGCTCCTGAATCTCGTTTTCCGACAATCCATTTTTCTTAAGCTCATATAGCAGACGAAAAACAGCGAGCCGCTTGGTATCTGCTACAGTTGGCATAAACATATTGATGGAGGACTCATTATTTAGATATGTTTTGATATTGGCATAATAAAAGTCGCGAAGCATGTATGGCTTTGAGATAATATGAACCATTGTAGCCTTTGTACCACCAAAACATCCGCTATTGTGGATCGCCATCGGTAAATTAAAGCACTCGTCATCGATAATAGCGAAACGAGCATATCGATTATCTTTATTGCAGCGGTTGAATGCAATCTGCTCATCCAGATCGACTTGCTCATTGTCAAAGTATTTATTCAAATTCTGCTGAGTGCCTTTCATGCTGTCGAGTATTTGCGCATATGGAGTTTCTGTTCTAGAAATGACGCTGATCATATCTACACCGTATTTTAAAGCGACACTTGCCAAAGGAAGCTCAAAACCCCAGTATGCTGCCGCTTTGAAAGGGAAAATAGCATCTTGCGCTTGAACTCTCTCTTTAGTTAAATCTTCATAACGCCAGAACATAATCTTAGTGTTGTTACTATGCTGATAAGCATCTCCTGCAGTCAAATTATCAGGTAACTGCAACGCTTCCACTATGGCTTTGCGAATGTCTGGCGGAATGCTCTGCGACAAGCATATGTACTGAATCCTTTCAGTCAAGATATTCGCCAGCTTAAAGCCAAGCAGGGAAAGTGGTATATTATCCTTGGTCATTATCTCAGTAGCATTTGTGATGATAACCGTAGAAAGCTTAGCAAAGAAGCTGTCAAAGCCAACAAATACTTTTTCTTTGCGGACAAATTCTAGTGTAGCAAATAGGATATCGATATCCTGCAAGCCTGTACCGTTTTGTTCAGATAAGCTCTTCATTTCCCAGATAGAGCTATAACCGTTGATGAGCTTCAGTCGTTCTTCGGTGTACCTGTGCATCAGCTCCATCTGCTGTTCATCCGGGCAGATAAAGAGAACGGTTTCTCCCCGAGCCAGCACCACATTTAAATAGCGGTAAAGATACTCTCCAAACTCTGAATAGATTGTGGAGTCAATGATAACATCCTGACCAGCTGCAATTTTCTCAATATGACGGATAAAGCTATAATTGATTTCCAAATTGTTCTCAATAAGCTTGCGTTTAATTCCTTCGATGACTGGGTCATTGGTAATATAATCGCTTTTTAAATTCTTCTCAAGTTTTTCATGAATTTCAAGTGTACCAATATAGCGACCTTTATATATTTTCTTATACTCCTCTTCAAGCTTGCTATAATCCACCTCTGTAATATTGCTGGATTTCTCTTTGACAATTTCTCTATCATCTTCATCTTGTTCGTTACCATCTAAGAAGTATGCAAATTCAGCAACGACCAGCAAAGAAAGTGTCGGCCAAATGTAAGCAGCACTGAGGATCTTTCCCATCAAATCAATGGGAAGCCAATTGGCATTGTAGATGAATGGAACCTCTAGAAAAATGACTGTAAGCACATAGATAACACCTAATATGCGAACACAGTATTTAATGGTGTGCTTGACCTTCACCCAGTTAATCCTCAAGGAATATGTGTGGTCATCTAAGTGATACACAAAGTTAAGGACTGCCCAATAATACTTCTTGAATTTATCGATATTTGCTAAACCCTCATTAGTCCAATCGCTCGGCTCAATAACTTTACCTGTACCTATCTTTGCAATGCGCTTTACTATGGCAAAAACTATCAGAATAACTGCATTGAGAATAATTACGTCAAATAGCTTGATGGTATAATCAACCATGCTAAACGGAGCAATGGTGTTCAGATATGATTTCAGCAGTCTAAGGAGCAGGTCATTTATCTGCCAAAAAAAGCCACAAATCAGCAATACATAAAGAAACGCATACCTGACAAACCTCTCCTGTATCCAACGGACTTGCTTTTTCAAATTCATGCCCTTGATGATCTGGAAAGGAACCACAAGCAGAAGCAAAGAAATAATCGGGGTAAAATTTTTAAGCCAATCCATCATATTACACCCCCTCTAGTAAAATGCTATTGATGTTATCTTTATCAACAATGGAATACAACCTTGTAATTGCTGTCACGTCTTCATGTATGGACTTCGTATTCAAAAGATACTGATACGTCTTATCATCATCAGTGTCAGTTGTCGCAATTCCGATGTCAAGGTTTCGCAGCAGATTTTCCATGTAATCTTCAAACTCTTGAAGCGAGTTTTTGTGATAGAGGTAAAGCTGGCGAAGCATACCTTTATCTTTTTCAAACTTGATTAGCTCGTTGTAATACTGCTGCAAAATGACACTTCGGGGAATGTAATGAGTCAAGCACTGCTTATAGGTCTTTGCACTTTCCTCGTTTTGCCGCTGTGAATTATTAAAGTCATCTCGCAGCTTTTTCAACACCTCAATAACTAACCTCTTATATTTGAATACATAATAAACATAAGAAATCCAAAATGCAAAGATCACGACGCACATGGATAGCACAAACATCAAACCACTGTATGAATAAGTAAAGTCACGATACTGAATTACCAGATACGGAATTAAAAACACCAGCAGTACAGCTCCAAAGATAATCCATATAAATCTGCTTCTATTGATACTAATGAGGTAATTCTCAATTTTCGTCTTTGTATTCTCAATTTGCTCATTGAAATCAACATAGATCGTGGACAGATGCTTTTGTCCTGCAATGAAGCCATCCGTTTCTTTCTTCCACTTTGTAACATCAATGATGGATTGCTCTATGTCGGAGATGTTCTTACTAACCATACGATATTCGCTTCTCTTCTTCTGAAACACTTCTGTTTTATGGTCATTAAACTTCTGAGTAACTTGCCTTACGAATCTATCTAATTTATCTTCGTTTTCTTTGTTCTTTTTTTGGATATCCTTAATGACTGCATCGCAGGTAGCATGTAGTTTTACCACAGACATGGACTTTCTCAATTCGCAATCTACCATGAAGTTCGGTATATCCTCATCAATTGGGTAAATACCTGCTGAATCATTTTTAAACCCTGTTTCCAAGCCACCGATGGCATCAATATCGAGAAATGGGAAAGGTATATCAATTTCCTTAACCTGCTCCTGCTCCTTTTTCATTATTTCAATCCGTTTTGCCAAAATCTGTGCAAACGCATCCCATTGAATTTGAGGGATTGTATCGAAAATTTCCTCAAATACAGCGCAGCGATAAACGTAGAGATACAGCTGATAAGCACTGCGATTGAACTTATGATCATCAGCATCGTCAATCCGCAACTCCTTACTGCTAAGCATATCGGTATATCGTTTCTTTTGTTCATCACACACGATGGTAAATGCATTTTCCAGGATTTCATAAAGCTCAATATCATACTCACCTGTAACTTTATCGGCAATCACCTCAATGAAAGCATTTATGATAGTTCGGAACAGATTAGATTCATGTCCGATGAGAGATTCTTTTTCATCATCCTTCAAAAGCTTGGTAAATTCCTCCATGAGCCAGGCAATTGCATTACACTTCGATTGTGGTCTCCGTGCTTTAATGTTATCAATCATCTTGTAAATGGAGTCCACATTAGGCATACCAATCCTTTCCCAGAGCAGTTTTCGCATTTCGGCAAGGAAAGCATCGTTATCCAATAACTCATTTTCCCTGTCAAACACTTCACCCAGCACAATGCGGATATGTTTTGCTGTTTTGCCATGATTATGAAGGACAGAAGCGAGATTCTCATTCACCGCCATAAGTGCAATCTTCTCATACACCAAGGCTGCCGCAAGCTGATCCTTTCGCTCTTTCACATTGACATAGACAATAACGTTAAACTCATCGGTAATGTCGATATCTTTATCAATAAGATCAGATATATCCCGTGCACATGCAGACAGCTCATCAATACCCCTGTTCATACAGATCAGCTGATTGCTCTGCCGAAGATTGTTAAACAGTAACTTGCAGACAATATCCGCATCAAACAGTTCCAATTCTGTGTTTACGAAAAATGTATGCATGTGCAACCCTCCCCTAAAATCTTAAATCCAATCTCTAAATAACTGATATCCCATAGAAGTCTTGCTCATCTTCGAAATATATGATGCAGACACAATAGCTCTCTTAATAGATGCCACCAAATCGCTGACAACTTCTGAATCCGCTGATGCTTTTTCGCAGAATTTCGCTATCAATCCTTCCAGTGCACGTTTAACAGTATCGAGCTCTAATTCAGGATTTTCAGGGTCACTTGCAAGATTAAACATAATGGTCACTGCGTTTTGCTCAGGTATATCTGCGCTGATTAAGCCCTGCACGAACTTTTTGTCATTAACTGCGCCACCTCGTGTTTTTGCAGACTCTTTTGCAAACTGATCGCTCTTTAATATTTTACTGACTCCCTTTTCATCATTTTTGATGAATAGAAAAAGCATGTAAGTATCTTCCACAGATAATCGAGTCCCTTCCCACTCAATGATTTCACCCCTTACACTGTTTAGTGTAGAGAAATAGCGCAAAACACCTTTAGCATCTTCACGAAGTGAGATAATACCATAAGCAAGTGCAAGCCACATAGCTTCTGCTGCTTTCAAATCGTCCTCTACATCCTTCTCGGAATTGATGTATGGAAGATAATTGCGCAAGTGCCAACGGATATCCAAATGTGGAGTGATAGCCAGTTCGCTGCCAGCCAACATCTCTTTAATACGCTTTTGATAGTTCTGATAGAATACCCCAAGCTCACCAGTCTCCGTAAACTTTTGGATATCCTTCAAGCGAACACCATAGGAAGAACAGTAAAAATCAATGGTATAAGAAGAAAATCGTTCATTAACCTCAGTTTTGGGTGTAATCTCAGTATTGCCAACCTTAAAGTAATCCGCAGACACCCCATTCAGGTCAGGATTATCTTGCAAAATCAATTGCTCCGTTTTAGGATTTATACCCCAAAAGAAATATTGATAAGCGAAATTCTTCTGGTCATCATATAAAAGATATGGTACTCCTTTTTGTGCAACCGAAGCAAGTATACTCTGTGGTGTTCTAAGATCATCAGTACACTGCTGCTGATAGGTTTCATCGGCACATTGCTGCTTTAAAGCTTCATAGACGTTGATATCCAAAATAGGCTTATACTTATTTTCAATCTCTGAGGTGATATGATTTACTACATTCGAACGAAAAACATATTCCATTGTTGTAAAATGACGATTGGTACGCTGCTCTTCAGTCTCTGATGCATAACGCTTGCTTCTCTCGTTCTCAATTTCCAAACAAGTTTCATTATACAATGCTTTGAAAATTGCACCGCTAACTTCATAGTTGTCTTCATTTGCTGTATTGATAACCAGCGAATTGTAAACCTTCTTCTTCAAAGATGAACTTGCATAAACGTATGTAACCAAATCTGTCTCGCTGGTGTGCTTTTTCTCCAAATTCTTAGAATCTATATCAAGATTTATTTTAACCTTAGCCAAGCTGTCAAAAAAGATTTCATATTCACTAATCAAGGCATCAAGTCGCTTCAAAACCTCAGATAATACAGCCTTTTGCAGACTACAATAGCTGTATTGCTCTAAATTCTTTTGTTGTCTTCCAGCCATTTTAAAATAGTCGTCCTTGAATGCCAAAAATGCATGATTTATTCTTGCAGCAAACAAACTAGAAACACGAATAGCTTCAGTATAGGCATCCTCTGTAACTTTCTTTGTGCCCTTGTTATAGTCATGTGTTTTATAATCATTGGTATCAGTCAGGCAAGTTGCAAACGTGTTCTCTGCTGCTTTCAAACCATCCCTTATCAGATTGCGGAAACGATATAGGAGCAGACGGGCAGACAGCGGATGAACCATGTTGCCATTCTTACAAACTAGCTGCTCTACATTATATTTGCCACCATTAAAAGAACGGATAGACTCATATGTATCGCAGATAATAGCTTGCACCAAGGACGATTTGTCACGTTGTACAGCGTCATCAATAGACTGCTGATAATCTCTCAATGCTCTTTCCACACGAGCAACTTCACCTTGAATATCATGAGGACTGCTGAGAGCTTGCATACTGACTCCACAGCTCTGCTTCTTGATTTCAAGTTCTTCATCGTTCTCAAACTTGCTATCAATCAACTGCATCATTTGCATGTAAAAAGTCTCATCACGGTTGGAAATGAGATTGTTATTTTCGTCTTGCACCTGCGACTTGATAAAGCGGAACTGGTCACTGCCATCACGTAGATGCGCCTCAACAGCTTTGATGAATGAGATGTCACGCTCTATCTTTGGAATAGCAGGATTCGCCCTGCGCTGATCTTGATTTTCTTTTAAGTCTTTTTTGAATTCATCATCAAAAAAAGTCCAGTTCTGTCCAATTGAATCGGAGGCCGCACAAAACCCACAATATTGCAAGATGTCTTTATAAGGGTATTCTAGAGAAGAAGCACCAGCACTACCATAGAGAGCTTCACCGCCGCTTTCTATAATTGTAATGTAGCCATTATCCTCAGCAGTGTACTGTGAAGGAGAAAGTGGAGAATATACTTGCATGTAAGTAATGTTAGCCATCAGCTTCTCATAATGCTCCAATGATGGCATGACACGACGGGCTTTGTTAATGTTGTCGATGAAAAACATCAAGTTAAAAGGAGCGTTAGCTTTAGCATAGTCACGCTCAGAATCAAAGAGATCATCAAATGAAATCTTGATTTTCTTTGCCTTTTCCTTTGACTGATCTGAACTACACATGGTGACTATGTTTATAGCATTCAATTCACGAATGGCACCGTATGAGTTAGCATACTTGCTTTCCTTCTGAATGTCGTCACTAGTGGATGGCATGTATATGTCAGGAAACGCAAATAAACCACGTATAAGTACCTCGCCCCAATATTCCTTACGAAAAAATTTACGAATCCACATAGCCATCTGCAGGAACATACCTGAACCTGTTCCACCTGCAAAAGACGAAACAATCATAACACGCATGTTGCTTGGATCCACATGCCCACGAGCAAGATTTAATTTCTTAACGGCTTCTTTCAATTTACCCATTCGCTCAGAATTTGAACATTCCAAAAACGCCAAACGGGAGAGTGGGCGCATTTGCCCTGCACCATCAATCATGTTACGCTTCTTAATCAATGCCGTATCGGGGAACCATTCACCCACCCCAAAGTCGCTCATTTTATTCAAGTACTCTTCCACTGTCTGTTCCTTGCTAGTCAATATGACTTCCAGAGCGTTTTTTAAACTGCTAAGAGTAGAGCTATCTGTGTCAAAGCCGATACAACAAATGTACTGATCTGGAACCTTGCTTTCATTAATCCTTCCAAGTACCTGATCAACAACACGACAACCTGTACCACCTAAGCCCACTAATAAAGTTCTCATATCCATATCATTTACCTCCTATCTCCAATAAATTTAATGAATGTGCATGAATTTAAATTGCTTGCCAGCATCAAAACATCTTCTATATCGAATTCCTCAAAACCAGTTCGCTCCTCTTTTTTCGATGGCACAAAGGAACGTTTTAGTCCGACAGTTGAGAGCTTTACCATTTGATCATCTCTCACACTATTGGGACTTAAATGCCTTGATTCTACACCAATCTTATTGATTTTAACACCTATAGCTCCTCGCGGACGTGCATAAAAGACAATCCCTGCTACCCTTCTTCTTTGCGATAACCAAGGAACCAAACTAAAAAGGGTAAAGGCTCGCAGCTTCCGTATAGTCCAAATAGCCCCTACAGAAACGAACATCGTACCTCTATTCTGCGCATTGATGTACTTAGCTCTTGTCCCTCGTTTAAACCTACGCTTAAATATAAAGCCAAGCAAAAAGAATAGGATGATGAATGGAAGAAGATAAAAGAAAATAGTCAGCAGGATATTCTCCCGTTCTATCTGTAAAGCGCCTTGGGAAAGCTCTTTAAAAGAACCATCAGAAATACCGCCAGTTACAGATAGCTTACCTGTTGGAATCATCCAGGCCGACATCCAGTTCCAACACCACTTTGCAGGAAAACTTAAGCAATCGTACCTTGGAATGCAGGTATATGTACCGTCATCGTTCAGCGTACTATCCAATTCAAGCTTACCCCTGAAGGGATCTTTCATTGTGAAGTGGACATCCAAACCCTCAAGGTCTGCTTTAGCCATCTGATTACCATCCATGAAAACGGTAAACAGCAATCCCTTATCGTTGTCATATAATGAATTTCGTTTAATTGTATCTCCTTTGGGTGCTGTCACAGACATGGTGTAAGTTACAGGGCTTGCGGGATGGAATGCTATGGTATTGGTCATTGGGAGGAAGCCTGGTATTTCAATTGTAGCTTTGAGTTCGCTGTCAATCGCTTTTAATGTGATGCCTCGAAGTGTAAGATCGCTGTTGTCATTTTTTGTGATTACACTATTACCTTCGGAGTAAGATACATTGTATGCAACATCACTATTTAAGAGGCTTGGATCGATTTCTTTATCAGTGCCTCTTTCATAGATTTTGCAGACCACGTCAATCTTATCGCCAGAGTAGAGAGACTTCATATCAGTCACTTCCTGCTGATTGGATAGGTAAACCTTCATCCGCATCTCAATAGCAGGCTCGTACATGATAACCACTGAATCACGGCTAACAGGCTCAGAGAACTTAAAAGTATAAATTCCCATAGGAATATTTAAGCTACCGTTATTAAAAAGTGCAGTAGTACCTTTTAAAGATTTATCAGTATCCTGTCCCTGCACTTCTGGATAAATCAGCTTTGCAGACTGCACCAGCTTCAGTGATGCATCAGCTGAAGTTACATCTATAACCTCAGCAGAGGTTTTCTGCGAGAGTACAGCAATATTGAACATTGGCAAATCTGAAGTTATTTCCACAGTAGTATCGTCCATAAATCGCATCTTGTTTTCAGGGACACGAATACGCCCCGATACCATATCAGCCATCTCAGACATGACTTTTATGATCTCATTGCCGTCAACGATGTCGTTTGACTTTGGATAGACGAAAATGCCATTTTTTTCATCAGCCTTTGGGCGAGGAGCTTGATCACCAATAGCCAAGTAGGTTACTCGAGGCTTTGACCCATTAGGCATACTTTCAGAAACAACATCAGATATCTTCTTTTCCAGTTCCCCTTGGGTAACATAGACTTGACTGTTATCTCCTGCAATTCTTGCTAATCCGCCATCAGTGATAACAACAAGCCAATACTGTGTATTCTTATTTGAGCTCTGAACCGACTTCAGCTTATCAATAGCTGTATCAACAGACTCAATAGGAGTACCAGAAGATTCATAATGGTCGTGGATACTATCAACTTGCTTTTGAATATCCCCAGTCAAATCAAATTCCTTAGCTACCGAGTAGTCAGACATATATGTTATATAGAGTTTATCCTCCTTGTTCAACAATCCGCAGAAAGCTTGCATGGCGTAATTGGCATATGCCCAGTTTTTTGAGCCATTGGAACTCATGCTCCCAGAATCATCAAAGACCACAGAAACAACTTTTGTAATGCTTAAAGTTTGTGCAGAAGCGACAAAAGGCAAAGCAACTACAACAAACAGTGAAAATACAAGGGTAATTGCCGCTAACCTCTTTTTCATAATTACCTCCTATCTATAAAACATTCCCCTTTTCGCTAAACTTTTGAGTTATGGTATCTATTTTTCAACTGCTCCTGCAAACTTATTAAGTATTATACACTATTCAACAACTAAAATCTTATTATTCAATAACAAATTCAATGCCTTGATTGTGCAATTCTTCGGCAATCTTGTCGGTAAATTTATCATCTAGTTTGAGAATATCCATAGCGTTTTTTAAAGGGATATGAAATTTTTTAATTATTGCGATAACGGCACTGATATTAGCTTCTTTGCTTCCCTCTTCTCTGCCCTCTACCCTTCCCACTTCTCTTTCCTCTTCTCCTCTGACACGTAAAGCTGTTTCCATATTAAATTCGGTAAAAAGCATATTTACCACCTCCGATGAGTGTTTTCTTA
>JGI20166J26741_11698584_pt1 | contig 10855 bp, 6 predicted proteins | sample TergutCu122P5_FD_26741 | JGI IMG/M metagenome (IMG submission 26741) | reverse complement strand
ATAATAATAATAATAATAATGTTAAAGACTAGTTACATAATATAATGATGCCCCTAAAATGGGCACACAATGTAAATGTTCATACATAAGTTCCATAAAAGAAGCCCGGGTACTTGATGAGCCTGTGCCAAGCCTGTTCAAATGGATCTATTGACCATTCCAGCAAGCAGCTAAGTCAGTGTCCTTTCTTCATTACTGAGTGTTAATGCTGTGATAAGTTACTGAACTGCAAGTTAGATGTGAATTGGCCTAACAGTACACATCCAGTGCATACATCTGTGGTAAGTTACAAGACCTGATCTGCTCCCAAGGATTCACAGTGGATTGCCTTTAGACCTGTCTTTTGTAGCTGAAAAGTACAGGAACAGTGGATGAAAGTGTGCATGTATCTTGATGTCTGCTAGAATGGATCAGTGGGAGAATAAATGAATAGTTGTGGGTTTGTCATTCATGTTCTTTGATGTCATAAGTGTGTCTGCATTGTGGAGCTCGAGGAACACTGATGGTCTCTCATAATAGCAGTCCACTAAGATTTGCCAAGGACTTCTTCCATTGTGGGCTGTTCTGTTAATCTTAAGAGATGGATGACTGGCAGCAGCAATTCTGTATGAGCCAGGTTGATGCAGAGAAGGAGCATTCATTGCACAGCAGCAGAGGAGGGCACAGGAGAATTTTAGGTTGGATGCCCTCCTTAAATTCCTTTGTGACTCATATATGTAAATTTCTAATGTTTTTTATTCCCAACTGTTCAGAGCTCAGTAGATACTGTATGTACCACCATGTTTAACATTAGAAGCTGTGTAATTTTTCCACATGGTGTATTTAGTCTTTCATACAGTTCTGACAGTAAATGTGGTGTATCTGAGCAACAAGAATTAGTTGGCCTTATAGATATAATTGGTTTTTAGATATAAAAAGTTAAAGTTGTCCCGTTACAGGCCTGGAGTGACCCAGAGGGTTCCAGGAAGTTTATGTTCCCAGATTTCATGACAACAGCACAGGATAGTGGTAAGGTTGTCAGCCTTATGCACTGGCCATCTTTACCCCCAGGAAATACACCTGGTACTCATTTCTGTTAGAGGCTGAGTCAACCCCAGGGTCATAGTGTGACCAGAAGGATTATGTCACTGAAAAATTCCAATGACACCATCGGGAATCGAACCCGCGACCTACCGGTTTGTAGCGTAGTGTCTTAACCACTACGCCACCGCGCACCGTCATTTTTAGATATACTTTCCATTAATTTGAGCCTTCAGCAGGGTAGCATTTGATTCGTACCTCATTAATTTTGTGTTTCATACATTTTCTCTGAAACTACTCTAACTTCCATATTTTACTTTGTTCCTCTCAGATTACATTTTCTTCAAGACTTTTAGCCTGTGCTACAGTACTCAATATTTTACGTGCTGATTGCGACTTGCAAAAAGGACAGCTTAAGTTGATTCACATACACAAGGTTTTAATTTTTTAAGCAATTTCTATACACAGTGAAAACCAGTTCAAGCATCCATGCTTAAAAGGCTTTCCCACCTAAGATGCCAGACTGAGTACCAAAATTTTCCCATATGATTAACATATGATGTTGCCCTTTTAAAAGGATTTCCCACCTAAGAGACATGAAAATTTCATACTGGAATGCCTTTTCTGCCCGTTATTCTTTCACAGACAGTGATAACGTTTCCACCATAGATCAGAGGTACAGATAAGCAACTCAGTGTTAATCCATGGAAACATGTTGTGGAAAATGACACCATTCTGACTGCTTTGGCACCAGTTTCCATGTATGCATTTCACATGGTATTATGGAACATCGTGGTGCATGTGTAATCAGTCCACAACATAAATATGCATAGGTTTAATGGAGTGTGTTATGTCCGTTAACTATTTTACTTTAATTTCACTAATTTTAAGTATACCATGTGCAAAATTTATATAATTTTTATGTTCACTTCAGATTGCATATCTGTATACAGTTTTTGTCCTGTAGAGCCTTGAATCAATAAACACAAAATCAGCATGGTTACCACACAAGAAACAGGCAAGAAATGTAAACTGCTTGAAGATCAGGAAAAGCTGGATATTCTAAACCTGGTGGATGCTACTTAAATTTACCTTTTTTTTTTTAAAAAAAAAAGGGCCTTTGCATTTCTGTGTCAAAATACAAGACAGAGTACCTGGTCTGTAAGTGAACAGTGGAGCTGGAGAAAGGGTGAAAATGGAAAAACTAAGGTGGAGTCACTATTTATGGTATAGTTCCACCAGTTGTGCTTATAAAAAATCTTATCTTGTATTCAAGAATGTGTCAAGATCACTATAGAAGGTAAGACTTCAAATGTGGTGTGATAGTGAAGATGAGTCATTAGTACAGAATTTAGGTGGAGTAATGTTCTAGTAAAGGGGATGTCAATTTCAATATATAATTACAAAACAATTTTGTTTTCAGACTTACCCTTTTCAAATGTTTCCTTGCTAATGAGCCAAATTCATTGATCCCCCCCCCAAAAAAAAAAATGTCTTAAGAAGGTTTTACTGTACTATTGTACAGTTACAACTAAAAATGTAATTTATGTTCCTTCACCATCTGTTGTCCCAAAACTTTTTCATATAGATCATTATATGATATGTACATTTAAAATATTTACCTTTAGAATACAAATCTTTCTTTATTAATCACTTCTTGCTCTATCACAACTTAATTATAAATCACAGCCCTTAATTTACCTTAGGTCTAATTACTACAAAGACAGAAGGAATGGGCCTTGAGAGTCTACATTCTACATCACATATTATATTTAAGAACCCAGAATGATAACCCTGTTACTTTCCAATACCACTTTAATGATGAGGCACAAATGTTACTTTCATACATTATACAGGGTGATTTAAGACTTCTTGACATTATTGCAGGAGAAGATTTCTTAGGTCTTTGTGATCAGAAAAGTTCATGTAAACATGTATCTGATTTTGGACTGTCACAGGGTTGTGGCCACTTGAAACTTGGAACAGAGAGTAAGGATTCTTCAAAATAAATGGAACAAAACAATAAACAAGCATAATACCTAATAAATTAAAGTATAAGTGTAACTCAACTTCAAGTATTTGCCCTCAGTTTACAACAACCTGTGCTTTATGCAGGTTTTCGAAAATGCCATCTCTGGCCACAACTCACACTGCCGCTTGGTTGTGAAAACAGCAAAAGCTGTGAGTTGCAGCTTCTGCTGATTGTTCCTGTTCTAGCTGGTTCAAGGTTGCATAGTGCACGTTGCAATGTGCAGTTCAAAGGAGGAAGTTTATGACAAGGAACACCCAACTCTGTAACCACTGAGAATAGGACCCACATGGATATTAACTTTTTTGCTCATAAAGACCTAGGAAATCTGCTCCTGCAATAATGTCCACAAGTCATGAATCATTCTGTATATTAAGCAAATATCAAATCTGATTTAAATCCAAAGACACTCTTGAGACACACAATAAGTTCACCACAATGCTGACAGAAACTTGGACTATACACTTTGAATGATAGTGAATAATAAATTTGATTTGAGGTTTCAATTGTGTGAAAATAAGACATGGTTTTCTGGGTTATGGCACTGTAGTTTCCATACATTCATACTTGGAAAATAGAATGACCTGAACATAGAAACTGGTAATCAGCCACAAAACTACATGGCTTCACCCTAGAACACACAAACCCTCTTAGAAAATGATCATGATCCTGTATTATCTTCCCTGTCTTTACAAAGCAAATTTGCAGTTTTTATAGTACTGATAAATACACCAATTTGTGTGTGTGTGCAATACGTGACCTTATTAAGAGTAACCCTGAATTACTTTTAGTGCCTCTTCCATAAATGTAAATGCATACGTATATTATGTATTTCCAGGTACTGTAACTCAAGACGAGCATTCTCTGACACACTTCTCAGTGCACTAATAGTTACCTTACGGCATTCAATTGTCACCTACCATAAAGTATTTTAACATTCACAAGTATCAGGTACTAGAAAGAATATTAATAAAAATCACTAAGGTCTTGGTATTCATGGTTTTAAAATTTCCTACAACAATATTTAATAGATTCTCAACAGATATATCAACTTTCAGGAAAGTTATCAATAAAAATTAGTTTTGAAGTAGAGCAATGAAGTATCAAAAGTTGAATATAGTAATCACTGAGAATTAAATATGCTGTTTCATCACTTTACATAAAAAAACAAAGCCAAACCACTCTTTAAAACCCCGTGCACCTCAACCTAAAACAGCAACTAACAGACGCCATGCAGCAGAATTATTCTTGAGCAGCTGATGTTCATTCAGCTATTTAAGAAATTCTGTGCCATCTAGGTAATCTGATGGTCCAGATATTCATAAAACCAGATCCAGCCACTGGAGCCTGTCTTGAACTCACTTAAAATAATGTAGACAGTTTCTTATATGCATTAATACATTTCAGCCATCATTAAAACAACTAAAGATGACCAGCCTGTAAATGGTCTGGATCTTTGTCCCTCTCCTGTTTTATCATTATATTGCTCCCAGATGTACCCTGTTCTTCTATATTCTTTAATGATATTCCTTATTATATTTTGCTTCAATTCATTATAGATTGTCTTAGCTTTGTTGCTGTATGGACCACCAGTCTTGCTGTAGTGATTGAGTGCTCTAACAGCCATGTAGTTCAAGTTAATCCAGATTGGACCACGCCAGTAAGGAGCGTCATGCTCTGTGTTTGGCTTCATATACAATGGTGCTGTTTTTGCTAGTGAACGTAAACCATAATTTGTCCATAACAGTTCTGGATTTTTTAAATCATCTAATATCTTACCAAGTTTGGGAGAATCAGGTTCCAGTATCTGCAGAAGAAAGGGGAAGAGACTTACATAACCAAAAGTAGAATCAACAAAACGCAGTTCTGGGTCCTGCAGCGTGACACGAATTTTATCAGCATTTTGATGCATCTGATATCCTGATGAAGGTGACCTTGGAAGTGGAGGTTGTTTGAGGACAACAGAATCTGTATGCAGACCAAAGTCTGAGTAAGCATGAGTTCTTGGAGACCAATGTAATTTGTCCAGTAGATCGTTGTCTGCTAGATACCCATATGTATTGCTGTATTTCTGACCATTCTTGTTAAGAAGTTTTGCAATTTCTGACAGTGTGGATGCTGCCAGTGCTAGCCAACAGCGCAGATCAACGTGACGTTCATCCACGTTTGGGTGAGAAGCTCGTGGATAATCATCTAGGCCTGATGTTAAAGTTATAGGATTCAATTCCCGATTTGTGGTAGCATTTCTTCCTCGCCACCTATATGACCCAGACAAGTCACCAATTTGAGTTACATTGAACCAGTCAAACCATGCCTGAAGTCGAGGATAAAGCCGCTCTAAAGTTGCCAAACGACCTTCTTTCTCTGTCAACTTATCTGCTAAGTTCTGAAGTATAAAGTGTAAAGTTAGAAAAAAAGTTGGTGGATTTGCATTACTGTTTCTCTGTGTGACAAACTGTTCTGGAACTCTGCTTGAAGCTTCTTGACCCAAAATCTGTTCTCTTGGAATCCATCCTTCTACATTCATAAGATCAAACCAGTGGCTGATGATGTCCAATTCTATATCTAGATCCCATGATGATATCAACAGACCATGAAATCCTTCATCCCATAGAAATCCTCTTGGGAAAAAACTCCTTGATGGGACTGCAGAATACAGAGGCGCTTTCCAGTATGGTACTGGACTTCTTGTATGTGGTGATTCAACCCTTGATGCTCCATAGAAATAGCCTACACCACCAAGCAAGTTACTGAAAGCAGCTCTGGCAAATGCAATTTCGTCGGTCTTATATCCTTTTGTTTGTAGCTTGAATGTTTCTTCAAATCTGTGGTGAAAATTCTTGCGAAGCCTGCTTAATTCTCTGCTGTAGGCATTCAGGATAAGACTTTCTGAACGGTCCATATGACTTCCAGATTCAAATGCCATGTCTAGCTCAAATGGCACTCTGGCTGTTATCTGTGTGACCACAAAGTTGGGTTCTACTCTCTTACCATCAACACCAGATGATGATAGTAATTCTCCTGGCAAAACAAAGAATTTCTGATTACCCTTCCGACGATCTATGACCCCTCGCAGTGATGCAAATACAGTCTCTTTCAGCACATGGAGACCCTGAGCAGTTGTGCTGAGATATGATTCATGTTCCACTTGCCCAGAATGGTTGTATAGCTTCAAAGTAAATGCTCCCAAACCCTCTGTCTCACCACTTACTCCCACAGGCAGCCTACTTTCAAAACGATAAGGTTTAATCCAACCCTTAGTCTTTTCCTCAATGGCTGAATATAAAAGGAAAGAAATGAGTTCATTTTGCAGCTGGCTGTCCTGAGTTGCAGCACTGATTCTTGCAGTCCAGTCTCCTCCATGGTTTCCTCCAGGTTTCTTCACAAAAGACACAGTGATTTTAAATGGACCATCTTCTATTTCTTGGACTCCAAATGTTCGTCCATCATGTTCTATCCAGCCATAACGACCCAGATTATCTCCATCATCACACCAGTGTCTGTCAATTAAAATAATATTTAAGAAACAACTTTGATCTTCACTGACTTGCTTCATGTTCACTTAATAGTGCTTATAACAACTTAGAAACTGTCAGAGTAGTACAAGGCAAATGAGAAAACAGGAGGTGCATTTTTGATGTCACAATACTTCTTTCAACACAAATCAACATACTCCATCTTCTAGGTAGAAGAGTCACTCTTCTACCCTGAAGATGGAAGTAATGCATGCCTCTGTAACATCTGTGAATTTACACCAGTTTGCATGGTGTTACATCTGAGAATATGGCAATCTTTTTGATTACTGTAATTAGTGTAACATTGTGATGGGTACGTAAAGAGCACCAACTGACACGGAATTGACATGGGAGTCTGTTGTGCATTAAACTGTACCTGGTCTTCCCTTTCATAGAACAAATGGAGTGTTATGGTCTGTAACGCAGAAAATGTAGTAAACCTCACCGTACAGAACTTAAATGATTTAGGAACTAAGAAAAAATATAAAAGTATTCATCTTCAATTTCTGTCAATTCACATGTTATGTCAAGTATTCCTCCAGTGGGTATAACTGTAAGCCTCTTGCAAGAAATGCTATCAAAACTGTATCTAGATGCAGATGTTATTTCATGCAGGGAGGCAGATAAAGAAATTCACAAATGCTTCCACCAATAAAATAATTCATAAGCATTTCAGTAACGATTCTTAAAAAAAAAAATTCAGCCACTGAGAATCAGAGCATCATCTATATCAGGGTCTTCAACATTTCAGACAATGCAGGCCACATTAACAATTTCAATGATGCCCATGGGCCACTTTTTTAAATATTGATTGTTTTTACTTATCATGAGCCCGACTCCTACCTACACTCTTAAAGATGAGTTTGTTTATTATTATAGGATTTTATATGTTTGTAAAGTATCAAATGCACAGCGTTCTTTGTAAATTTAGAAAGCTTCTTACAATTCAAAATACCACAGTATAGCTTAGTGGCCAGTGGGCATTATTGAAATTACTTTTTATTTAATCGTGTTTGTAGTTATTTTTCCAAAATGGCCGGGGGGCCACGGCAAAGAGCTCCGCGGGCCATGCGTTGAAGACCCCTGATCTATATCATGAAGTTATCAGTGTAAACAAATTTTTATAGGACTGAAGGTCTTACACATCTCAAACTCGACCTTTAGTTATGAAGATTCACATACTGTGGGATGTTACACTGTATCAGGTAAAAAGTTGATGTTAAGAAGAAACATTCATAGTGTCTTCATGTTCAGAGTGAAGCATTCTACTGTCCTTTGACTGCTTGACCCTGAAGGTAAAGGCATTTTGATCCTCTTAAATATCAGGAACTTAACATCCAATGACAAAGCATAACACCACAGCAATAACCTCGATCTTCCTCCTAGTTTTCTTTTATTTACTGGCATCTCATGGATCTCAGCGGTGTGAGAATTTAAACTACAACACACAACAGGTATACACATATGCTGAAAACTACACAGACTGTAATTACCTTATTCCTACTCCATCTGGTTGTAGCTGACGAGGGAAGTACCACATCAAGCCAAAGACAACAGAATAGGGATCTCTTGTCTTCATTCCAAAGTACAAACCAGGGCGATAACTCCCCCAGTAGCGATCAGGAACATCCAGACCTGACTGTTTGACCATCTACAAAACAGTATGTTAGTATTAACTATGTGTAGTAGGAATTCAAATGGTATGCAACTACCTACTGAAATCCTTGAGTTCTGTACATACCTTGTGTTCATCAAATGGTGTATTAACACGTGTTTCCAAATAACCCGTGTATCCGATTACTCCAGCTAATAAAAGACAAATAAATGCTAGGCCTCTCTTCCAGTATGACAGCAATCCACCATACTTCTTGGAATGTGATGGACTCTTCTTCACATATTTTGAATTTGAGTGACCTACAGGAAGTGGTTTACGTTGTCTAGCCATGTCCTGTACCAACAACACAATGTATCATTTTTATGATGAATTTCTTACACTGGATGGCGTTGAAAGCCACTGGACACTTTTTTGGGTCATAGTAAAATTCATATATTGGTCTTCTTTCTGAACTATGACACCATATAGTATGGGAGTGGACACCATTGTTTTAATGGATCATACTGTTTCTACCAATGAGGATCATGATGATTATTCTACTACTACTACTACTAATAATAATAATAATAATAATAATAATTCCTTAAATCGAGGCAGTGTGGTCCGCCGAGATATTGGTACCTGTCCCAATGTGTTTAGAGTAACTGCAGATTTAACATCCAGTATTATACTTAAAAGTGCGCTTATCGTATAGCTGCATTTGTTATTATGGAAATGAAAAACCAGTCTCATTACACAAGGCCTGGTGTTTGTACATCAGTGGTATTACACCATATGTGAGGGGACACGTGTCGAGCCTTTGGTCAATTTGTTACCAGCCGACCTCGTGTACGAACCAGTGAAACAAGTATACTTGCTAGGAAAAGCTGCCTTCAATGAAAGTTATACAGAAAATATGAAACTAAATAAAATGTCAAGGAAAACAGAACCTAGTAAATTAAATACCTCAATGTTGGTAATCGATAAACTCTAATATGGCTGAATTCAGTGGTACAAGTTCGCACGCGGTTCCTGTTTCGAAATTTTTGTATACATTTTATATTATTTATAACTTCAAAATATTATAACAAGGCATTACGCATGATTTTCAATTAAAAACATTACATAACACCGGCTTCGTGGTTATGCACATCAGCTGCAACGAGCCACCATACTGCTATGATCAGCTGTAGAACAATAGAACGCTGCAAATTGATTCCTCCCTGTTCTCCACAGATGGCATTACTCATTCCGAGTCGGTCAGAAAATTAGATGTCGAAGGTGAAGAACCTTTGCCATCTTGCAGTGGGTTTTAAGATTTTGACAGATTATCCAGTATAACGATCGTGGATATTAACAGTATAAAGCAACAGTAATATCAGACTCAAACAGACCACTGATATAGTGTAGTGCTGAATATGTCTTGAGGCATGGGCCAAGCTGGAAGCGCGGTAGGGCACACAAGTGAGTAGATTTTATTCTGTGTGTTGTTGGTAGAAACCATAGTTTTAGTACACTTGCCATCCTGTCGACTGAAAATTAGGCTACTTCTTACAGTCAGGAGATTGTTTTGAGACTTGCAGTAAACATTATTATGTCGTTCAGTCATGCACACCATGAACTGCAACGCAAGTAAAGCTGATCTCCCTGTTGATTCTCTCTTGTCGCCCTGCGTTTACGTCTGAGAAGGTTAAACACTTAGGTTATTATCGGATTAACCGTGTACGTAAATGTATGGTATATGGTGGTGATTGTCAGCATGTTAAAACGTATTCCGAGGTATGTAGCTACTGCACTTAGTATTCATCGTATCACATCGTAACCGATGTACATGTCGAATGGCGAAGATTAGTGTTCCAAAAGCAGGAATGCAGATAATGTTTAGGACTGGTATTTGCATATTTTCTCCTGGAATTTGTTCAGTGTTCAATAAACGATATGGACACGTGAATAAGTGTGAAGGTATGCTTTCCTGCATTGAATGATTATTAGTGGGGCTGCAGTGAGTTTATTTTATAGGCCATAATTTGCACAGGTTAGGTCAGATCAGCAAAATGACAGTCTTCGAAGATGAAACCGCCTTGTGTTTGTCGAACTACGCGACGTGACGTTCCGGAGGAACATATCTTGATACCGTCGTGAGATCCCGATATCTTACTTAGGTTGGGTTGGGTTTGAGTGTATTAATTACATGGGGAGGGCCGAATGCCGTATAGGTTAGGTGAGTGCCAAGATTTTGAACTTGGTTTTTGATGTGCTGGGGAGAAGAATAGTGGTGCAGATCCAGCGCAGAGACCACCCTGGAAATTGCGAAGGCCTTTCGTTTTCGCGGAATATTGCTGAGATGTAATAATACGCTTTCTTGACGGTATTTACACAAAGAAAACAAGAGCTCGCCTGGAATTTCAAATTTCTACCGCGATTTTTTTAATCGGTGTGTCATTTAAGCAGAATAATGCGTGTTCGAACCCTTCTGAAACCATACGAAGTGGAGTGGAAGGGTATTTAGTGCTGCGATTATTGGCCGGTTAATACTGTTATATGAAACTCCTACTGGAAAATTAGACACAACAGTCTTTGATGAACTGTAGTCTTATGGTGTGGTCTTTTTCTTGGGCATTTTGTTCTGCGAGGGAGTTGATGTGGATCTTCAGTTTAACAAAGATGGGAATAAGGTTCTCCGCCCCCCCCCCCCCC
>JGI20166J26741_11698473_pt1 | contig 10855 bp, 5 predicted proteins | sample TergutCu122P5_FD_26741 | JGI IMG/M metagenome (IMG submission 26741) | reverse complement strand
CGTAAGCGGCAAGAGCAGAGCCCTTGCCCTACGGTGCCGGAGGCCAGAGGCCAGAAGCCAGAGGCCAGATAAAACCAGTACTGTAGGGAACGGTCTTGACCGTTCCGCCTTCGCGGCGCGGCGGGAGCAGAGCCCCCGCCCTACGGGTGCCGCAATAGCACGCGGCCCGCGTTACGCATTCGGGGCGCGGCGCGATGTGGGCATCGCGCCCTAAGACGAAATGGCGAATATGGCGGGGTATGGACGAACGTCATTGCGGCCCCGGATCAGGTCCGGGGTGACGCCCGCAACGCCCCTGCCGGCACCGGCTTTATATGGAATTTGCTGATTCGCCGCCGCGGACAACAGCGCCGGTTGGTTTCACAAGTAACTATCCGGCCTCTTCTTTCCTCCGGCCTCCGGCCTCTAATTCGGCATTACAATTATACTCGTCGGTATATACCGCTCGTGGCCCAGCGCGGGCTTGTTCAGGTACGCGCCGTTGTAGTACATGACGGTGGAGGAGCCGCCGTCCAGGCCGATGGCGTTCACCGCGCCGTTGGCCAGCAGGACGTCCTGCACCTGTTTGAGCGTGGCCCCGACGGAGGAGATCTGCCTGCCGTCTATCGTCAGCAGCAGCACGCCGCCGTCCGCCCGCTGGCCGACGGCCGAGCGCGGGGCGATGCCCCAGCCGCCGTCGCCCTTGGTGATCTGCCCGTCGCCGTTTACTATCAATATCGGAATGGTGGCGAAGCAGTCGCGAATGCCGGCTTTCAGCGCGGACGCGGGGGTGTACGTGCCCATCACCATCGCGTTGTCGCCGTTAAAGCCCATTATAGTGACCGCGCCGCTGCTCTTGCCAAAGACGACCGCGCCGTCCTTTATCACAAAGCCGGTTGGCACGCCGCCTTCGCTGGAAAACTGCGGATCGACGAACCAGCCGCCGTTGATGCCGGCGACGGCCCCTCCCATCGGCACCATCTGCTTGACCAGGTCGCCGCGTGTGCCCAATTTGCGCGCCGCGCCGACTTTCACCCGCGACGGGTCCGTCACTAACATAAGTTTTCCCGCGAATCCGCTGCCCGATACATCTTTTATGTAAATGCCGTCCTCCAGCAGCGAATAGCCGTCGTTCGCCGGTATGTAGGCCTTTGCGGGCCGCCCGGCGCCGCCGCCCTGGCTGTCCGCGCCGCCGGAATCGCCCGTTGAGCCGCCGGCCGTGTCTATCAGCGAGAGTTTGACGGCCTCTGTAACCTCCGGCAGGGCGTTTTCGGCCATAATCAGGCGGATTTGCGCGTCGCTGGCGAAGGCTTTGGCTATCCACTGGTGCGTCATGGTGGTTTCCGCCGTCGTGACTATCAGCTCGCGCGCGGTCTTAAACGGCTCTATCGCGGTGAAGCGGATAGCCGCGAAGGTGGCCGCGCCGGCGGCAAACAGCGTCAGAAACAGCGTGAGCAGGAATAATCTTATGTATCTCAGCATTTAATCACCGTTTTTATGTATTCCGACCCCAAACGACAGGGTTCGGCATGTTCTTTAATAATATCACGCCGCCGCCGAAGGGTCAAGTTTAAGTTTTAAGCCGGTTAAAATACCAAAATCCGATTATCGGCAATATTATCCCGCCGGACTATCATATTTTTCGCCCCCGATTAATATAATTCAATTAGCACTCATTTGAGAATATGGAGGGAATCATATGGCCAACGAGCCTGACTATGAGCTGGTGCGCGAAAAGATCACGCTGGACCAGAGGATTGGAAAGGAAAGCACACAGGTTTTCATCGAAGGCGACATCATCGTGCCGGATGTGAAGCCGGACATGGGCGTCATCCTGCAATCGGACGCGAACATCACCATCGACAGCGCGGAAGCATCCACAGACCGCGTAAACATACTGGGCAAGCTGGAGATTCAGGTGATCTACCTGGCAAAGACCAGCGAAAAACCGATACATAGCATGTCCGTCACAAGCCCCATAGACGACTTCGTGAACATGGAAGGCGTGAACAAGGAGGCGTGGGTGGAGGCCAGGGCCTTTATCTCCAACGCGTCCTACAAGATGCTCAACGACAGAAAGCTGCAATACAAAATAGTCGCCGATATAGTGATAATCGGCGAATGCGCGAACACCCACGATATCGTCACGGATATCAGGGGGATCGCGAAGAACCAGCTGCTGCGGACCAACCTGAATCTGAATAAGAGCGTCGAAAACAAGCACGACACGTTCATCGTCAAGGACGACCTGCCCGTGCCTTCCGGCAAGCCCAACATACGCGAGATCCTGCAAAGCTCCGTCAGCGTATCGCCCAAAGAGATACGCGTGATGAACGGCAAGGTAACGGTCAGCGGCAACGTCAACATCACTGCGCTGTATAAAGGCGATACCGACGCCAGCATGATCGAATTTACGGAATATGAGACGCCCTTCTCCGGCGTGATAGAAGTCGGCGCGGCCCGGGAAGAGCACACCGCCGACGTGGCGCTTTACATCGCCGAAAAGCACATCCGCATACGCCCCGACGCCGACGGCGAGGACAGGGTGATGGAGGCGGAGATAATGGTGGGCGCGGTGGTCAAGGTGCACTGCCAGCAGAACATGGATATCCTGCGCGACGCGTACTGCATAGACAAGACGCTGAACCTGACCAAGACGCGGATAAAATACCCGCAGCAGATCTGCCGCAACAAGAACCAGTGCCCGGTGAAAGACATAGTCCAGCTAGAGGAAAAAAGCCCGGACATTTTGCAGGTATTCAAGGTCAGCGGCAAGCCGTTTATCGACGAGACGCGCATCATCGACGACAAGGTCATCGTCGAGGGCGCGATAGAGGCGGACGTCCTTTATGTGGCCCAGAGCGACGAGACGCCGCTGTACTCCTTTAAATCATACGTCCCGTTCAAGCAGACCATAGAGACCAAGGGCGCGCGCGCGGACATGAGCGTCTCTGTCGAGGCGACGGTGGAGCATTCCGGCTTCAACATGTTGGGCAGCAGGGAAATCGAACTCCGCTTCTCCCTGAATTTCAACACCCAGGTCACCAAGGAGCAGGAGGCGGAAATGGTCACGGACGTCGCCTTTGAGGAGATCGACAAGTCCGTGCTCGAAGCCATGCCCAGCATGATCATCTACGTGGTGCAGCCGCAGGACTGCCTCTGGAAGATCGCCAAGCTTTACAACGTGCCGGTCGACGAACTCGCGGGCGTCAACTACATCGAAGGCGGCGCGGACGTGACCCCCGGGCAGAAGCTGCTGGTACTGAAAAAGGTTGTGAACTAGGAGACAAGGGCCGGAGGCCGGAGGCCGGAGAAAAACCCAGCGAGGGTTTCTCCGGCTTCCGGCCTCTTTTTTTCCGGCCTTTTTTCCGGCGTCCAGTTGTGGTAATTTCATAGTTATTACAATTGTGTTGCAAGAGTTAAACGATGATTCAGCTTTCATATTCTGTAGGGAACGGTCTTGACCGTTCAGCTGTAGGGCGGGGGCTCTGCTCCCGCCGCCTCCAGTCCCCGCCGTCATTGCCCCGCCGTCATTGCCCGCCCACCATCGTCATTGCGGCCCCGGATCAGGTCCGGGGTGACGCCCGCAATCTCCAGCCACTCCAAGTTTAAATCCTTCCGGGCAAACATTATGGTACAAAACCGGCATGGCGCGGCAAGAGCAGAGCCCTTGCCCTACGGGTCTAGAGGCTAGAGGCTAGATGCTAGAGGCTAGATAAAACCACGTAAGGTTTTTATCTAGCTTCTAGCCTCTTCTTTTTCTAGCCTCTAGTATTGAGAACGGTCTTGACCGTTCCGCCTTCGCAGCGTGTGCAGGCGGGTCGTCATTGCGGCCCCGGATCAGGTCCGGGGTGACGCCCGCAACACCCCTACCATAGGCTGGAAAAAAGAATAGAAAGTTCTGTAACAAGATTGTCATAAACGATGAAATTGCCGTGGCCTTACCGCGGCCGGCAAAATTTTTTTCTTGCATTGCCCGCCGTGGTATGATATAATAATTATGTTTGCGAAAACGCGCGCGCCCGCACCGTCGGTGTCCCGGGAGAAGGGATTAGGGGCGCGGAGGAAAAAACTTACGGAGGTGCTCCATGAGCGTAATTTCAATGAAACAGCTGCTTGAGGCCGGCGTGCATTTCGGCCACCAGACCCGCCGCTGGAACCCCAAAATGGCGGAGTATATCTTCGCCGAAAGAAACGGCATCTACATCATCGACCTGCAAAAGACCGTCAAAAAGGTGGACGAGGCGTATAACGCCGTCGCCGAATGCGTCAAGGAAGGCGGGGAACTTCTGTTCGTCGGCACAAAGAAGCAGTCCCAGGAATCCATCAAGGAAGAGGCCACGCGCTGCGGTATGCACTATGTCAACGAACGCTGGCTCGGCGGCATGCTGACCAACTTCAAAACGATTCAGACGCGCGTCAAGCGCCTGAAAGAGCTAGAAAAAATGCAGGATGACGGCACGTTTGACATGCTGACCAAAAAAGAAGTCGCCAAGCTGATGCACGAAAAGGAAAAACTGGATAAAAACATCGGCGGCATCAAAGAGATGAAGCGCGTCCCGGACATGCTGTTCATCGTGGATTCCCGCAAGGAGCATATCGCGATTCTTGAGGCGCACAGCCTGGGCATCCCCATCGTCGCCATAGTGGATACAAACTGCGACCCGGACGAAGTCGATTACGTTATCCCCGGCAATGATGACGCCATCCGCGCCGTCAAGCTGATCTCCGGCAAGATCGCCAGCGCCGTACTGGAAGCCAAGCAGGGCGAGCAGTTCGCCGAGGACGAAAACGCGCCCGCCGCCGGCGAATACGATGAAGGCGAAGCGGATGAGGCCGACGAGGCTTCCGATCAGGCTTCCGATTTTACCGGTGAGCCGGTCGAAGCGTAATTATATAATCAAATATACGGAGGTAAGGATATATGGCAGTTACTGCGGCAATGGTAAAGGATTTGAGAGAGAGAAGCGGCGCCGGCATGGTGGATTGCAAAAACGCCCTGGTAGCCACAGACGGCGATATGGATAAAGCCATCGACTATTTGCGCGAAAAGGGCCTCGCCGCCGCCCAGAAAAAGAGCGGGCGCCTTGCGAGCGAGGGCCTTGCGTATGCCTTAATAAATGAAGACAACAGCGTCGGCGTCGTCGTCGAGGTCAATATAGAGACGGATTTCGCGGCCAAAAACCAGGATTTCCGCGATTATGTCGACGCCGTCGCCCGGCAGGCCATGAATTCCGGCGCGGGCGATATGGACGCGTTCCTGGCGGAAAAATGGGCGGCGGATAATTCCGTCACCGTAAAAGAGGCCCTGAGCCAGAAAATCGCCATCATCGGCGAAAATATCAATATCCGCCGCTTCGAGCGCTATGTCAAGGCGCAGAAGGGCATGCTGGTTTCGTATATCCACGGCGGCGGCCGGGTGGCCGTCCTGATAGAGCTGGCCTGCGAGAACGGCGGCGACGCCCTGCTTGAGGCCGGCAAGAACGTCTGTATGCAAATCGCGGCCATGAGCCCCCAGTTCATCGCCACGACGGACGTTTCCGATGAGTTCATGCAGAAAGAGCGCGATATCCTTATCGCCCAGGCCAAAAACGACGAGAAGAACGCCAATAAGCCCGACAACATCATCGCCAAAATGATCGAGGGCCGCCTGAAAAAAGAGATGACGGACTTCTGCCTCTTAGAGCAGGAATACGTCAAAGACAGCGAGATGAACGTGGCCGGGTACCTTAAATCCGTGGGCGACAAGCTCGGCGCCCCCGTCACGGTCAAGCGCTTTGCCCGCTACGAAACGGGCGAGGGCCTTGAAAAGAAATGCGAAAACTTCGCGGAGGAAGTCAGCAAGGCCATGAACATCGGCTGAGCGGCGCGATAACCCATAACACAGCAAATCGTCCGTTTGTCTTTATCGCGGGCGATTTTTTGCTAAATGTGCCAACGGCGCCCTTGCGGCGGAGGAACGGCCAAGACAGTTCCTTAGTCAAAGGCGTAAGATCCTTCGCAAGCTCAGGATGACAAATGGGGATGGGTGGATGACAGACCGGTATGCGTCGGCACAGTAGATCTGGCGTAGATGAAGAAGTTTTTGATATTTTGGATTCAGAATAATCGCATCATATAAACACGCGGAGGAAAAAATGAAACACAGGGTATTCGGCTTGCTGCTGTGCGCGGCGGTTATGCTGTCTCTCTCCATACCGGCGGATATCACGGCGAACCCCAACGCCGCCGCCGGCCAGTCCGCGCTGCCGTCCGCGCCGTCCGCGCCTTTGGAGACGGCGCTGCCTTCCCCGTCCGACACCGCGCTGCCGCAAGCCTCCGCGGACAGCCGGCCGCAGGCCCTCGCCGAGCCTTCCATCACGGCGGAGGGCGCCATGCTTATCGAGCAGTCCACCGGCAAAATACTGTATTCCAAGAACCCGCACGAGAAGATGTACCCGGCCAGCATGACCAAGCTGATGACCTGCATGGTCGCGCTGGATTATCTCAGCCCGACGGATACGGTCGTCGTCGGCCCGGAGATCAACACGATACCCGGGGACGGCAGCAAGGCCGGCAATTTCGTGGGCGAAACGCTGACGGTGGAAAACATGATCCGCGCGCTGCTCATGCCATCCGGCGACGAGACGGCCGCCGTAGCGGCTATGGCCGTGGCGGAAAAGATCAAGAACACGGACACCATGTCCTATGACGACGCGCAGACGATTTTCGCGGGCCTGATGAACCAGAAGGCCGCGGACTTGAAATGTACGGAAACCCATTTTGTCAACCCGCACGGCCTGCACGACGACAACCACTACACCACGCCGTTCGACATGGCCATCATCTCGCGCGCCGTGATGAACACGCCCAAGTACAGCCTGATACGGCAGATTTCCGCGGAAACGGAATGGTCGGGCAACGGCGACGACCAGACCACGGGCTCCAACAAAAAAATCAAGACCAAAAAATACGACTGGCAGACCCGCAACCTCTTGCTGGTAAAGGGCGGGCAGTATTATTACCAATACGCCACCGGCCTCAAAACGGGCTTTACGGACCAGGCCGGCTCCTGCCTGACCGCCTCCGCGACCAAAGACGGCGTCAGCCTTATCTCCGTCGTCATGAAAGACACGGATACCGGCCGCTGGGCGGATTCCCGCGCGCTGCTCGATTACGGCTTCGGCAGCTTCTCGTTCCAGACCATCCAGGAAGCCGGCGCGACGGTCGGCAGCGTGGGGGTCAGCAATAACGTCAAGGGCTCGGATTCCACGCTGGACCTGGTTGGAGTTGATAAGATTACGGACTTCGCCGCCAACGATATATTAAAGACCCTGCAAACGCAGATCGTTTACGACCCCAAATACCTTGTCACAGACGAAAAAACGGGCGCGCGGACGCTCAAGGCCCCCATCAAAAAAGACGACGTGGTCGGCAAAATCACCTATTCCAAAAACGGCGCGCAGCTTTATGAATCAGACGTCGCCGCCGCCAGGGACGTCGCCGAGCGCACCTTCAACACGGACATGACCTACAACGTGCAGCAGGCCAAGCAGGCGGCCTTTTCGCCGATAGGCTTCATCATCGCGGCGGTCGTGATCATAATCGCCATAATAATAATCATCATCGTCTTGCGCGGCAGGAGAAAGCGCGACCGCTACGGCTTCGGCGGCAGAAGATATTAATATAAACGGAGTACACACATGCCCCCCTTCACGCATTTGCACGTCCACACCGAATACAGCCTGCTCGACGGCTCCGCCAAAATCCCCGAACTCATCGCGCGGGTGAAGGAACTGGGCATGGATTCCGTCGCCATTACCGACCACGGCGTCATGTTCGGCGTTGTGGATTTTTATAAAGAGGCCGTCGCCAACGGCGTAAAGCCGGTCATCGGGTGCGAGATATACGTCGCGTCGGGCTCGCGCTTTAACAAGGAACCGTCAAAGGACAATTTTTACTATCACCTCGTGCTGCTGGCCGAAAACGAGCAGGGCTACCAAAACCTGATAAAGATCGTCTCCGCCGGCTTCACGGACGGGTTTTATTACCGCCCGCGCGCCGATATCGAAATCCTCCGGCGTTATCACGAGGGCCTGATCGCCCTGTCCGCCTGCCTCGCCGGGCCCGTCGCGCGGGACACGCTGAACGTCTCGTACGAAAAGGGCAAACAGCAGGCCCTGCTTTATGACGAAATCTTCGGCCGCGGCAATTTCTTCATCGAATTGCAGGACCACGGCATGGCCGACCAGAAGCGGCTCAACCCGCTGCTCGTCCGCATGTCCGGGGAGACGGGCATACCGCTGGTCTGCACCAACGACACGCATTACATCTACCAGGGGGACGCCGCCGCGCACGAGATACTGCTGTGCATCCAGACCAATAAGACCATCAACGACCCCGACCGCATGATCTACGAGGGCCAGAATTACTACGTAAAATCGCCGGAGCAAATGGCGGAGCTGTTCGCCTACGCGCCGGAGGCGCTGGAAAACACAGCGCGGATTGCGGAACGCTGCAATATGGACTTTGTGTTCAATCAGTACAAGCTGCCGCGCTACGACACGCCGCCGGGCTTCACGGCCTTCGAGTACCTGACGAAGCTGTGTTACGAGGGCCTTTCCGCCCGCTGCGGCGATGCCGCCGCCGGCCTGAAACAGCGCGTGGATTACGAGCTGGGCGTCATCAAACAGATGGGCTTTGTGGACTATTTCCTTATAACCTGGGATTTTATCAAATACGCCAACGATAACGGCATAGCCGTCGGCCCCGGCCGCGGTTCGGCCGCGGGCAGCCTGGTTTCGTACTGCCTGCGCATAACCAGCATAGACCCCGTGCGCTACAACCTGCTGTTCGAGCGCTTTCTCAACCCGGAGCGCATATCCATGCCGGATATCGACATAGACTTCTGCTACGAGCGCCGGCAGGAGGTCATAGACTACGTCGTGCGCAAATACGGCGCGGACCACGTGGCGCAGATCATCACCTTCGGGACGATGGCGGCCCGCGCTTCCATACGCGACACCGGCCGCGCGCTGGCGCGTTCGTATAACGAAGTCGACAGGATCGCCAAGATGGTGCCGTTCGCGATTGGCATGACCATCCGCCGCGCGCTGGAGATGAACGCGGAGCTGAAAGCCGCCTACGATAACGAAGATGAAACGCGCAGGCTGCTGGACATGGCCATGCGGCTGGAGGGCCTGCCGCGCCACGCCTCCACCCACGCCGCCGGCGTCGTCATCTGCGATAAGCCCGTCACGGAATACGTGCCGCTCAACACCAACGACGGCGTCGTCACCACGCAGTTCCCCATGAATACGCTGGAGGAGCTGGGCCTTTTAAAAATGGACTTCCTCGGCCTGCGCACATTGACCGTCATACAGGACGCCGTCCGCGAGGCCAAACGCACGCAGGGCGCGGATATTGACATAGACCGTATCGACTTCGACGACCCCAAAGTTTACGAGCTGATACAGAAAACCAGGACCGAGGGCGTGTTCCAGCTGGAAAGCGCGGGCATGAAATCCTTCATGCGCGAGCTCCAGCCCAGCCGCTTCGAGGACCTGATAGCCGGCGTGGCGCTGTTTCGCCCCGGCCCGATGGAATTTATCCCCAAATACATAAGGGGCAAGAACACCGCCGGCAAAGTCCGCTACACGCACGAATCGCTGATACCCATTCTGGAGCCGACCTATGGCTGTATCGTGTATCAGGAGCAGGTCATGCAGATCGTCCGCGACCTGGCGGGCTACAGCCTCGGCCGCAGCGACCTCGTCCGCCGCGCCATGAGCAAGAAAAAGGGCGACGTCATGGCCCGCGAGCGCGAAAACTTCATCAACGGCTGCGAGGGCGTGCCGGGCTGCGTGGCCAACGGCATTCCGGCGGACGCCGCCGAGCGCATCTTCGACGAAATGACGGACTTCGCCAAATACGCCTTCAATAAATCCCACGCCGCCGCCTACGCCGTAATCGGCTACCAGACGGCCTGGCTCAAAGTCCACTACCCCGTGGAGTTCATGGCCGCGCTGATGACCAGCGTGATCGACTGGACGGAGAAAGTGGCGGAATACATACACGAATGCAAGGCGATGAACATACCGATACTCCCGCCGGACGTCAACGAGAGCTACCCGCGCTTCTCCGTCAAAGACGGCGCGATACGCTTCGCGCTGCTGGCCATTAAGAACGTGGGCCGCCCGACGGTCGAGGCCGTAGTGCGCGAGCGCGAGGCGGGCGGGCGCTTCAAAAGCCTGACCGACCTGATAAACCGGCTGGACGGGCGCGAGCTGAACAAACGCTCGATAGAGAGCCTGATAAAAGCCGGCGCGTTCGATTCCCTCGGCGGCCGCCGCACGCAGTATATGGCGGCGTATAAGGGCATTCTGGACGGCCTCAGCGCGACGAAAAAGAACAACATCGCCGGCCAGCTCAACCTGTTCGATATGGGCGGCGCGGATTCCGCCGCCTCCAATACCGCGGACAGCCTGCCGGATATCCCCGAATACCCGACCCGCGAACGCCTCGCCTTCGAAAAAGAGGTGCTGGGCATATACGTCAGCGGCCACCCGCTCACCGCCTATGAGCCCTTCCTCAAAAAACACGTGACCACCAAAAGCACGGATTTCATCGCCAGGGCCGAGGAGGAAAACGACGGTAGCCTCCAGCACGACGATTCGCTGGACGGCAGGAGCGTGTGCGTCGGCGGTATAATCAGCGCCAAAAGCGTAAAATATACAAAGAGCAACCAGGCCATGTGCTTTTTAACCTTAGAGGATCAGTTCGGCGCGATGGAAATCATCGTCTTTCCGCAGCTTTATGAAAAATTTTCCGCCAGATTAAACGCGGACGCGGTGATCGCGGTCCGGGGCCGCCTCTCCGCCCGCGAGGGCGAAAGCGC
>JGI20166J26741_11698251_pt1 | contig 10857 bp, 15 predicted proteins | sample TergutCu122P5_FD_26741 | JGI IMG/M metagenome (IMG submission 26741) | reverse complement strand
ACCAATTACTTGAGATTGGTTTGTTTGCTATGCTTTTTTATACATTAAAATTTTTTTAATTTTTTTATTAAAATCTATTGACATTAATTAACTGGTCTTTCCGTATATTTTTTTATTTTTTGCTCCCAATCGAGATAGTGATAAATTCTAGCTATATGCAAGTTTTTATTCAATACCTCTGTTTTGGTCAATTTAGATATATCTTCCCAATTTTTCCCTAATATGTATGTAGCATTATTAGGCATTAAACTTTCTAATATTGCAAATTTGCCACATATAAATACTATATATCCTCTAAATTCTGCTGTTCCAATGGCTATATTCTCGTCACTATTTTCCATTAACTTATCAATGTTTCTTACATACATATTTTGTTTGTTTTCAGGAGTAAGTTCCCTAATAACATTTACTATTGCTTGTCTTGTTTTTGTACCTGGGCGAAGTATCTCCCATTTAACCTTTCGAACTGTTTTTATTGGTTGTTCTAAATTTTTATTAATAATTTCACATTCTTTGAATATACTCAAAAATAAATTCACTAGTAATTTTATATCATCATAAGCAGAGTCTGTATTATTTATCTCTTTAGATACAACCCAATTTTGATTTTCCTTATCTTTAATTATCATTACTTCGAGTGCTCGTGGTGGAAGATATTCTCTTTGATACCTTTCATATGGAATATACTTAAAGTCACTATGAATGTTGTGTCCCCAATCTTCCCAAGACCATTCCCAATATCTTTCAGCAGTTTCTTTTGGTAAGTCTCTTCTTACTATGCATTTACCTTCTGCGTTTTCATATGCTACCTTTGAACAATTTGCTAATGGAACTATTATCTCTCCTTCAACAATTCCTTTATCAAATCCCATTTTTATAAGGTTTTCTTTGCTTTCATTAGTTATCTTTACACCTATTCTTATTTTTTCATTTGGTTTAAATTCTGTTAAATATCTTGCAGGATTCCTAATCCTTTTCTTTTTTATAATCATATAAATCTATCCTTTCTCAGTTTTTTTATTTTGTTAGTATTCTAGCTAATTTAAATATTTTTTTATTACATTAAATAGTTTCCTGTTAAATCTTGTTAATATTGACATTTCTGTATCTCTCCTTTCAAAAAAATAGAGATACAATCAAATTTGCATCTCATACTATACTTATTATAGTTAAATATTCATCTAAATTATTGAAGTATACTGTTTCCTCATAGCAACTATATATATCATCATCTGAGTCTATCCATAAATTTATGTCTGTTTTTCTAGTAGCTATATCTTGTTTTGTCTCCAACCTTTCTAAATCTATTTCTGAATAACTCGTATTAAAAAATATTTCATTATTTGATTTTCTCCACCATTTAATTTGATTATTTTTATGGTAAATCAAAAAAATAGTTTCTTCTGTTATTTCCAATATTTTTATTGCAGTACAGGTTATAGAAGTTTTATATCTATTTGCAATATCTTTAATTAAATTAATATTAATATCTAAATTTTTAACACTTTTCTTGACTTCTGAATCTGGTAATAATATTTTCGAAGCAAACTGATTTGCTTCATCTTCTTTTTCTTTAACTGTATAATAATCTTTTTCTAAATAATAATGTGTTCCTCTATGTAGTAGTATATGTCCTAGTTCATGAGCTAAAGTAAAATTTCTTTGAGCCTCATTATATGTATTGGGAGATATTACAATTAATTGTTTTAATCCTATTACTTTTGATGCTCCTAATATACCTGTTCCTATATCTGCAGTTACTATTCTAATATTTAAATCTTTTATTATATTTTCTATATTAATTGCTTTAGTTGTGTCCATATAATATTTTTCAATTAATTCATCTATAATTTTTTGTATCTTAATCATCTTCAAATTCCTTTTTAAAAATTTCATCTATTTTATCTATGGTTTTTTGACTCGTATCTTTACCTCTAAAATTAACTATATTATCAAAATTATATAAAGTTTCTTTATACTCATTTAGTTTTTTAAATGTATCATGAAATTTATTCGTAACATTATTAGATTTAATCATTCTTATTATAGATATTTCATCAATGAACTCTATATAATCTTGATGTGATAATTCTTTTTCAAAATACTCTAAATCCACATTTTGACTTGAATTTAACAAGTCTGTATATTTATCTAAAGCATATTCTATACTAATCATTTTTTACCTCCCATTTATTTATGCGTTTTCTATTAAAAATTGGTCATAATTTTTTAAACTTTTTCATAATTTTCTTTAAATCTTTGTACAGCTCTCCTATATCTAGAATAAATAGCCTCTATGTTTTCTCCTGTAAGATTGCTAATTTCTTTCGCTGTCATATTATTAGTAATTCTTAATTGTAATATTTGACTATCTTCTAACGAAATTTTGCTCATTGCCAAATTAATTCTTTCTATTTTTTCTTTTTCTATTAATATATCTAATGGATTTCTATTATATATTTCTAAAGTTTCCTCAAATAGCTTTTCATCATCAAAAGCTACAATCTTGTTATTACTCTTTTGTCTTATTTTTTCTCTGCATTTATTTTTTGCAATGCCCATAACAAATGTTGTAAATTTTGATTTGCCGTTGTATCTATCTAATTTATCTATACTTTCATATAAGGTTTCGTTAAAAATCTCTTTTTGATCTTCTTCCTCCAATATACTGTTTTTTGTAAATTTATAAATAAATCCACCTAACATTTTAAATGGTTCACTATATAACTTTTCTCCACTTTCCTTGTTTCCACACAAGAATTCATCTGCTAATTTATAGTCTTCTTTATAAGGTATTTCCTCTTGCAATCTTTCGCCCCCTCAACTTTAGATATTATTATTTATCCAATTGCCTTTATTATATTTTCTGCTATTCTACTCACAACAGGAACAGCTACACTATTTCCTGCCTGCTTATATAACTTTGCATCACTCATATCTGCTGGCAATTTATAATCTTTTGGATAACCTTGTGCATAAAAACATTCTATTGGAGTAAGTTTTCTAATTCCAAACTTTGTTTTTATTAATGGTACATTATGTCCGTCCTTCTCCCATATTTGCAGTTAAAGTCGGTACTAAATTGCTTTGATTTTTTCTAACATATTGCCTTCTCCATTGATATACTGTATTATCATCATCCATCTCGGCTGATAACAATTTATAAATATTCCCTTTATATTTTCCATCTGTATAATAGTATTTATCATCAACTTTAGTTTCAAAATTAAATACTTCTTTTATACTGTTATTTAAAGGTATAGGTAAAGGCATTTCAAATTTTTCAAAATCTTTTTTATCTCTAAAAGCAACAATATAAATACGTTCTCTGTTCTGTGGCACATCTCCATATTCACAGGCATTTAATACTTGGCACTTTATCTTATCCTTATATCCTGCATCTTCTAAGCATTTTATTACTGTCTTAAAGGTATTTCCTCTATCATGACCGACTAAGTTCTTTACATTTTCTAAGAAGATAACTCTTGGTTTTCTCTCTTTAAAAATTCTCTCCATTTCAAAAAATAAATCTCCTGATTTATCATCTTCAAAGCCTTTTCTATATCCCGCTACAGAAAAAGAAGTGCAGGGGAATCCCCCTATCATAATATCAAATTCTGGTATTTCTTCTAATTTAACATCATGGATATCTCTACAATCCACTGCATGATTAAAGTTTTTTTCATAAGTTTTCACTGCATAATTATCAAATTCATTTGCATATGTAATTTGACATTTATCTGTTCCTAAAAAACCTAAATCTATTCCTCCAACGCCTGCAAAAAGGCTGCAAATCTTGTACATCACAAATTCCTCCTTTGAATTTGCGGCACGCCGCAATTTTTATTTATACTAACAGAGTAATTAACACTCTGCCTTTCATCCTTTTTCAACTATTTTTCCTGTTCTAATATTAAATATTACTGTTGGCTCTAACTTTCGTTTTTCAATTATTGACTCTATAATCCTCATACGAGGTCTTCTTTTTGCTTTTTGCTGGTCTTCCACAGTAGCTGTTTTAGATACTGGAAGTCTCTTAAATTCTTCCGAATTTATTCCTGTATCATAAACAAATAACATATTTAGATCTAAATCAAATCTTAGAAAAACTAAATTATCAAAGTCACATTTTGGTCCAAAACTACTTAAATCTTTATTATAGTTACTGGTAGCTTTGAATTCAATTTTCTTTCCATCAAGAGACTTTGCATCTCCTCCAGCTTTTTTATTCCAAAGGAGATTTAAACAATAGCAACCCATTGGTTCACTTATTGCATCTGGCATATTTATTCCTCTTGATACCAGACTTTTAACATATGTATTTAAGTCTTTCCACTTAAAAAATGCATCACACGTCTGTTGAATTCTTGGTTCGTCTATTTTGATTAAATAGTCATCATTCATATTCTCACCATCAGAGTGTTATTACTCTATTCGAATTATATAATAGTTATTTTTATTTTTCAATCATATTCAAACAAGTTTTCTTAATTTTTTACATATTATTACTTTTTCTTACCTTAGTACTTTCAATCCAGTTATCAAAAGCCTTAGCAGATATCTTGCCAGCAAGAAAGTCTGCTTTTTTCTTTGCTCCCTCTATCTTGAAATTCTCAAACCTCTCTTTATTTATAATATTATCTGGATAATTACATACAGCACTTGCAAGGGACATATATCTTTGCCTATGTTTCTTTAATACAGGATTTTCTTTTAAATTTTTACTAAATGTCTTTTCAGCACCTATTTCTTTACAAGTCTTACCGTTTTCGTATATATCATCACAATATTTTGTATAATGTGATGTTTTAGCAATAAACCATTTGTTACAATTAGCACATTTGGCAAATGTAATACTTGGGTATGAAAAAAGATAATTTAATGAAATATATGCAATATTGCCATAATCTCTACTTCTGAATCCATAAGGAATACTTTCGTAAAGTTCCCTATATTTCATTGAAATGTCCATATTGAAATGAAGGTCAAAATCAAGTGTTAGTGCATCTCTGTATATATCCTCATCTCGCAACATTTTTCTGGCAGAGTCCATCTTATTCTTATAAGGCTTGCCTCCATGCTTTTCAAAAAAATTAGGAGGATATGATCTTACTGGAAAAGTCATATCTGCTAACAAACCTCTATCTTCATCAATAATTTTAGAAAATTTCTTAAATAATACATCCAAATATTTTTCAGTTTCTTTTGCTGTAAAAAAGTTTCTATGTGGAAATCCATTTTCCTTCTCTTCAGCAATTTTATCTATATCTTTATCTGCCATTGAAAGTAATTGTATAAAACAATATTTTAGTACAAAATTTCTAAACTCCACTTTATTTCTAAAATCTGTATTAATAAATTCCAAATAGTATGTACCAATATCTTGTGGAATAGCTCTTCTTGTGTAGAAGAAGCATTTATCATTTAGTATTTCTACACAAGGAGAACTGCAAAACTCAATCCTCTCTTCCATATTAAAAGCTATAAAAATATCAAACAACATAAATATTCTCCAATCAAACAATTAAAAAGTTCAAATTCACTAAATTTCAATTGTACATTATATTCTTCTTAATAAAACAATTAAAATATAGTTAAAGTGATTGTTTTACTTATTTAAACACATTTTAACATTACAAAAACCTAAAGTCAAATGGATTGCACGGAAGGAGGAATATGTATGGTACAGGAGATTAAGAGAACTACTTTAACTATGAAAGAGGCATCAGAATATTTAGGTGTTTCATATTGGTTAGTTACACAGTTAGTTAAAAGAAAACAAATACCATGTTCTAGAGTTGGTGGGAAAGTACTCTTTAGAAAAGAAGCATTAGATTACTACTTAACAAATCAAGAACAAAATTCATTAGTTTAGATTATACCTAAAACGGAAAGAAGAGGAGGTTATGGCAAATTTAGAATGGATAAAAGTAAATGTAGGTATTTTCAAAAATAGAAAAATAATTATTCTACTCAAAGAAAGAGATGGAGATACTCTTTTCAGAGTTTGGATACAACTTATAACATTAGCAGGAGAATGTAACAGAAATGGTGCATTAGTTGTAAATGATAATACTCCCATGACAGTACATGACCTCGCAGTAATTATTGGGAAAACTGAATATAAACTTACAAAGATTATGCAAAGATTTGTAGATTTAGAAATGTTAATAATTGATGAAAATACCTACTATATTAAAAATTGGGACAACTACCAAAGTGCTGATAAATTAAATCAAATTAGAGAAAGCAATAGAAATAGGCAGAGGAAATTTAGGGCAAAAAATAAGCCAGAAAGTAACGTTACTGTAACATCAAGTAACGCAGTAGATTAGAGTAGATTAGAAACAGAATTAGAACAGAAAAGAGGTGTTGAGAATGAATCAGGATTTAGAGATTAATAAATGTGAGTTTTGTAGAGAAGAACTTACTCCTAAAGAAATTACATTTAGAGTAGGTGCTGAAACAAGAAATATTCGCACAGGATATGAGAGATGTAATTGTAAGGATTCTGTTTATTATTGGAAGAAATATGACGAGGAACAATTAAAACAAGAAGAGTTGCAAAAACAGCAAGAACATTTAGAAAAAGTTGAAAAGCTACTTGCAAATAGCAAAATGGGAACAAGGCTTAGAAAATATACATTTGATAATTTTGAATTAAATAATAACAATATACAAGCTCATGCAAAAGCTAAAAGTTATGCAGAAGAGTTTATAGATAATAAGAGGGATACAAGTTTTGTTATTACTGGTGGTTGTGGTACTGGTAAAACACATTTAGCTTGTAGTATAGCAAATTACTTAATACAAAATGAAATAGCAGTTGTATATGGTACTCTAATATCTTTACTTGGTAATATTAGAAATTCTTATGAAAGTGATGTTGAAACAGAGCAATCATATATAAATAGGTATTCTACTGTACCATTACTTATAATAGATGATTTAGGTAAAGAGAAACCTACAGAATGGGGATTAGAAAAACTATTTACTATTATAAATAACAGATATGAAAATGAGTTGCCAGTAGTTATAACTACAAATTTTGATAGAGTTAAGTTAAGAGAAAAATTATGTTATAAAAATAACTATGAAACTGTAGATGCTATTATTTCAAGATTATATGAAATGTGTAATGGAATAAAAATTGTAGACAAAGATCATAGAAAAAGTTAAATGTTCACTGATGGTCACCATGGCCATTAGTGAACATTTAGAAAAGAGGCAAAAATGGAGAAAATAAAATTCAGTGAATTGCAAAAATGGATATTAATAAATTGCTATAAAATTACTATTCAAAAAGATAGAAGTGATACTCCTAATAATTGTTGCTCACATTTTACATCTGATTGTAAAGATAATATTGAATTAGTTGTAGATATTTATATGGGACATGATTTCTCTTGGCTGAAATGCAAAAAAGAGAATACATATAATATAAAATGTGAAATGTTTAATTTTAGAAGAGAAGAAATAATGAAACATTATTATGGATTAGATAGGCTTAGTCGAGAGGATTATAATTCAGAAACTACATTAAAAATACAAAATAAAGCACATTCATCATTAACAAGAAGTCTAAAAAATCTAAGGAAATATAATTTAATTAAAATTCATTATGAATATGGAAAATGTGATCGTTATTCTTTAACAGAATATGGACAAGAAGTAGCAAAAAAATTGATAGATAAACAAAATTAATACATACTCATACTGAAACTAAATGAACATTTAGCAAAATTACTATCGAAATTTACGTATTACAAATATCATACAAAATAATAAATGTAATACCTGTTGAATGCTGTGCATTCAAGCTGTTGGTTGGTGTGTGTATGACACCTATTCTTGCTCTACGAGTTAAAAAGTTAAAAAATATGGGTATATGGGTTAGACTTTTCAAAGTTAGCAGTTGTATAATTAATGTATAACTGAATAATCCATATATTCTGTCAGCAGAAAGGGGATGGAAAAATAAGTGGCAGGATATGTTAAACAAAGAGGAAAAGATTCATGGAGATTAGAAGTATCTCATGGTTTCGATATGTATGGAAATAGAGTTAGATATGCTAAAACTATTAAAGCTAAAAGTCGTACTGAGGCAAATAAACAATTAGATTTATTTGTAGCTGAAATAGAAAATGGTATGGTTGCTGAAGGTAAGCAAATGACATTTTTACAATTTACTGAAATGCGGACTAAAGATTATGGTACAAAAGAACTTGCACCTACCACTTATGCTAGGTATAAACAAATGTTAGACAGTAGGATATTACCATATTTTCGGAAACTACAAAATAACAGAAATAAAGCCTATGCACATTATAAACTTCTATGACTTTTTATCCAAAGAGCATCAGATTAAAAGATGTAAAGGACATAAAAATGCTAGAGTTCAAAAACCTTTATCTAGTAAAACAATGTTAGAACATCATAGACTACTCCGAGCAATGTTTCAAAAAGCTGTATATTGGCAAATAATAATATCTAATCCATTAGTCAGAGTACAGCCACCTCGTTCTAGGAGAGCTAAAATTCAATATTATGATGATGAAGAGTGTAAGTTGTTGCTTGAAAAATTAAAAGAGGCAGAATCTAAATATAAAGCAATAGTGTTACTTACATTGTTTACAGGGGTTAGACGAGGAGAATTATTGGGACTAGAATGGTCAGATATAGACTTAAAAGAGGGATACGTAAATATAGATAAAGCCAGTCAGTATTTAGGAGATAAAGGTATTTTTACTAAAGATCCAAAAACGGAAAGTTCTGTAAGAGGTGTAGCTATTCCACAATTTATAATTGATGTACTTAATGATTACAAATTAGATTATGAAAAACAAAAAGAAAAATGTGGAGATAAATGGCTAAACTCTAATAGGTTATTCGTACAATAGAATGGCAAACCTATGCATCCAGATACAGTAACAGATTGGTTTAGGAAGTTTATAGAAAAGCATGAGTTACCAAAAATAACTTTTCATGGATTAAGACATACTAATGCAACACTTTTAATATCTCAAAATGTAGATATAGCTGTGGTAGCATCAAGACTAGGTCATGCACAAATAACTACAACACTTAATTTTTATGTGCATCCAGTAAAATCACACAACAGATTAGCAGGAAATGTTTTAGAACAATTATTGATAGAAAACTAAACTTTTATGAAAAATAATGAAATGGTATGAGCAAAGAGGCATTGTTAGGGTACTTGAAGTAGGTTGTGTCGCCAAATTGTCGCCAATTTTGAAAAATAGCATTTTAGGCAAAAAATATAGAGTCAGCAAACGATTGCGACTCTAACGAAAATTGGTTGCGGGAGTAGGACTCGAACCTACGACCTTCGGGTTATGAGCCCGACGAGCTGCCAACTGCTCCACCCCGCGGTGTTTGTTGGAACTTTCCTATTGTACTATCATTATGTGGATTTGTCAAGACTTGGCCTCTAAAAATGTCCATACCAACATATATTATGCAATTATTCAAAATTTATTTATATAAATATATTCAATAATCTTTCTTTATATGATATATTAAGTTTGGTGATATACATATGGAATATATAAATAATGTAATTAATGGAATCAAAGACATAAGTATGCAGAATATAGTGGACTTGCTGCTTGCAATTCGGAATAATAATAATTTTTAAAATAATTAGTACACCTATTGCATATGTCATAGTAAGAATTTTTAACTTAAATAAACCCAAAAAGCAAATAAGGCAAAACTGGCTGTATAAGCCTTTGCGCTCATTTTTTGCTCTATTAGGTTTATACATTGGCTTCATCGTTTTGAAGCTTCCTGGAAACACATATGACGTTATAGACACAATTTTTAGAATCTGCGTTATCGTCCTGGTTGCAGATGCTTTAGTCAATTTATTGGGGTCTGCATCAACCGTATATGGGAAAGTGACGGAAAAGCTCAATGTTAAGGCAAGCGGAACCATGGTTACATTAATAGGCAAAATCATGAAAATATTAATAATTATAGTCGCAGGATTTATAATTATTAAGGAATTAGGGTATGACCTAAGCGGTCTTGTTGCAGGGCTTGGAATTTCGAGTGTTATAATCGCACTGGCTGCTCAAGACCTTGTAAAAAGTCTGCTTGCAGGATTTACTATTCTAACAGATAAACCTTTTGAAATTGGAGATATGATTGAAACCAGTACATTCACTGGAACCGTTGAGGATATTTCCTTTAGAGTAACAAGGCTAAGAGACCTGAATAATCAGATAGTAGTTATACCAAACAGCAATATTATAAATTCATATGTCATAAATCTTAGCAGCAAAGAGAAAAGAAGGTATAATTTGAAATTGACTTTGGAATTAGGCACATCTATGGAAAAGGTAAATAGTTTAGTTGAAAAACTCAGGTTAACATTTGTTGACCATCCATCTGTCCTAAATGACAGTATTAGAGTGGCTTTTGATGATATTTCCATAAACGGAATTGATATTATAATCAACTTTTATACAGAAATCACCGATTTGCAGGAGTATACAAAATTCAAAGAAGGAGTAAATTACAAGATTTTAGATATAATCCAAAAAGAGGATTTGTACCTAGCATATCCTTCACAGAATTTGTATGTTAAGCATAAGGATTAGGAATGCTTCGAAGGCATAAATAGAGATTAATTAAATTTTTACAAATAAGCATTAACATGGAAAATATAAAGGACTTCTTTGAGACAGGAACATGCAGGAATGAGATTGGAGTTACAATTCACAGCCGATTTAAAAATATACATATATGTAGGGGCGAGCATTGCTCGCCCGCTTATGCAAAATACCTATCATTTTCCCAATTTGCAACGTTATTCTGTATATATTGTTTAAT
>JGI20166J26741_11698140_pt1 | contig 10857 bp, 12 predicted proteins | sample TergutCu122P5_FD_26741 | JGI IMG/M metagenome (IMG submission 26741) | reverse complement strand
GGGGGGGGGGGGGTCCACTCGAATCGAAATGGGTAAGTTCGGTAATGGGAGCAGGAAAGACGATAAAGTGGGCGCAAAGTATGATATGAAAACTGGTAAACACAAACAGTTAAAGGGACCCAAGACGGGAATGACGAGAGAAGGAACAAGAAAGTGAGGAAGGCAAGGAGTCATATTCACAGAGCCTTCTGTCCTAGTGCACAGTGTCTTAGGGTACGGGATGGACAATTGAGGAATCGTAGTTGGATTCCCGGCTCGATCAAGAGACTTTCCTCTCTCCTAATTGCCGACACTGACTCTGGACACACTCCACTGGATACCGGCGGCTGTTTCCCCGGGTGTAGAGCAAGCTGATCCATGAAGCTGACAATCTAGCGCCGAGGTGACGAATATGTAGAGGTACGTTTCCACTCACCCCCTCAGGAATAACATTAGCTTTAATTAATAGGTCTGTTATTCCTCCTGTTTTCTTCTGCCTAACTAATACATAAGATTACCGTCGAACACAACTATATTCATTGTATAACAACGTTCTGTTAACATTACGCTACATGTTTTGGCCCAGTGGGACATCATCAGGCTTTATATAAGAGTATACACAAAGGTAAAGTATGCTGTTATTACGCATGTGTGAGCTCTCACCTTTACATGATTAATTTACAGTTGTTAATTGTATTGAAACTTTAATTTTAGCAATTTTTTAAATTTCCTCCTAATATGGTAAATTACCTGGCATAATCAGTTGCCATTAATGAAATTAGGTACAAAATTTGAAACAGAATTTTGTCGATACCACTTGTTGGTTACGGTATGTTTTAAATGGTTTATTGCCGTGTGTTGCTGGAAACTTTTATATTCGACACTTCGAGAAGAAGAATAAATTTGCAGCGGACACCGAGGATTTAACCCCCTGGAAAAACATGTGTAACTACTTTTCTGTCCACTGCTCCCCGATATCTGAAAGAACATTGCTTTGTTCGAGTATTCCCGGGCTTTGCCCACTTGTCTTTCTGATGTGAGTAGTTTTTAAGATGAAGTGGATGTGGAACATTTGTGTAATGATACTGACAAGGGAAACCTGAAGTCGAGAAAAACCTGTTTTAGTGCCTCGTTATCAGCCGTAAACCTCTTCCCGGCGAGAGGCCGGAGTCTAAGCTTTTGTCGTGGCACAAGGAACCATTTGAAGCTTGAAACTGAGTAATCGACATTCAGTTTTCATTCTACGAAGAGCTATATCAAAGACTCGGACGGATAGTGCGGTGTAGGCAGATAATCGCAAGTTGAGGATCATACTAAGCACGCAGTTGTAGACATAGTGCAGAGTTCTGTTAATGTTACAGAAGCCACGACCGCGTCCTACCAGTTTACCGGTCGCCCAACCATCGTTGCTGTGGGCTGTAATCTGAGATACTGACAGCATCGTTAAATAAATTCGTAAGCGGTGCTGCATGCCAGAGTAATGCAGCACGTGTCGACTAATAAGGAGAGGTAATCAGGTTTGCCAGGCAACTACATAAATTGCTTTTTACGCAAGTTGCAATTTTATTTGTATTGGCCGTGATGTCAGAGAATTTTCGAAGCTTAGAAATGAGGACCAGTTTCATTGTTGTCATGTTACTCGTTAGTATTATTTGTCTTGTATTAGTTGCGATAATGGTTGATGGTTTTTTACTTCTCAGTAGATATCATTGGGGTGATTTACGAAGGTGGTTGACACGAGCAGGGTATGTGGCACGCGTGGGAGAGAAGATAAATATACACAGCGTTTTAGTTGATACACCTGAAGGAAAGACACCACTTGAAAGACCTAGACGTGGGTGGGGGAAAATATTCCAATGGACTTTCAAGGAAGAGGGTGGAAGGATGTGAACTGGATTCATCCGGCTGAGAGTGGGGACGATGATGAGTTCGGATTCCTTAAAATGCTGTTATTTCTTGACTGGCCGAGGACCTGATACCGTCTCAAAAAGGACTGTGCTGCGTAGATGCAGTTTTTTTGCAGATGCTTGAGAAACCCAATATGCTGCAATATGCACATGCCATATTTACAGCCATACCACCCTAGTACGGGGGCGTGTTGAAGTGTGAATTAAGATGCTGTCGTTACCAAATCTTTGGAAAATACGGGAACGCAGGCGGTCGTACATATTCCCCAAACTGTTTGACAGGCATAATAGGCCTGTTTCAGGGGATGGAGGTAGTAAGTACAGTATCAGATGATAAAAACGCCGAATTTAGACCTAAACGGTGGCCGCGAAAAGCTGGAGCAACACATTGCACTTTAACGCAGTGACATGTCAGGACGCGTTCATCTCATTGTTGGGCAGGCCTCTGCGTCCTGCGATTTAACACCCGAGTTCTTATGTGAATGACAGCGATTTAACCAAATGTCCCTATGGCGATATTAGATTGAAATACCCTACTGCGTTGGGGGAAGTTGGGGAACTCAGCAGAGCTAAGGGTAAATATCAGAGTGAAGCATGTGTTTTTGAACCATTAAACTAGCTATTTGATTTAAGTAGTTGAATAATGAACCAAGTAACACATATGCCTATCTAAAATATTTTGGTTCGACTGCCGATATGTATTTTATGGAATATTTGAATTTTTATGTACAGAATACATGCCCTGGTGGTAAACTGATAAATCGTATGGCGGTATGGAGATAGGTTCTTACCGCGGTGACTGTGAAGATGGTCGCGTCATGTAGTCTGGTGGCTAAGCACCGACGTTTTTTCTTGTCAGAAGATGGAAAAAGTACGTTGCTTCCACCAGAATATTAGTCTACAAGAAGTTTCAGACAAGCGAGGCAGTGTACATTTAACGTAATATTGTGGCGTGTTGCAGTAACCACTGTTGTAGTGGAAACACAATAATGCATTATTTATGTGTTGTTGAACTACACGACCCTGTCAACTACACAAAAGTACTGCGTGCTGCACAACGATGATTTGTGGCCAATTTGTGTCGCCGGCAACAATAAAACGTACGCAGGTTTTCTTGTAAAGTGCCCGATGCAGAATTGATACGAAAGAATGCTCATTTGCTCATGAACTTCCTTAGACGTACAGTTTTGCTAAACATATCGTAATGACACGTTAAGTCGTTGCGCATTGTCTCTATTTGTAAGTGTTGCCGTGAAACATTTTAAGACGGAATTAATTAGTTTTGGAGAAGTAAGTAATTGTTAAATATTATGCGGGTGTCTGTATTCGTACCTCAGTTATCTGGCATGCAAACGGCATTTTTCTGCGCCGTATTAGATATATATTGTTACCTATGGCCGGCTCTTCACCATTTTCCCTCATCATTTCATAAACGACATGATTTTCGGAAAAAATTATTGAACATAGTGATTTAATTTTTCTCTACAACTTTTGTCTGAAACATTTCTCATTCTAAGAAGAATTCAGCAAGATGTCATACATTCTTTATGTAGGTCTTCATATAAAGTGCCTGTTATTTTTGTCAGATTTTTATGACACTTGAATTATCTCGACAGATATTCGAAAAATCCTCTTATCAAATTCATAATCTTATTCGTCAAATGGGAGCCGAGTTGTTCCATGCGGACAGAAGGACGGACAGGCAAACATGAAGCGAATAGTAGCTTTTCGCAATTTTGCGAAAGTGCCTACAAATAAAGTGACGAACATTCTGATCCGAACACGTTGTTCTGACGTCGATGTATACGTGGCTGGCACCACCACTGACATTTATGTTGTGCTCGCTGTTACACAGCAACTTGTATCACGGTGTAGAAGAATTCTGAGTTGATGTTTATGAACATTGGTACATCGTTGTTGCCACTGTACTGAAGCTTCACGCTTTGAAGGCGTGAACGGGGTAGAGGTGGGCAGAGAGCTCATCGTCCCGGTACTAGATGGAGGTGAGTGGTCAGCTTCACGTCTGCGCATCTTTGGCGCTGTGGAAAGATCCCCCGTGGTACTCTGTGGAGAGGAGGTTGGGTGGGCCCCAGAGCCGGCCTGGATGCTGTGGAAGACGGAAATAATCTGCTTTTGTTGGAACTCGGACCCTCTCTCCCGGTTGCCCGCCTGGTAAGCATAAACGCTATACTGGGCTGCACGCGAATAATACTGGAAATGGATTGTTGGGAGCTGACCGCTGCACTGGATTGAACGGCTTCAAGATGGAATCGTGGTGAGGGCTTTCGAGTTACTGGTTTTGAAGACTTGCTGTACAATAAATCTTGTGGTCAGAAGGGAGGCCGTGTTTAGTTCTTTACGCAGTCAGCTGGTGTTAGCTGCTGTAGACCTGGAGCTGGAAACTCTTCCCTGTCACGTCAACACTGTGTCTTCTCCCTGTTTCAATTTCCAGCATAAATCTTTTTAATTGTTTCTCCTCTGTCGTAGTATCCGCCACTGCTTTGGACATTGTTCTACCGAATCCATCCATCATTCAGTCAGTGAAGTCAGTCATTGAGTTGAAAAGGTCACACTGTGCTGGAGGTTGCTTTGCTGCTTGTCCTTTTGGAACGGCAGTATCCAAACGGTGGTGAATGTGGGTCTTCTTTGGATTTAGTTCGCGATGACAACATTGAAAACGACCTTTTCGAATTTCTTTATGATAGGACTATTTGAAACAAAAGAAGAGGTAAAATTATACTCTTTTATTGCGGGGCGAGTGAACATTCGTGTGTGTACTTATTTAAACATGTTCTTTACTTCAGATGGGTTGTCTCGTTAGTGTGAATGTCTGGATTCAGCCCCTGAGGAGTCCGTATGGGATTTGAGGTGAACGGAGTGGCATTGGGGCTGGCTTTTCTGCGAACAATGCGGCTTTCCCCTGCCACATATCATTCCGCCAATATTATATCGTTGGTCAGGGGCTGGTACAGCAGGGCCAATTACCAAGCGGCTCAGATGCACCTTTGTCCTACAACAGCCGCTGCCACAATTACGTGCATCTGTAATTTGCTGGAGATGAGAGAAATAGGCGATTACATCTATTTGCTTTTTCCGTTTTACACGTTATTATGTTATAGTTGTCGTAACACCAACTAATTGAATAACTAAGAAACGTAACTGTGTTAGTACCATTATAGCACTAGTTCTGAGCCATTCATTCCAGTTCAGTTTCTTAGAGCGTGTTCCTTGAAAGTGTGATCTGTTATCCTTTATTTTACATGGTCGTATCCAAGTAAGTCTCGCGTCGAAGAGTCTGTATGAAATTGGGAAAATGCGTGTTGAAATTTTTTCCGTGGAAACTGCTTGAGAACGACAATATAGTCGCAAACATTCTAGTACTGTATTCGCGCGCGTTTTTGTCCTGTTGCTGGCATAGGAGCCACGTTCCTTCCAGTCAGGTTAGGTTAGAGGCAAGGTAGAGCGTTGGGAAGTGAAGGTAAGGAAATGGGCTTTTGGAGTATGCCACAGAGGAATGAGATTGAGCATTTGGGCTAAATTTTGTGTCTGGAGGGCTACATTAAGACCGACATTTGTCAGAATTATATATGAAACTTTTCTTCCTACCCCACAGAGAACACTACCTCAAATTTCAGTGTTTCACCATGCATTTTTCAATTCACATTGAACTTAGTTATTTTGAAGGTGGATGTTGCTGTTTTTTGGGTTTAAGGTTATCTAAATAGTTTGAGGATAAAATATCGGTTTGTGGTGCCGATGATATAGTTGTATTTTAGATTTGTTGTGTCTATTTGTTTTGTTAAATTTATTTTTTTGTTTCTTTTAGGTTTATTCACAATGAACACTACCTCAGCTTTATTCAGATAGTGCTGCGGCATTTGTCTTAGATACGGTATGTTGTGCTTTTCTCCAACTTCAAGATCCTTTCAGTGAAGAAATTATTTGTGAAATACTGTGCAGAGTTTTTTTTGAGTAGAAACATGTATAGGGGAGTCGCCACAAGGCGGGGGAGAAAATATCAAGATTTGAATGGATGTACCCCGTAATATAGTACACGAAGTTACCATCGACATTTTTCGAAGTGTAATGTTTGCATAAATTGAGAATAATGAGGTACAAGTTACTGCATACATGCATAATAGAATTTCACAAAATCTGTGGGATGTTTATTGGCTACATGGCAAACTCCATTTATGGGATTAGGCAGTTGAAGCTTTGTTATACCCCAGTAGACTCGTAGCTGAAGGAAAACGGAGTTGTCCGACAACTTCTAGCAGTAGTTTCCAATAGGGAACTAAAAAATGCATGCTGAACGGTGTAGGTGCTCACAAGGCGTTATTTTCTTGCTTTGTAAAGAACGTCTGCGAAGGAAACATCATTTTAGATTGGTGACCTGTTGTGGGTTAATAAAGAAAAAATTGATTCTTAAAACAGAGTGGTTACTGTAGGTATATACAATTTGTGTTATTCATGCCAAGTTTCGTGAAGACAGATCGGCTGATTCGAACGATGAAAAGGGGAGACGGGATGTCTCCTAAGCCGATTTTTTCTTGGAGATGGATGGATGGAAGGACAGACGGAAAGTGAAGTAAAAATATGCACACAGGAGTAAACATTTTCACTGAAAATGCCCCCAAAATTACTCTGACTCTTCACACCGGATGACAGGTTGTTACGTGAGTAGGCTGTGAAGTCCGCAAAAATACCTTCCTAATTATAGAGTGGATCTTATCACGTGCAGCGTCTTACGAGTCGAGAAATACGATAGATAATTCCACAGGTTGAAGAAATATGAAGTTGGTCAGTCATTATATACAGTAGAGGTAAAAGGGTTCAGTGTAATTCAAAGTGTCCCTGGCTGTTAATGTCGGCCGGGAATCGGCTTTTCTGATTGCGACTTAGTTTTTCATTAGTACTTTTAGGAGCATAATGCGACAAAATAAGTTCTGCGCAGAAGTTAGCGTCAGAATCATCATTCTGCCAAGTCCCACCAGAGCAATAAACAGCTATTTATGTTGATAATGCTGAGGCTGTCCTTCAATCATGTAGAGATCGTTCACTCGGGACAGCGACAAGGCCGCCGCTGTAACAGTGTGTTTATCGCATGTCACGTGATATTTACAGTGTATTTATCTTATTCGCCGCCATCAACTCATCTTATAGCTGCTCTCTATGCCCCACTCGATCTCTTGATGCAGACCTACAACTGAATCATCCCCTAAAAGATGGTAAAAGTGGTAACTCTCAGATCCATGTCGTAATTTAAACACGATTGCGTTGCTGCACGTACGTTTGTGTGCAGCATCACAAACGAGATCTCATCATCTAACGGCCTCCTGCTTGCCCTCACGGTTCATTATCATCGTTGAGTAATTTGGTTGAAATGGTGACGTTTCTGGCATATATGGGAAGTCTCTGGTTCTGATCTCGGCTACGACACGACTGTGTTGGCTGACAGAGTAATTTGACGATAGACATTCTGAATTACTAACATTGTCCTTGCATAAAGTGCAAATAAAGAAGATCGCTTATTACACAGAGAAACCACAGAGGCCTGGGTTTGATTTGACGCCGATCGCGCGATATTGGCGATAAACGAAGTAGCACAGGGGTAGGTTTTTTTGTCCGCATTCTTCGATTCTCCCCCGTCTGTCGTTCCACCAGTTCTCCGAACTCAAATTTATATTCATCTATCACCCTGATACTAGTAATCTACAACGTCATTGAAGCCCCTCCTATAAAGAGGAGCCCAGATTAGGGTGACCATTCTATAATATGGGTCAAAAGTGCAGCATGAGAAGCATAATACTCATGGCAGCAGTTGTCCAAGGGTAGAATTGTTTCTGGAGAATCAGTAATTGCTTTCGACTGGAACTGACCCCTTCCCTCCAATAAAACTCTGAGGAAAGGGTGGTCGTACACGCTGCAGCGACTTTTTAAACCTACTTTCCCTTCTTATACTAAGGAAAAAAAAAGTGGAATGCACAAGATAATTGTGTGTTGTGTGTGTGCGCGCGTTCGCGTGCGTGCGTGCGCCCCCCCCCCAATCAGTCGATACGAACACCTTTTGAGAGGGGGTGATCTGAAGCTACAGTTTAATCTCCTACATTTGACATTAACTAGGCTGTCTGGAACTGTCTCTTAATATAAGGTCTTGCAATGATGTGGCAGTGCAGTCGGTATAGTGACTACGCTACAGCCCCAGACCGAACCTGAGGCCCACCCATCCTTCTACTCTTACTCAGTGGGTGAGGAGGTCTTTTCAAGGGGTTGAAAAGGCCGAGGCGTGAAGTTGACCACTCGCCTCCGTCTAGAGCCGAGATTAAGAATCAGTAGAGCTGAGCTATACTTCTAAACGTCCCTTTGTCTTTATGGCGTTGACAGGGACAGCTTTTACCTTCTGCCTTGTAATTACGTATGGCAGGGTTGCACATATCCCGGGCGACTAAATTTTGTAACGTGGTGCCAGATAGTGTCAGCATAATTATTACCTACGCACAAAAATATGTATCAGTTTTCATTCAGCGAGCCGAAAGCGACACAGAACAGTGATGTTCAGTGGCCACTTAAGAATTTTGGGGATTCAATATGGAAATTGTTTAATGTCACCATATTGGCGCCTGGAATTTGGTGGTCGTTTCTAGGGTTTTGGAAAATTAGTGGACTCCTGATATATGGTGCTAAGTCTCCGAAGAATATGCCGTGGAAGTTCTTTCTATATAATGTAAAACAAAATGGCGGCTGCATAAACATGTACGTATTTAACTTTCGATTTGATAGCAGTAATTTTGGAGGTTAATGTTTGGAATTTGATATGGAGATGGACCATAAACGTACAAATGAAATTATCTCATTTGTATCGCTGAATGACGGTGGTTGGCCGTGCCGTAGTTTCGACGACTGGTCGCCGAGTTCTCACCCCGGAATACCGAGTTCATTTCCATTGCAGTATTGTCACTGGGTAAGTGTGGTTGACAGTGCGAACGGTTGCTGGCCCGTGTCCTGCCCTGAAAGTCCGATTTCGATTTCGGTGTAATTCACGATGAATCTTGTACAAAATGGCACTGTCACGGGTTTTTCTCCCTGCAGATTGGTTTCCCGCGCTAATTGTCATCACAGGTTGGTACAGTACGCCGCAGTAAAAAGGGACGTAGTATCAGCTCACTCTTACAGCCAAACAAAATGTGTAATTGATCACATTGAAATGGGTCTATCGGCCCTCAGAAATTGTACCAGCACATCATTGTTTCTGAAAGTCTTCGTGTAATTGAGAATTAAACCATTTGAAGAGATTATTTTTTTATTTTCTGGAACATTAATAAGTCACACGGGACCTAGTAATGCGATTGCGATGGAACCGGGCGTTGTTGTGACAGTCATACGAAACACGTAAGTACACCGTGTGGGTATATTACGGAGGTGGTAAATGATATACATACCTAAATAAATGAATACATACATACGTACATATACATGCAAAAGTACATACAAAGAAACATACATGAATACATACATACCTACGTACATCCGAGGGGGTGCTGATAAGTCCTTAGCCCCACCAGGAAGGAAACAAGCTACAGCGAACAAACTCGGGACCTATTCAACATGCTCCCCACGAAGCTCAATACACTTCTTAGCCCGTTGCTCTAACTTTTACAAGCTACTAAAAAAAAAATTAGAAGGTTGTCCGTCCAACCAGGTCTCCGCGGCAGTAATGACCTCCTCATCGGACGAAAAATGGCGACCTTTCAATTAATTTTTCAGTCCAGGGAACAGGTGGTAGTCCGACAGGGCCAGATCCGGAGAATAGGGTGGATGATCAACACATTGGAAGCTCAGGTAGGCCAGTTTCTTCTGGGTTGCAAGTGCCCGGTGAGCCGGGGCATTGTCGTGCAGGAACAAGACCCCCTTGGTGACCTTCCCGCGGCGTTTTTCCTTCAGAATGTCCTTCAGTTGCACCAGCAGAGATGAGTAATACTCCGCGTTGTAGTTTGGCCCTTTAGAAGATAATGAATGAGGAGGATGCCGTCTTGATCCCAAAAAATCGAGGCGAGAACTATTCCAGCGGAATTTTGCACTTCGAATTTTTGGGGGCAGGGTGAGCCACTATGCCGCCACTCCATTGATTGTTGCTTTGTCTCCGGGTCATAGTGCTATAACCAGGCTTCGTCCATGGTCACCAATCGCGACAGGAAATAATTTCGATCGCGCCGAAAAAATTCCAAATGTTGCTCAGACGACTGACACCGTTGACGTTTTTAATCCGCGTTCAGGCATTTCGGGACCCACTTCGCGGAGAGCTTACGCATGTCCAAATTTTCATGAATGATGGACCCAACCCGTTCACATGAGATGCCCAATTTCTCAGCTATTGATTTAGCCGAAATCCGGCAGTCTTCCAAGATTAGCTCGTGAATTTGATCTGTAATCTCCGGGGTGGTCAATGTTTTGGGTCGTTCAGGACGAGGCGCAACACAGGTGGAAAAATCACCACGTTTAAACTGGGCCACCCAGTTTTTGACGTTGGCATACGATGGTGCATGTTCCACCAATGTTTCTGTCAGAATGGCGTGAATTTCCTTCGGCGCCTTGCCTTTGCAGCGGGGAGGGGGGTACTCGACAGCTCGCGTCTCGATGTTGTTGAAATCGCGCGCGTCGCCTGACATGCTTCCTTTCAGCCGCTGTAACAAGAAAATACTTGAAATTCGGCGCATGAATAGATCCCTCTTTCCATCGACACCATCGATTCCGTCCTACGACATCGGGAAATAGGTCCGGCTAAGGACTTTCAGCACTTTCTGGTATATGAATACATAGTACTTACATAAACGTATGTGCATACGTACCTACATACCTAAACGTACACGCATACATGTATGTGTACATACGTGTATACATGCATGAATACATACATACGAGTACATGCATACGTACACATATAGTGTATACATGAATACAAACATGCATGCAT
>JGI20166J26741_11698029_pt1 | contig 10857 bp, 6 predicted proteins | sample TergutCu122P5_FD_26741 | JGI IMG/M metagenome (IMG submission 26741) | reverse complement strand
AGGAGGGAGGGTGGAGGTTGTGGCTTCACTCTCTCAAGGTCGCACAGCTGCTGCGCAGTGCGGCTTGTTTACAGACAAATCAGTCCCGGTCATATTTGAATCACCTTGTAATATAGCAGTTGTCAACCTGCAGGCTGCAATAATGCCTTGCACAAGTTACAGAACTGAAGAAATTACAATAGGCTGCATTTTGTAAAATCATGTCCGAAAACTTATGTTCCATTCACAGTCAAAACAAATAATAGTTCCAGCTACACTTCTTTTATTCAGCATTATAAAGTGAACTCAAACAGCTGGCTGAGTTCTCTTATGAGAATGGATTATTATTTCAAGAGTCAGTGAACTGTACATTCTAATATTTTGGAACTATAGGTTGCACAGTCAGAATGGTTCAAAACCCCTGAGCTAATACGTACCTCATGTTTACAGAACATTTCAATGTAACTTGTCTCCAGAGACAATAAAAATGGCACTTGTAATGTGTTATGAGGCTGCTTAAACTTTGAAGTCATTTATGATGTCTAGTGAATGTCTGTGCTTGGGATCACACTCCAGCTGTCTCACTACACAGCCATCACTTACAAGGCCACTCTGAGTCAGTACACGAACTTCATAAAACACAAATTGTTACAACTGGGTCCATGAATCTTGGGTGTGATGTCACTTGGGAAACCGAATTTTGTATGGTGATGCCTAATATTTGTGGGTTCTCAGTACAGAACTTTGTTCATGTCATCTTTCTGGCACCTGGAATTTTGAGGTGGCTCAAACTAATTCAGATATCTCAATGAAGTGTCATTTATGGACTTGGCCAACAGAATGTGCATGACTGAACTCATGTCACAGCCAATTTTTGTTATCACAACATGGGTTTAATTTATTCTGGCACATTTGGTATTGTTTCCTCATAAATATTTCTGCCTGTTCTTCTGTACCTTTATACTAATTTGTGACACAAGATATTCCTCATTTCTTATTACTGTCTCCCACTGATGACTACAAACCTTTCTTACATACATAACTCAGTGCTGATCTGCTACAGCGCTGTGCAATAAAAAAAGCTTCATCTAATATTTTTGTACAGTGGGTACCCTTTCCTTCTACCCTAAGATTGAGATTGATCAAGATGCTGATATATTGTACATATTTTTTATCCACACAATGTACTACATCCAAATGAAACATTCTCAGAATTGTACAAATAGAGCTCACTGGTCTTAACGGTTTCTAAAATTCTGCCCTTTAATAGGAAAGCATTTTATTCTTTCTATTTCAAACATCTTTCTAAAAACTATTCTCTCACCCATCAGGCTTTTACACTTTCTTGATGTGGTCTACGCTACACAGTCTTGTCATGTAAGATTATCCTGTAGTTTCTGAAACAAATTACTTTTGTATCCAGAATACGGTACACTAAATACACCAATATTTACAAGTAAACAATTCATAAAACAGGAATGTTATGTGGATGTGTAGCTGAAAACTCGGCCTCCACAATGACAAGCCATCAATTAACTACAAGGAACATGACACTTTCAAACATATTCTGATGACTTACACACAAATGTAGAAAAATGTAACTAACACAAACTTCTGTTTGAAAAATCCTTATGTGTGGTGAATACTGATCACTGTACGATCATAAGTATCCTTCATTCTGTATTATGTGACAAGGCTGACTACAAAAGACTTGCACTGCTATGTGCAGAATATCTCTGACATGTTATATAATCTATTTACAGTACAAATAATAATTTAAACCACTGTAATAATGTAGTTTGAAAGAGAAAATGTCCATGTTTTGTTGCAGTTTACTACATGGAACACAAAATTTGTTTGCTAGGTAAAATCTTCTGTGAAACCCTGCATGTGAACATCACCAAAAACTGGTATCAAAAGGTTCTTACAGTATTTTCAACGTGCATAATTACAGGTAAAGTGAATGTCCACCTACGGGTTTACCAAAACAAACACAAAATTCATGTGAAAATCAGAACTGTACATATAACAACATCATGCAAATTTTTAAGTAATTAATCAGTACTTTATAACTGTATGTTCAGTTAAAAGAACTAATCGCTGTACAACAACTTGTTACCAAGTGGGAACATATAATACAAGGTCTACAACTTCATGCCAAAAAAATCTATGATAGCCAAGTATTAATCAGTACAAAGAAACCAGAAAAAATGTCTTAATTTAAAGGTCACAACCTTTAGAGAAGCACAGCAGATCCAGCACTTTGATATGAAGAGAATAAGTCATAAGATATTTACAGCATCTCAAACCACAAACAAACTGTTCACTACAAGCATTTTATATCACGTTATACAGAGGATTTTTAACATTTATATTCAACAGAATGTGAAAAAATTCTTTCCAAACATCCATGCAGACTCTTGGAAACTATAAACAGAAAGCACAAAGATGGCAGAAACTATGGGCCACACAGAAGATTCTTCTAACCTCAAGTCTATGACAATTTCATTATTCATTTTCTTATTCAGATTACAGCCATTTTAGACACAAGATGGCAAGTATAAAACTTGGTCTTCGAAATGAACTAAATCAATCATCAGTCAATCAATAAAGTTTGCTTATTGTGATATAGAACTGCATTGCTGAAATAACTTACTTGGTTACAGTTGTCATTGGTATTTAGAATGAACAGTTAATATAACAGAACTAATCTTGTATGGTGGCTGAATAATGCCCAACTAATAATCAGATTTCTGGTTTGTGTAATTACAGTAATGAATTTTATTCTTAAATCCTACTAAGCAAAGTCTCTTACATCCTCCACACACAATTCAACAGTGTCTACATGAAAGGACAAACGATATAAACACACCCCTGTCTATTTACACATTTTACCATCAACAGATGTTTAAATAAAGAAGTTACAGAGAAAAGCAAGTCTACCAACATAATTAAAACCACCAAACAAAGAGTCAGAAGGACTTACTCCAATGTTGGACACACTGCCACCAGTACTGCTGAACGTATGTGAGCGTGGTGCTAGTCCATAGCCTGGTTTTGGCACGTGGCGCAGGGCGCTAACAACTACAACCAACAACACAAGAACCCCCAACAGAGGGAAATAACACCAGATATGGGATCCCCAGCTACATGCTGCCTACCTTTTGACAGTAAAATTCATCAGCCAAATCAGTGAGCTTAATGTTTTGTGTATGAATGCCAATTGCCTGTTCTGTGACTACCAGTGAAGCAGGAACATTTTGTTTCCTCAGCATACAGAGCCTGCCCAGTTACGATGATATAAATGAAAAGCATAATTCTGTTATTGTTGTATCCAAATTAACACCAGTTAAAGATGTATAATGGGAGAGCACAATTTTGAACTTTCCATCTTTACATTCAACATAGTTGATACATCATTATTTTGGCAACTTTGTCTTGTGATTCACCACAACCAAGCACCAAGGCAGTAGTAATACTGACTTTTATTTTTGATTTTTGAAATTTCACTGAGTTTTCAGAATAATATCTTCAAAAGGTGGAAGCAGAAAATAAGTTATAATACTTTCTTTGGTTCTCCAGGAATCTCCACAACTTACTACAAGACTGTGTTGGACACTGTCCACTGTATAAGCTACATTCTATAACAAAGCAGTTTCAAAGCTAAATCTACTCTACATTCTGGCAGCTGGTTGACATTGCAATGAGTGCCTATTTTCTCTTTTTCTTCCATGTCAACTCTTAACTTTTTGATCATCTAACAAGTTACTCAAAGCTGCTGTATCCATTACAGAAAGCTTGCAAAACTAATAACAGAATAAGATTAATGATGCAGAAAAATGGATAAATAGATACATAAATAAATAAATAATTGGTAAATCCTACCAACTACCTCACATCAGTGTTGTCCACCATGAATCATACTACATTTCCCCAGTGTGGCACTTCTGTCATTTTATAGTTAAAAAATTTCTAACATTTATACCACACTCAATGAAAGACAACAGTAATATGCTTCACACAACTAACATTAAATACTTCATATGATTGGCTGTATTTTACTGTCACTGGAAGACAATGTTGCAGTACCTGTAAATCAAGTTTGTTATCAGCCACCACCCACGCAGGGGGAAAAATAAGGTAAGTGAGCAAAGAAACAAGGGCATCAGGAGGAAGGAAAAGAAGGGCGAATGATACTCACAGCATAGCCCGCTGGGCCACCATTTCGTCCTGTTGCGGGCAAGGTGGAGGACTTGAGTCCATATCCGGGCTTTGGAGCAGCCCGCAGAGATGATACCACTACAAACAAACATTGCACATCAACACAACATTTACTACCAACACCTCATGTTCGCTACATGGGAAACACATGTGGTGGGGACAAAACATTACCTTGCATTGATGTATCCACAGAAAACCACAATGCACAAACAACAGTGCAGTACCAACCCTTCATTCTTATAAATGTCAAGATGTTATTGAAAATGTGGAGTTTACTATGTTACTTTATTTTTTTAAGGAAATAGTTCAGAGAAACCCTGTGCACTCAGAAATATTTTGAATATACTGGAGACATACCAAATTCCCAGCAGTGAAGACATGCATGGAAATTCCTATTCAAAGTTGTACAATTTTTATTTATTTTTGTGCAGTTTGCAAAGATTAGGTCATTTATAGATATGTAATGGATTTTTATAAAATATCCCCACATTACAATACCCTTCCCTATGTTTTACTCCAAAGAGACTGCAGTATTATGGGCACACCTAGCACTGCATCAGTATTGCACAGTAATGATGGACAGCACAACAGCAAACATGGAACTATTGTCAAGTCCCTGTTAAAATTGCCCAAATTAAGTTTGTTTGAAAAAACCAACCAAAACCAATATCAAAAAGGTACAGGTAAAACTGTTCCTGTACACACCACGAATGTACGTAGGTGGACGAGCGGTACAGCTCCACTCATTCGTAACCTCTGCACTAGATCAAATAATATGATGACGATTGTCTGGTTACAGCACAAAGTACCATCATCTAACAAAACTGCTTTTAATGTTACAGAGCAAAATTTTAAAAGCAATTTTATGAACCACATTTTGTAACATTTCTCTCACTTAGAAGATGCTTCTTATGTAAAAATAATAAATTTATTTGATACCATTTACTTGAAATGCAAATCATCTCCCACAGTGCTTTCCTTTTTAAATACGTGTGTGAAGAATCAGCCTACCAATTCAACAATAATAATTTCATAAGAGGAAATGTCAGGCTCTACAGAATCATAATAAATGCAACCTAAATACAATATTTTAAATTTGTGCCATTAGAGGAAATAAAAACTATAAGGGTCAAAACCAGAGCTGACAAAGCAGGGACAATGGTTGAATTTACCTTTAAATGGCATGAGACCTCACACTGTCCACTAATGTCTTTATAAATAAACATATCAACAACAGAAAGTGTTAAATGAGAAAGAAAAGATTCTTCCACAGTCCCAATAATGCGTTAACTGCAGTTCAAATACTGTTCCCAGTTTCACATGTTACATTATTACACATGCAGTATAAGAGAAGCTGGAACAGAAATGACTGACAAATTGTCTCTTCACTACTTACAGCTGAAGGCACTTACAGTGTGGATCTACTTAATTCTGAAGGTTGCGAATGTCTAAAGATTCATGCACTTCCCAAGGAAGTTATAAATATGAATTTTTTTAAATCATATTGATGAATTAGCCCAATTTATTAAATATCCTGAAAGCTGTAAAGTGCTCATCGTTGCAGGCTTGACAATGAAGCTACATTTCAAGTACAGATATTTCCCACATAGCGAACAAATAATGTACATGCAGAAATACAATCTGTGTGTGCAAACCATGCAGATAAAAATTAAATTCTAATTACTCATGCAAACCTTTCATAATAATTCCACATTATTATTATTATTATTATTATTATTATTATTATTATTATTATATTTAACACATACATCTTAACATCATGCAACATCATACTACTTTTCAATATATGTTAGAAGGTAAACACATACTAAGACAGGACAAATCAGTTGAGACAGGAACTACATATATCTAAAACAATGACAGGAATAAAAATATTTTACTCAAAGAGATTTTTATGACAAGGAGATGATATAACCGAAGGAAGACAACTGCAAAACACAAATCTCAGTCTTCCTTCAGGCGCTTTCATTTCTTTATCCATGAAGGTAAGCTAGGAATGAAATGCATAACTGGAATTCTTTCAGTAACTCAGGTCTCTTGCCACACTAATCATAGTTTCATTTCTCAATTCATTTTCATTCTCAATTTCCATCTGCTGTGCAGAAGACTCCGATGAATGATTTATTACTTACTACATGTAAACTGCAGAGGAAAATATTGCCACCTCTCAATAACTGCGGAAGATCATACTAATGACAAACTTAATTCAATATGTTTTAACTATAGAAACACGGTGGCCATTTTAACTTTTGCTCTATGCACAGCTGCTGTTTCTTCTGTTCCCTTAAATATCCTGAAGTCCAAGATTATCTACTGACTAAATATGAGGACAAAACAAGGAATGTCCTGCAACTACCCAACAACATTACACAGGCTATATGGTTTCTTGCAGTCTTAAGTTAAATTTAGATTCTGGGAAGTTATAATTAATGGCACTGAACTGGTCACATCTATATCAACTGTACGTATGTACACTGTCTAAATTTAATACCTAATAAACGGCAATACATATTAAATTAAAACCAGTTATATAGCTAAAGTTGTACACATAATTCTGAAAACATCCACTAGAGTTAATAGTCAAGATTTTATTAGGAATTTTTAGTGGCATCAAAACTTACAAATGCTGATTCACAAATTATAAGTAAAATTTAACACTCATGCAACAGATGGCTAGAGAAGAGATTAACCCAAGCCTCTACTACATATCATGCCAGCTAACAAAGTCTGTAGAATGTGTCTGTCATGCAAAACATAGACGGAATATACAAATCTCAATCTTCTCACCTTGCAGGGTTGCTCTCAATGGCTCTATAAATTCTTAGAGAAAAACACGTGGGTGGCCAATACAAAATGGGAAATTAAAAATACAATTGCACAGCAACTAATTAACTATGATGTAATACTATCTACAGGTCGCAAAACTTTCAGCAAGTAGATTAAACAAAGTCCTGGTCACAGGTAATAATGCAGTACAATTTACGAGTGTATAACAAATGATCATGCATGGCAGCATACCTTATTAACTGCAAATAAAAACTAGATCAGCTTAATAATTCTTTTTATACCTTTCAATTACACTTTCCTTACCAGACACCTTAAAATCAGCCAAAGTCTGTCCACTGCCATTTTGTTATGGTAATCAGTTTCATTAAAAAAATAATTTTATGCCAATAAAAATTCATCACTTTGGTTATACATGACATAAGGAATGATGACAGAATACAAGCAGGTGTGGCATGATGCCCTGTCTGTAATGTCATTTGGACAGAAGTGTGTTTCAGACTAGTTATGTGAACTACACAACAGCATTCAACTACCATCTGTATGTTTCAGAACTAAAAGTGACAGCAGATAGGTCCACATGCATGCACACTTGTACAGATGTTTGCATGTGTGTGCTCACACACACTTACCTGCTGCCATCATCTGACATCAGTGTGTCAGGGTCCTTTGTTGTGACCCATGCCTACATACTCCTATTTTAAACTCATGTCTTCCTCTGCACAATGGGTTCATTAAAAAAAAGGTAAGGCAGCCCCGTTACAGGCCTGGAGTGGCCCAGAGGGTTCCAGGAAGTTAAGGTTCCCAGATTTCATAACAATGGCACAGCATGGTGGTAAGGTTGTCAGCCTCACACACCGGTCACCTTTGCCCCCCAGGAAATAGACCTGGTATTCATTTCTGTTAGAGGCTGAGTCAACCCCAGTGCCATAGTGCGACAAGAAGGATTATGTCACTGAAAAATTCCAATGACACCATCAGGAATCGAACCCACGACCTGCCAGTTTGTAGCATAGTGCCTTAACCACTATGCCACTGTACGCCCCCACAATGGGCTCAGTACTGTCTAAAATTAAGAGCCACTCTTACGGGGTATATTAGTAATTGTAAGCACTCACACAAAAGTTTGGAATCACGCATACCAACCTAAACCAAAAAAGTAAGTTTTTTTCATTTAAACCAAGTCGCATACTGCAACAAAAATTCCTTCATAAGATAAGAATTCCACCCTTTTCCATCAAGAAAATCACTGTGAATTAAATTTTATCATGTCGAAAAAACATCCTTAGCCATATGTCAGTAACACAAGTCATCTGTTGCACAGTTACATTTATTGTAAATGCTGAACTGTGCAAGTATCATGCAGTGCATATTTACTTGTCTGCTGAATTAGAAAGCAACAAGACTGGCCTTCTTTAATACATGTAAGCCACAATGCTACATCCGTAAAAACATTCCATTTTGTATGTCAGTAAATGCAGTTAACTGCTGCCATTTAAATCAAATATAACAGCCTACTGGGCAATGGCATATTCTGTCTTAAAAACAGCCCTAAATAAGTGGAAACATAATGGAATCAATTCGGACGCCAAAAGAATCTGAAACATGCTGAAGACCACAACTACAAAATATGTTCAAGACTTAACATTCATCAAACACTACGTTTGATTAAATCTCATTTAATCCCAATCTCAATCCTCCTCCTCATAAATATCTGTATCATTATGGCTGTGTGTTCAGTAGTAGCATATACAGCCACATTTCAAATGTTAACAGAACTTTATGATTTAAATTCAGCCCTACTAGCTACAACAATATTAAAAAATACACAGAATGTATCTTCCAAAAGGATTACTTAGTTTCTGTACTCTGTCCACCGTCTAGTATTCTGAACAGGATACAATCCACCAAATTCTAGTCACTGTGAATAACTCTTGATATCTCCTATCCTACCCAATTTGTACATAACTGCACACTGTTCAGCCAGAGGAGAAAAGATTAAGCACAGCCTTTTCTATCAGACCCACTTGTACCTTCAAAACATTTTATCAAAGGATGCAAAATGATTCAGTATCCAAAATGTCTTCTGTTCAGAACACCAAACAGTGGACAAAATCCAGAAACCAAGTAATCCTAAGACCTCTGGGGAAATTACTGTCTGACAGATTTAACAATTTTATCACCGCTGAACTGGAAACTTGGAAGTTGCCTGAACATCATAACCCTGACAGATTTTTCACTTCAGATGTGAATAAAGAGACTTGAAAATGTGTGCAAATACTGTAATTTGTACAGGCAACACTTTATACAGAAAGTATAAGCAGATTATAGATGAGCGTTGTACTGATAATACTGTGACTTGTACTGGTACCTGTGACCAAGTCTTTCACATTGTATTATTGTATTATAAGTTTTATAGAATGTTTTCATAAACCCTTAAAAATTAGGTTTAAAGCAGAACTAATGTTTCTATCTGTGAAATGAAGTACTATTTAATGGAGGAAACACTGAGCATTCACTCATGTGTAGTGAAACATGGATTCTACTTTCTGAAAGGACCATGTAAATTAAATGTAAATCAAGGAAACGAATTTATCTATTGAAATGTAATAAATTAATACTGCCATAACAGTAACATATAAAGATGAATTCCCCCACTATGTTACAGGGCTCGAACTACTCATCAGAACAGGCTACAAGCATGATGAAAACAATTTCATACAAATTATCTGTGATTGGTTCACTTCACTATTGCTGTCTGTAGAGAAATAAGTATACTAGGCAACAGCAGAGCATGAACAGATGTCTCTACTGGGCGGAATCATATGTCAAGTTTCTGGGAGTGTGCAGCAAGTTGCTTCTGGGTGCACAGCTCTGCTCTGCTCTGCTGGTATGAACTTGAAAGTCACAAGTCTACATGACAACAGACATAGGAAATTGTAAAATAATTCTATTAATTTTCCTAATTCCTAACTGAAACTACTACTTAAAGTGAGAGACATTGACTATTTATGTTAAATTTGAATGTATAATCAAGGAATTGAGTGGAAAGCAAAACCATACAATTCAGGAAAATTTAAAGGTATATGGAAGATTTGGTGATATTGATAAAAATGAGGCAAACATATTCAAAGAATGTAAAATCCAAGTTTCCATGTGTCAGTGTAACCAAAGTTTCAAGAATTTGTACCAGTGTTCTGAATATACCACCAGTTTTAAGTAGTGCCTTCACTTATAAAACATATGACAGCAAGTACAGATTTGTTCTTCAATTAGAGATTTTATATACTGTTACCATAAAGAGCAAAAACACAAAATCAGGAATTTAAATTTATGCATGTTGACTATTTCATCAACATCGTCTATCATATAAAAACCATACCAGACTGCAACCATGTGTGATGTTACTGAATGCTCGTGACTTGCATTATCAGGTGTCAAAAGTAAAGAAACAGAAGATTCGCCTCATTAAAATGTTAAAAATTTTCCACGCAACACTTCCACTGAATAGTTAATTATATGTTTTTAAATCGATAAATGACTCACAGATATGGTAAAGGCACACAATTATCTGGTCAAACTTTTTCATCAGTTGTGTATCAGCTCTCACCAGACTCTATTCAGTGTTTGGTATTCTGATCTTTTATGATGCTGTTGCAGTAAATTGAGATTATGTAACTGCTTTGAAACAACATGGTTGTTGGACAGTACATATGGATGCAGACAACTATACACAACAAAATTAGTGTACATATTTCAATGTTTCACCGTGCATTTTTCAATTCAATAATTGATAAACACCAACACATGCACTTTTTCATTCAACACTATATTAGTCTAGAATGTTGATTT
>JGI20166J26741_11697918_pt1 | contig 10859 bp, 6 predicted proteins | sample TergutCu122P5_FD_26741 | JGI IMG/M metagenome (IMG submission 26741) | reverse complement strand
CTTATATTAAACTCCTATTAACGGAATTTGTCTCATTTAAGTAGCCAAATAAGTTTTAAATTATTGAATTAAAGATGGGAACTATAATTTGATGCACGCTGTTCCAAATTCCCCTGAATTATAGCTGTCAGTTGTCCCACACAGCCTATCTCAATGGCCGCGCGGTCTAAGGAGTGGGTTTGCAGCCACTCAGTTGCTGGGATTGCGGGTTCGAATCCCGCCGGGGAATGGATGTCTGTCTCTTGTGAATGCTGTGTGTTGTCAAGTAGAGGTCCCTGCTTTGGGCTTATCACTCATCCAGAGGAGTCCGAGTGTGTCTGAGTGTGCTCGTGAAGCCTGGACAGATGAGCAACCTTGGCCCACTAGTGGCTCTCGCGCCCAGTAAAAAAAAGTCCCGTAGACGCCGTGCCTAAAATATGTATGTGTGTTCCAGAAATCTGATTTTCTTTGACGAGCAAATTCAGTGCTTTGGGAAAGTTGCTTATTATTATAGTAATTGAATATTTGCTGTTCGTATTCGTTCCGAGCGAAGATTGAAATGCTGTACATTTCAGTTTAAAACGAATCTGACGTAACGTCCCTTTACATTTACTTTCAAGAGAAAATGGGACGTTTGTCAGCAGGAAATCTTAATTGCTTCATAATTTTTATGTTGTCATTTACATACCACATAAATGTTATCAAATTTCAATCGAAAACAAATATTTTTTATCCACGTGTATTATTTTGTGTTAAAAGTGGAAGTAAACGCAAAACGTTTATTCTAAACTTTTGAAATCCAGCCGCATACCCTACGAGTAATTCTGGTGTTTTTATGATGTCGGCGAAAAAAAAAAAATCTGTCCCTCTTTTACATATGTGGATTACCGTGAGTATTACAACACACGAAGAAGAAATAAAAGATTTTTAAATTAAATTTGCTAACTGCCAGCACTTTCGTTGTTATTATGCATTTTTGCATCACTTTTCTTAATTCGTTTTTACCGTCAGGTACAGTAGATGGAGCCGTGACGTGAAGTATAAATGCTGAACTTCATACTCAAATAGACCATAAAGTCAAGAGGAGCAATGGTTTTTTGCTTGTAAATGTAACTGGAATCACATTTTCCACATGAATTTTCTTTTAAAAATTGTAATGTAAACAATAGGCCTACAACCCACTGTTTAGGTTTCTTATTATGAAACCCACTTGGGACAAATTTTTATTATGTTACGTCCGTTTCTTCCGATGTTTCGAGAGTGGTTCACTGCAAAAACCTTACACTTTCAACATATTCTCTGTACAGTTGTACACGCTAAATTTTCTCATACCAGATTCTAAAATACTTCGAATTCATGCCCAAGAATAAAAAATCACGGAGGAACCCAAAGTAAGGCTTAGATAAGCCAAGAAAACGTATCGTATTGGGGGTTTTCTTCGGACTACATTCACAAAACTAAAGTAGTGTCCACAATGGAATTCAATTAATTGTGCACCCAAGAATTTCGTTGCGGTCTCAGAGTTAAAATGTGACGCCAGGAATTGCTATCCAAGTGAAAGTAAATGCGTTGTATAAATTTTGCCTATAAAAAACATGTCGATGGAAATTACATATTTGTCGAAAATATATTACCACTCCAAATTTCAGGACCCTGAATTAAGTGGTGGTTATGCCTCTGTGACCACAAAATGTTTTTCGTGGCTGGCATGTAGGTTTTGTTCTAAACAGCTGAGAGACACACGCATTGATATACTGTCATGCCGTGTTTGCAACAGTGTGACCGCAAGGCACTATGCTATTTTCACCGTCCTCGAGTCTGTACATGCCCCAAAAAATCAGGTTTGTGATAATGTATGTGAGTTGCCCGACTATGTGTGCGTGTGTGTTTTGGTGTGCTCATGTTGTAGTAGTTTTCAGACAGTTTCACAGGTGGCAGCTGTATGCTCGTAACTGTGCGTTCCGACGGAAAAAGATATAACAAATCGTTTTTGTTATTTTAAAGGGTGTAAAAAAGGGTAAACGTAATGAAGAAGTTGTGTAAAGTATAAACATAGGAAACAACAGTGAATATCAGCGGTCTGTGCCGCTACTTAAATAATTCACAACTCGTTTACAACATTCATATTCGGTCTTACTCGTTGCAGCTGATTCGTTTCCAATGAATAGAAGCTAGAAACTGGAAGTATAATATATAAACAAGACGCTGAGCAATGAACACGTTCCACATTAGACTGACGTGAGATGGAATGCTGTAGTGATTGAGCCATATTCGGCTTTTAAGATCAAATATCAGTTGTTGCGATACGCTTAGAAAATAAAGCACACTACTAATTCGGATCTCCCTTACCATTGACAGCTCTAAGAAATCTCTTGTGTGCAGAATAAGACGGAGAAAATAGTGCAAATCATAAAGATTCTTACATACACTAACGACAGTACTGTAAGACATATACATTATCCTAACTTTCTCTTTGTTTAGATGGATCAAGCGTTCAATTTCCATGGGAATCTCTCAGAACAGTGGTGAACAAAATGTGGAGAGTTTTCATGTAAATTTTAACACTTGGAAATATATTTCAGCTGATTTTTTAAAGAGAAGCAGTTGATGTATAGCACTCTTTCTACTGTTTTTCCGTCCGTCTGTATATACTGTCCTTGATTCTTCCTACACGTCTGTTGTTATGATGTGGTAGGATGATAATGGCAGTGACTGTAATCATGTCATATTTTCAGCAACTATATCCTCTGTTCCTCAGAGAATCTTTGAGGCTTATATGGGCTGTGCAGGTAGCATGGTGGTGCCTGGACGAGAAATGCACATGAATATCATGTTGGAAACCCTCAAAAGACGAACGGATAGGCAGACAGAAAGAGTTGCTTTATGAACTGCCTAGTTATAGCTTATGTTTTGTTAGCATCTACTGAAGGATCGTGTTGTAATATCGTGAAGGGATATTAATTGAAATTCCACTAGGTCTCATATTGAACATTATTTTGAACCTTCCTGACGCCAGTATGCAGCAGTTCCTCGTAGGACACAACAGCCTTGAAGAGAGCAAGGAAATGAAGGTTCTCTGCAAGAGCGAGGGAAGAGTTCAGTTCGTATAATTCTAAATTCTAACGACTTCCATTTTTTATTCTATTCTTTAGTAAGACACCTCCACTTCTGTTGTTAGATTCGATATTTGTTAGAAGAGGCAATATAAAAGCATTCAGTAGCTAGAAAGAAATCTTTGAAAGCTTTCACTTTTTTTTTACTCCCTACCAAACAACCCAAGCACCCCCACTCTCCCATTTCCTATTCTTATACGAAACTAGCAAGGTCAGATAGCTTAATCGTTTGACGAACAATGGATACGAGAAGGGGAACGATGAATGCTGCGAGGGGTTGCTAACTTAAAAAAAAAAGAGGAATTTGAAGAAGGGTGGGGGATAAAATATTCTACTACACTTCTTTTGGAACAAAACGAGCCTTTGATATTTTCTCTGTACTTATCCTCTGGGCCGTCTTGGCCTGTTCTATGGTGAACTTTACCTTTACTCTTCACTTTTTCTTTCTCCCTTATTTCCTTCAGAATCAAGGAAAATTTTATACTGACCCCAGTGTCAAGTTTTGGTCCTTCCTATTGGATATCCTACCGTCTTTACTATTTCTCCTCACCACCTCTGAGAGTATGTTGCCGTATTTCGTGACAGGTCGTCGGAGATTCGAGTAATATTTCTCTGACGGAATATGCGGTTAAGTTATAAGTAGAATGGGTACTATCAAGGGGTCGGCGTTTTGAAGGGCCACAGAAATGAGAGTAGTCAATGTAGAGGTGCACACCCAGAATACAGTTTCCTGAAACTGTAATATGGGGCTCGAAAAACAAGCCAGTGACAGATAAAGAATAGGGTTCAGAGGCTGGTTGTAGTCAATATCTTGAATGTTACGTTAAGGCGAGGATATTAATGACCAACTGAGGAACTGCTGCATTTAACAAAATAGGCGGGACTCTGTGGATTTAAATACTTCAAGTAAGCATAAAATTTGCAAAGTAGCCACTTGTGCGTGCAAAGTCTTCTTTTGAAACTTTTGTGTTTACAGCCCGTTCAGTGTGGTTAATTCTAATGTTTCTTGTTTCCAGGTAAGAGTTTTCTGGTGATATGGAAGGCTAAAGAACCACCGCTGCTGAACATGTAAGTTGCTGTACAAGTTGACGTAAATTGCGTAATTAAATAATTTATAGTACATTTGACGAAGCTGTCAGTAGCGTAGATTGTAGGTTCTGTCTTGTCGAATAATGCGAAATGATGTGGAAGGAAGTGTATTATCTCGGCATCTGCTTGGAGTAAATCAGGAAAACCACGGAGAACCTTACTCAGGGTGGTCATTGTCCTGGCCAAGATTGAAACAGGGCGCCTTGCAAATACGTCAGAATCGACCCCTTTTGAACCAGATGGATCAGTGATGGATGTGAATAATGATGTTTACTGACTGTGATAGTCGAAACATGATTTTTCCAGCTTAAACTATGGGTACTCTCCACATGTTTTCTACACTTTTTTTACAGCACTGCAGTTTGCATTTATTTGAGATAGATACAAATATACTGTTGCGAGCGGCACTGTGATGCCTGAATTAGTAATTTATTTATTTCTGTATTGCCTTAGACATAAGTAGTGCCCAGAAATGTTTGAAATTAAATCTGTAAATTTTATTGAAATCTAATTTTTCTTATACAGTTATTTTATAAACCCAGATAGTTTACTGTGCATACTAAGTAGGCTACGGGTCGAAAAACCGAGGAATTTGTTTCGTTTGGAGGTTGGAACGGGGGTTGTGTCTGCCCCAGAACGTCAAGACAAACTCTGAGGCTCACCTAGTGTCTACGAGGGGTTGACAACTTGCCTCCATCTATTGCCGATGTTCAGAATACTGGCATCCAGATCTGCACTGCTGTCTGCGTCTGTATGGTGTGGTGCGTAATTTTACACAAGGAAAACTTCACCTTTACCTGATTGTTATGTTTGCTACGATTAATTATTTTTCGAGAAGTGGCTTAATAAAACGTGACGCATGCTACATATGAATTTCAAGCATGTGAGACAATAGGAACACAATGAAATAAAAGGACGGCCTTGGTTGCAAAATTTTATTTTGGATTACATACACACGAGCTCACATTACTTTCTGCTATAAAAAGCGTTGGTATAGCGGTTAACCATTTTTATTTCTATTTCAATAGTTCCCATTTTGGATTTCTGTCCGGTGAACGTTCCGTTGCGACGTTTTCCCAAATTTTTCCTCTGGGGCAACAACGTCAATATTCCATGTTCTCCTGTTCCAACGTCGTACGCAGTTCAACTAGAGTACACGCCTTATCCTTAGACTAGGCTTGCAAATTAATTTTATTATCGTTCTTTAACAAATTTAGAAACCTGGATGAGAACAGCTGTCTTTCAAGTATCAATGCAAGGCTTCCTGAACCTCATAATTCAAACGCTTCTATGGAGTCACTTTTTAAAAATATATATATATCTTTTTATAAAATGTTCGTAAAATATAAAAACTTATATATTTCCCTGTGATTATACTTGTGCCCTAGCACATGTAGTGTGCGCGATGAGCGTTTCTGGTAAACTAACTCATTTCCCGACATGAAATATGATACACTGCACGTTCCCATTCTGTATATGGCCAAGAGAGTGTTCAGTACGGGCGTTATTACTCTCATATTGGGAGGAGGGTCACCTTCCCTCGAGAAGAGCTGCGAGTAGGACCATCTGAATCCTCTGACTTCAGATACGTTCTCCAGGATGATCACGAACGAAAGCAAGCTAAATGATTTAGTTCGCGAATTGATTCTTTCCAAGCAGCAGGCAGAACTTGCAGGATTAAGACAGCTGCAGTGGAACTTCCTGACTAATGGAACTAGAATATCCATATTCAGGAAGAAGTACGAAAAATTATCTGGGTATTACAGAATGTAGGATTCTCTTTGCTTCTGCAGTGATGTAAATGGCTTGATGGAAGAAATGGAATTTTCACATGATTCCGATAAATGTTGCATGGAATCTGAGCTAGAAAGCCGTTAGTTACATAATAGAAACGTAAAACCATCGACACCTCTTGCCCATTCGGCGGCTAAGAAAAAAATCATACGAAAGTATGTCACTGATGCTGGATGGAATGAAATACAAAAAGCATTGTTGGCTGACATGCGGGGTTCTTTTACTCGGACTGCAGACGGGATGTACGAAGTATTCCTGTTTTATTTTCGTTACGTGCAGAACAGTCGATAAACCGAACAACGTTTCGCTCTGAAGGACCGGCTAGCCGGATAAGAATTTATTGTCGGAAAACCTTATGTTAAGAAAGCTCCCGTGTTGAATCTCGAAAAGCTACTTCTTCCCCCACTACGCATAGATTTGGGGCTGATGAAGTTTGGTGAAAGCCTTGGGAAAAATGCGAGGATTCCTGTATATAGGAATATTTGTCGGCCTGCAAATTAGAAAACTCATGTTCGACGAGAATTTCAAAAGGAAATTGAAGTTCATTGATTTTGCTGAGTGGAAATCCTTTATGTCATTGGTTCGTGGTTTTCTGGGCAACAAAAAAGAAGAAAATTACCCTGATATCATACAAAACCTGCTACAGAACTACCAGAATTAAGGATTCCTAATGTCATTGAAAATACACTTCTTACGCTCACTGCTCAGTTTCTTTCCTGAGAAGCTAGGAGCCGTTAGTTTTAAACAAGGTGAACGGTTTGATCAGGGTAAAGCCAAAATGGAGCTACAGTATCAAGGAATGTGGTATCCGGCTTGTTTCTTCGTAGAGAATCTGAAGCTTCGCATACAAGAGTAAAGTAACAGTAAGATAAGATAACTTATTATTTTTAAACATTTGCTTTCCGTGTGGCGTTTGAATGAGTGCAAAGTATGAAAAAATAATTGTATTGTTATTAATTTATAGATTTATTATTTATTAAAACTAATTGTTGCATATTCTAGGGTTTTGGCCATTTTTAAGCATGAAATATATGCTTTCTGCTTTCAAAAACTTTACTCCTTGAACCAAATACCTAATGTAGTCATTTTTGTGAATCCTCGGCAGATCTCCGTAACATAAAATCATTACGTACTACAATATTTCGCTCGTCATTGTAATTGTCAGCACACTTGATTTAGTAAGAAACAACTGATGTCTGTAAAATTTGAAACTGTTTTCTAGTGTACTCTGAGATAATGACGGGAGCAGCGTCAAGCTCTAAAACGCTTTTGTTCAACTAAGATGAGAAGAAGGAAAATACCCAGTAGGTTATGTACGTGTAAATGTAATAATGCACCGTCTCAAACCTAACGACGTGCCTGATTAATACGAGTTTTTAGTTGAAAAAAGGAGGAATTGAAACAGCCTTCTATGAGATATGATATTCTTATTGCGGAGACTATGAAGGCTGCTTTGTTTTGAGTAGCTTAGTATTCTATCCTGAAGATGGAGGAAGCGTATTCCTTCAAAATGTGGGTAAGTTTCCATCAGACTACACAGCATCGCAACTTCGACGACAGTAATTTTAAAGACAGCCATGTCGTTTATCTACTTTTCATTTCACGCAAATTTCTTTTGAAATTCGAAAAGTAATTACATTTAGGGCTTTCCATATGTTACCCGCGACACGGTGTTGTGTTGACCGCGGATAAACTTGGAATGAGAAAGATTTTTTTTTTTTTACCGTTCCCTTGGCAGAGGCGAGGTAGTACGCAGAAAGGATTTTGCAGACTTAGGGGGATATACATTACATTACTTACTCATGTTGTTAAAATATGCTGAACACGACATCCTAGCATATGTCTTGCATTGCATTTTTTAACAAATATTTCCTATTATTGTCAGTAGCTAATATTTCTATTGCGCGTTATGTATAGAAAAATACACAGATAATGCTACACGTAAAATTATACTCATTCATTCTTTATTCCGTGTATTGCATTTCATGTCGGCCACATGCAAACCAGATTGTTAAAGTCGCCAGCGCCACACAAAAGTTGAGGATAGCTGCTTTAGTGGGTCGTACTTTCTTATGATATTTCTTTCTCAGAAGCGCCCATGCTGAGTAGAGAAGTTCTTCTAATGCGTGTCTCTGCATATAAATTAGCCTCATCGCAACACGCATGTTGCATAAAATAAATATGTTCAGTCTTGTACTTATTATTCTCCAACTTGTCAACGATCATTTGCACTTCATCAGACCCTTCCGTCTCCAATAATCTCTTTATTCCTTTCCCATTTTAGTTCTTTTCCCTAGCAGGAGCTTTGGATGTAGGCTGCCTGTGCGGTTATAAAAGTCTACGACCGAATGGAAGAAATCTAGTCTGAAAACGTAAATCCCCATTGAAACATTCATGAATATCTGGATTTTGTGTTCACACACTTACAGAGAGAAAGACCTTTTGGGTATGATACTGCTTGCTGTATTGTTCTTATTCTTCCAGCTTTTACAGAGAGGATCAAAGCACTGATCCTCTTCCTTCACATTTTAAGAGGATGTCAATTTTTATTGAACTAAAAGGAAATGGAGGGGTTTGCATTTAGTTTAGTGTTGATCCTGTTTGTATTCTGTGGCGGTGTAAGTTCTGGAAATGGAAAGCGTGCAGATGTGAGTGGGATAATATACCGCCTGATCGGAATATGTCAGAAGCTCCTTCTCATTAGGTGATAAGGAAACCCAAGATTTGTGTATATCAGCAAGAGTAAAAAAGTCACCATTTCTGTAAAGGGGTTATGTTTGGGTCGAGTCGAGGCGAGGCAGACAGAGATGATATGCCTGTGATTGTGGAATTTTTTGTTGAGAATACTTTAAATGGACTATTCCAAATTACTTATCGTCAGAATGAAGTTTCTGTATCTTAAAGCGAAATAATTCATTTGATATCCCCTTTACCGAAAAGCCACAGTCGCAGCATTTTGTATGCCGTTATAATTTTCATTTAACTTCACTGAAATATTTGATATTAATAATAGTGTTCCTGTAGTTGGTTTACTTTAGAAGACATATTATTCCATGTGTCGTGGTAAAATTGTGTAGTTTGAATGCAGTGTATATTTAAATTAACGTATGTACTTTTTGGTGATACATTCGTGTAAATGTGTATAAAGCTTTAACTGTGTGGCTCCTAGAAGGAAGAAAGTATATGTGAAATTTATAAATTCTCGGAAGAATCACAGACTCTACGGTTGAGATCCAGAGACAAGTTCCGTCTTCAGTCAAATTTTATTTCTTCTGTCCTTTGTTAATATTAATCTTACCTTATCCCTTTCTCCTGGTAGACTATTTCAAAAATCTTTACGGTACAGTTTTCTCTCATTCTAAGTACCGTGTTTCCTGAACTACTCCTGTCAAACGAAATTATGTCTGCAGTATTATTAAGCTCATTTATAAATCCTGTTCATTCACCTAGCTTTTGATCTTGGAGTGTCATCATTGCTACTGACATCGTAAAGCGCACTGCTGCAGCTGTGAATCTTTGTTTGTTTTTTACCGATATTTTCCATACTTATCAACATTGTATTGGTAAATGTATCATTTTAATGTATGTTCATGATGATCAATTGATCGCGCTATAAGGTATGGGAACTTGGATTGACTAAGATAGGAAGAACATTAATCAGGAGAGTAAAGTAAAGGTAAAGGTAAAGTTCACCCTGTAATAGGCTATGAAGACCCAGAGGCGGATTAGAGGTATAACTGTACTCTTTCTTTAACCTCAGCGCTAAATGGTGGTGGGTGATCATCGCCACGTCCAAGCTGCTTTACTTCTGTGAAAGAGATCTGGTACCCTTTGTACAGAAGGCTGGGTGGGCCCCAGGGCCGATCTAGACGGTTACAGAAACTCTCGCCCCCACCGGGATTCGAACCCCAGACCGTCCGGCCCGTAGCGAGTCGCTGTACCAACTACGCTCTCCCGTCCTACTTAGTCGGGAGAGTTGCCTATAAAATGCCCATGTATGTAGTTGTTCTGTCCATTAACACCTTTCATCTACATAATTTCAGTTCTCACTTTTGATTCATTACTCTGTTCTTTTCTTCGCGGTTTCTGAATTTTGATGCCTTATAACCCTCTTTACATGTTCTTGGGTCTTTGCGTCTTCATCCCAGGCATTTATGATACCGTACCACCTTCAATGATTTTTTCTTACCCGTTCTGTTTGAAAGGTTCTTCCACTCCATTTTATTTAGATGTTGGGTGGTGCTTGTCTTAATGCTTTGAAATTTGCTTTTGAGGACATCTCAGCTGAATTAAATAAATGCCCAGTGTAATCTGCAGAAGACCATTCGGAATGGAATTTAAGGAATTGCATAAAAGCGGTCATAACTAAAAATCGATAGCAGTCGAAGGTCGGTGTTGTGAGCATCATAGAGCACGTTACAAATCTGTAAGGCCCCAAAGGCTTAAGACTATTAATAATGTTACTGTACGCGTATTGACATATGCAGACACATAAAGTATGTTCATTTCATGTGATTAATTGATAGCTACTTAATTGACAATATTTTTGACTACAGAATTTGTCTTTCAGGGCTACCCCGCTCTGAGTCTTATAAAATAGCCATATCAAATCTTACGGAGAGCAGGCAGTGCGAAGCTTTGAGTGACATTTTGAAAGGTGATGTAGATGGAGCCTTGAAACGCAAGCATTCTCATTTAAACTCGTGTGTTTAGAATACTGTTAAAGAAGCGGAATGGTCCGCATACAGCCAGTAAGGATATTTAATGTCAAAATTGTAATTGTGTGTTAAATACAGGGTTATTCATAAGTCCCTCCGGAACTTCCGAACTCGACTGCGCAACAACCAAGAAAGACAGGGCAGAAAGGAGCATATCAATAGGTAG
>JGI20166J26741_11697807_pt1 | contig 10859 bp, 3 predicted proteins | sample TergutCu122P5_FD_26741 | JGI IMG/M metagenome (IMG submission 26741) | reverse complement strand
TACTGTATATGACGGCATTGTGTGTGACGGCTCTGTATATGTCGGCACCGCACAAGCCAAGAGATACCACTTTCCCTCAAAATAGCACGCCAAGCGGTTGCGGGTCAACTGGATCGTGTGTTTCGGATTGGAGAGTATCCGCCCGAATGCCAGTTGTTGCTTCTTGGAAAACAGGATACCATACCGTTCGCAAACCCGCTCAAGGGCATGATGGGCAAACGGCGTTTTTCGTTTCATAATATGATCCCTTGTGATGAGATCGTAACCCAAAACACTGACGGAAAAAATTGAGCGTTGTCACGTTATACTTAATCGGTAGGTGAGCCAAAATCTCTGGATTGGTGATTCGTGGATTGCCCTTGATTAGTGTTTCAATTTGTTTACAACAAACGGACGGAATGTAACCTGTTCATTTTGCGAGAGGTCAGCGAAAACCGCTCTGGTGTTGTCTAACCCTTTGAATTGATTGTTTCCAGTCAAATCCCCCGCATCGTTTGCATTTAGTTGGAAACCAATGCGTAATTCAAACAAAGGCAAACAATCCTTGAACTGTTTCTTAAACTGCTGCCAATTTTCGACAAAGGCAACAACATACGAACCTTCTATCGGTGCATTTTCCAAAAATTGCTTAAACAAATAGGCGGGAGTGCCTTCTTTGGGTGGCATATAGTTTGCAGGCGGTAGAAACTCATCCGCTTCTTCCAATGGGTCAACAATGAACAGCATTTTCTTTTCCTCTTCCGCGAGATCAGCAACAATATCCGTTATGTCGCAGTTCCATTTGTGATTTTTAACTTCAAGATTGGCAATAGATAAATCCAATTTTTCGCTGTGCGGGTTTGCATTGAAGTAAATGATGCGTTCAAAATGTCCATCCACACTCAATAAAAGCGAGTGTAGTAATCCGTTGCGGATTGCTTCATCAGTACCTGCAATACACAAATTCTTTCGACGTTTCTGCTTCCAGTCAATGACAAGCGGTTTCGATTCAACATCGAATTCTTCACCGAGCATAATTTTTAGCCCCTTGTTATTGCCGCAAGCTGTCTTAAACTTCATCAAAGACGGAAGTTGCGGCAAACGGGTGCCATCAAAAATTTTAACTTCTTTCGGCGTTTTGGTTGGCATTTCAGCGTGTTTTTCTGCCAAGTATATCTGGTGTTTATCGCATTTTTCCCGGCTTGGAAGCGGAATGAGGAATCTTGTATTTCCTTCCTTGTGTCCGCCCTCCGTATTGAGAATTCCGTATCTTGCATTATCAGTGTTTGCCTGTCTTAATTCCACAGCAGCAGTGTTTCCACAGCCGGGAGTACCCAAAATATACTCTGAATCATCTCGCGAACTCGCTAACGCAATGCGGGATGTAAGTTTTTCCTTCACACTGGAAAATCCCGGCACCGGCAGTAGTGCTCTCACCGATTGAGTTGAAAGCAAAAGGTGAACTCCGGCAGCCCTCCCTCTGCCCGCTACGTCGCTCAATAAATCGACAACCTTTTTTGTGATAGCATCGTTCTGCTGAAAAAGAACCTGAAACTCGTCAATGATTAACAAAACTCGCGGCAAGGATAGTCCTTTTTCACGGTATCCTTTGAATTCACTGACATCGTGAGCCGAAAACAATTCATACCGTTTTGAGACTTCATTTTGTAAGTGTTCAAGAACGGTAATCCCGTATTCCGCTTCTGCTTTCGACGCAACGACCAATCGGGTGTGCGGTATCTGTAATTTTGCATACCGGTTAAACTCTACGCCGTTCTTGTAATCCATGAGGTAAAATTCGAGTTCCTCTGGAGAATACAGATGCGCGAGACCTTGTATGATGACGTGTAGAAGAACCGATTTACCGGAACCCGATATTCCCGCTAACAAACAACAAGGAACCAAATCATCAAGGGCAAACGAAACGACTTCGCCATCATCATTTTTTCCGATTGGAACAGAAATTTCTTTGCCTGAAAATTCCGTCCATAAATCCTCTTCTTTCCAGAACTCTGTTTCAAGAGCCGTTTCTTTTTTACGGAGTTCTTCATTGGCTTTATCAAGTCTTTCTGCCTCTTGTTTCTGTTTTTCTTTTTTGCCGATGACCTCGTATTCAGCGTGAATCCATTGCATATATTCTGAAACCCGCTCCAGTGGGACAAACGGTTCTGACCTGTCCGCAGTCATATTAAGTCGTTCCAGTTTCAGTAAATAGGGTAAACGGATTGACTCGGCGTGATCTTGCAGCCAGTCCCAAATCTTTGCTGCTGCCGGTTGACGTAGCGGGTCAATTTGTTTTTCGTTGACTGTAATGATCGGCAAAACACCACATTGGAGTCCGTGTTTCAAAATGGTGTCCAGGTATGTCATGCTTTTATCCCAGAATTGTGCGGGAAATCCAAAAATGAACAACACCTTGTAAGGCAACGGTTCCTCCGGGTGTACGGCGTTATATTGCGTCCAATCGGTAATGTCGGTACTAAAACGCCGTTGCAGACAGTCCACTATATAATCATAATGTTCACGCAACGATTTTTCGATGTCTTCGGAAAGTGTCAACCATTTTTCGGCAGGAACGAGTTTTTTAATGTCTAGCAACGGACTGAAAATATCCAGCGTCTTTCCAATTCTTAGCGGGTCAATCGCCGTGATTTGCAACATTCCGACAGGCATGGCAAACAGGAGCCGCATCAATAAATCGCGTATCAAATAATTATCGCTGACTGCATTATTCTTCGCGGCAGAACCAGCACTGGATTGACCGGACAGAGGCTTGCTGGACGGTAAACTTAAATAATCATCGTCATTCGTTTTATCCTTCGTGATGGAACCAGCACTGTATTGACCAAACAGTGGCTTGCTGAACGGAAAACTTAACAAGTGGGGAACGTCCCTGCTCCATTTTTTTTCTCGAAAACCCTCCGGCAAAACAAAGCTAATCTGCGACTGCCCCAGAGCCAGAAATTCAGGGAGGCTTGGCGTTCTGTTCAGATGTTTTTGCGTCAATTCATTCAGTAGCGGTTGTGTACTTTGGATTTCTTTGCAAATGGCAGTCAGCGGATTGACCATATCAGGGGATTGCTTCGCAAAATCTGCAAGGATTTCTTTGCGCTGTGCTTTTAGTTTCGCTTGTTCTCTTTGGTATTCGCTTTCGATAGCCTGAATCCGGTTGTCAGATTGGGATTTAGACTCGCGAATCTTGTCTTCGCATTTGAGCTTGGAAGGTAGCTCATCTCTTTCGCGCTTCCTTGCCGCTTCATAAGTAGCCACGTTTCTGCGAATTTCGTCTTTTTCCGATTCCCTTTTCGTTTTATAAGGAATATATTTTTCCTGAATGAACTCCTCTTTTTCATGCTCCTTTTGCGAGGTGTAAGAATAAAGGTCGTTCTCCAATTTTTTCCGGGTATTTACCTTCTCATTTTTTGATGCAGCATCAAATAGGTAAGGGGCGAATGCCAAGAATACTCCGACAATGCACCCAACCCACCAATATGACCACGCTGCCGGAGGAGATAAAGCAAGGATACCTCCTATCAATGGCGGCAAACAGCCACAGCCCAAGCAACCGCCCAAGCAACCGCGCCCCAAGATTCCTTCAGGAGTTAGTTTTTTTGAACTTTCTAAACTACTAATTTCAGAATCAAGTGGACGTATGCGGTCATTGAGTAGTGATTTGCGCTCTTTCAACTCGTTATCTATGGCAACAATACCCTGGTCGTAGTAAGATTCCACATCCCTGTCAATGTCGGCAATCGCTCTGTCGAGTTGGCGGCGTTTTTCTTCTATATTGCTGTCGATAACGGCAATTGAACGGCGCAGATGTTCGTCGATACTATTTTTCTCGTCATCAAATCGTTTCTTTTCAGCTTTATTATCGTCATCAAATGCTGTTTTGCATAGTTTTTGTTTGATGTCATTTTGTTGTAATCTGTTTTGAAAAGATGCAACGAACTTATCAAATGCGAGAATGGCTTCGTAAAACCGTTTCGAAACCGGATTTGCCGACTCTCGCTCAAAACGTTCCTTTTCTTCTTTTTCCGCTTTTACCTTTTTGAGTGCTGCCGCCTCTCGCTCAAGCCGCTCTTTTTTTTCTTGTTCCGCCTTTTTGAGTGCTGCCGCTTCTCGTTCAAGACGCTCCTTTTCTTCTTCATCCGCCTTTTCGAGAGCATTCTTTTCCTTACGAAGCCTATCAAATTCTTTGGATAGTCTCTCTTCTTCCATTCTTCGAGCAGTAAGACCAAATACTCTTTCTGCTTCTCTCCATTTATCAGGGGGGGAATATCCCTGCCTTGTTAATTCCGAAACATATTTTATTACATGAGGCTGTTGCAGGACTGAATAGATCGCATCATTTTCTCTTTTGCGTTGCTCCTCAAGATACTTCATCTCTCTTGCTAAATTTTCAATCTTCTCTCTGTTCGACATGATTCGTTACACTTGTTGTGTTGATGTGATTTCGTTATGACAAGTAATCGGCTACTGTGTTCAGTATCCCTATACGGTGACTACGGCACTCACACCGGCGGTTATTTGGGCAAATCTGCCGGGTTTCCGCACCTCTCCGATAGTCAGTCACCTTGCTTCGTCTATCCGGGCAGCATAAGCCATAAGTCCACTTGCCGCTTGGTTTAATTGACCTTGCGCCTCACGAATGACTCCGGCTATGCTATTCACTTGTCCTTCAATAATGGGCTGGTGGGTAGTACCAGTCCAGTTGATCTGGTCTATTGCTGCTCTTGTTACGCCCTCGATTTGACCAAGTTGTTCGGCAAAACCGTTTAATCGTCCAGCCGCTGTACGTAATTCATCCGGGGTAACTTGTAACATCGACATAAAATTTCTCCTGAAAAAGGTTTGTGTTAAAAAACGTTCATCAATATCACAGTATTGCAGAGTGAAACTCGCCCCTTGTTTCTGGAACGTCACCATCAATTCCGCCGTATCCGCCGTGTCTTCGGTTCGGTTTACTTTCCTAATTTGCTTCAAAATTTTTGAGGTACACCGGACTTCCGATGTGTTGTGAATATGATTCTGGAAGAGGGATTCGCTCGACATTACCCGACTGGGGTTTGATTGTTTTGATTTCCTGAATCGTGTATCTTTCTTTTGTACTGAATGTATTGGATTTTGGGGGATTACTCCGTGTGTTGAGAGAATTTTCGGCTGTAGATCGCATCAAAACATACCATGTTCCCTCATTCAAATTTTTTTCCTGCTTGACTTTTGGGGTGAAATCAATGTAAATCGCATTATTCCCGTCGGATGCAATGATTCCCACCCAAACATATTCAACTGCCGCATGTTGTGGAAACCGGAATGGGAAACTTGAGGCATTTTTTATACCTTCCGTGATCTTGCCGAAAGGGAAATTTTTTAAAAGTTCAGATGCAACAGTACGCTGTATGTTTAGTTCCGGACGATTTGGATTTGACCAATCCGTTGAAATACGAAATCCACGTTGGTTCTTTTGGGTTTGCCATTGATTTGCATATTGGGCAAAAAACGGTTCGATATTGGAAAGTCGGCGAAAAATCTCATCAATGAAAACACACTTGATCACGGGATCGGTTTTCTTATCTTGGAGAATGGTTTGTAAGACCTCATCCCATAACAAATACCAATTTTTGTCGATCACTTGCTCGTTCTGAAGCGGGGATTGTTTCAATTTCAAAATCAAACCTTCGGCAAGGGCTGCTTGCGGTGCTCGAATGACTTTTGACAAGTGAGATTGCAAATTATTATTGATGACCAATTGAACAGGTTCACGTTGACCAAGAGAAAGACATTGGTTCGTTCCCAGCCCCAAACTGTTTTTCAGGTAATAATACTGACCTTGATCGGAAAGATAACATAAGAGACCGGGCATTACATATTTTGTCAATTCGTCCCTTACACCAACTTCAGGGAAAAAACCGTTAGCCCAAGACTCATAAATTGCTTTTCTTTGGTCTTGCAATAATTGAAACTCAGGAACAACATCAAAGTTTTTTGATTCGGGACTCGCAAGGAACTCTACAATTTTTTTTGCGTTTTCATTCGAATAGTCATACAAATCTATTGTTGATTTATTTTGTCTGACAAAGGTGTTCCACAATTCAACGGATTCTTGTGCTTTTTTGCCTTGATTTATTAAAGCCGTAAAACCGGGAGTACGTTGATCCTCTGGAAATTGTTTTACAAATTCTTCCATTGTCTGAAAGTATTTTTGGAAATCCCCTATTTCTCCAGTGAGTTTTTTCAAAGTGACGGCTTTTTGAAATCTTTTGATGGCATTACCGACCTCAAGGTACAAGGCGGATGCCATATTACGTGCTTCTTTGTCTGTTATGCAACCCTTTTTTTCAAGGGCTTGGCTTTTTTTCCCTTCTTCCTCAAGTTCATCTTTCAAGCCTGTCAGTTTGTCTGCTTTTTCATCATCAGAACTTATGGAATCCGCAAGAATACCCTCCAGTGTTTTTCTTTTTTCTGAAACAAATTTCTCCAAATTCTCTTTTCGCCGTGCAAATACTTCTTGCTTTGTCGTCTCGAAAGACTGCTGAATTTTTTCGACGGCAAGATGATCGTCCGGCGAGACCGCATTTTTCAGTGCGACACTCAAGGCATCCATGTCAAGCTGTGTTTCATCACTTTGTTCCTTCGCTTTTTCAATTGAATCACTTGCTTGTTTTAATGCTTGAGTAAACGTTTGTTTGACAATTGCATCCTGAACCGATTGGAATTGACGCTCGAAATCCGATACGATTTCCTTCTCGTTATCGGAAGCGGCTTTCGCTTTGAGTTGTCCCAATCGATTCCTATCCAACAATTCCGGCTTGTAGGGATTTGAGGCAGTGGCATCTTCAATGGATTGGGAGATTTTGGCACGAAGGGTTTCCAATTCATTGATATGATCCTGTCGTATTCTTTCTGCTTTCACGGAATCGTAAGCTGTTTGTATTCGCAATTTTTCATCTTTTTCCGCATCCGTTACCGGGGTGAGCATCCTGAGAGAGGATTCATTAAGAGCATTCGGTTGGTAGTCTTTGGGATTTTCTTTGGCATTCAGGATTGATTCATCGCATTGTTGAAGCAATGTTCGGAATTCCTTTTGCCTTTTTTGTTCACTCGCCCTTCGCTCTATTGTCGCAAAATCCATTTCAAAGGATTCCAAAAGCGGCAAATTGGCATCTGAAGGAACCAAAGGCTTGGACGCGAGTGTTTTTGCTGTTGCCAACGAAACACGATCAAGTGCCGCAGCATTGATGTTTTGCATGTCCGCTTCAGCATTTTGAATGGACGTTTTAATTTTTGCACACGCAGCTTCAAAATCTTGTTTCCATTTCTTTCTCGCCTCTACCAATTGTTCGTAAATCTTTCGCGATTCCACAAAAGAGGCACTTTTCATAATGCCCGGTCTGCTTTGCTCGATAAGCCGGTACTGTTCTTCTGTCTTCAATATGTCTTTTTGCTTAACAAAGTTCATATATGTCGCAAGCAGGTTTCGACGGTATGAATACTCACGAGCGATAATGGTCAGGGTCGTAACCAATAACAACACGACCACTGTCATTGTGATCATTTTCCTGGCATATAATTTGTTTCTCTGGCGGATCAATTGATTACATTTAGTCTGTAGATCAGAAGGTATCGGCTCAAGAGATGTTTTTTCCACCCACTCCTTATGGTTTTGGTCGAATGTACGAAATGTTTTTCGTGAACAAAAAAGAGACTTAGGCAAAGTTTCTTCCAATTTGTTGAGAATTTTTTGCCAAGCCGCTAATTTTTCCTGATCATGCAATATTTCAAGTTGCTTTTTAATTTGCGATTGCAAGTCTTCAGTTTTGTCTATGAGGTGGTTCCATTTAAAACTACTGAGTCGATTCAATATTTCTTCAAGCCCCTTTATTTTTTCAGAGTAATTCGATAAATTATTGCAATTTTCAAATTCAATTTCCACCTCATTGAATTTTACTTCTTCAATGCGTCGTTCCACCTTCTTTTTCAGGTCATTAGCGTTGCCTTTGAGGTGACTGTATGTTGTGTTGCGAAGTCGCTCCAAAATCTTTTCAAAAGCCCTTACTTTCTCAAAATAGGTTGGAAAATTATCGCTGTTTTTAAATTCAGTTTCTTCCTTCTTGATTTTGATTTCTTCAATACGTTGCTCCACCTTAAATATCAAATCTTGGGCTTGGTCTACGAGGTGCTTCCAATTAAAACGACGGAGGTGATTCAGTAGTTCTTCAAGCCACTTTACTTTCTCTGAGTAATTCGGTAAATTATCGCATTTTTCAAATTTAATTTTTTCTTCATCGATATTTATTTCATCAATGCGTCGTTCTATCCTTGATTCCAAGTCTAGTGCCTGCTCTTTGAAATAGCTCCATTTATTGTTATGAAGTCGATTCAAAATTCCTTCGAGAGCCTTTGTTTTCACCCATTGATTCGTTAATTCATCGCTGTTTTTAAATTCAGTTTCTTCCTTCTTGATTTTGATTTCTTCAAGACAGCGTTCCACTTCCGATTTTAGTGGCAGTGAATTTTCGGGAATGAGTTCTTGATTTACGAATCGTAGCAAAATCCTTTCAAGAACATCTATTTCTTCCTGACTGTCATCTTGAGGGCGATGCTCAAATTCTGTTTTTATCGCTGAAAGATAAATCTGCGATAGCTTTTCGCGGATAGTTCCCTGAATGACATCCCTCTGAGGAGAGGAAGGAAACGAAAGAAGCTCCTTTTTCCACGCCTCCAAAACAACCGTATCCACCGATCCATTAACGCCGGACTCAATCTCGTCAAGCCTCTTGCTTTCATGTGCAGTAAGGTCTCCATCCCAATTTGTGGACAATTTAACCAATTCCCGGAGCGTCTCAATGCGTTCCGACAAGGTGGCACCAGAAAGAACTTGCTTTCGCCATTCGTTCAGATAGTAGGAAGATTCGTTGGACATGATTTCGTTGCCGTTGCGATTTTGTTGATATTTTTCGTTCACCATTTGCTTTTGATTTGTCTGGCATCCTTCCTGTTCCTCTCTCCACTTTTTTTCTTGATTGGATTCAAAATTACGATCAAAAGGGAGTACAGGCTCTTCCCTAGCCTTTTCGAGCCATTCTTTCGGCATATATTCGCTTGGCAGGTCGATCCGGTTGCCAATTTGAGTCGGTGTATAAAGCGTAACAGCAATGCCATATATTTCTTTGCTGCGGCTTCGCACATAAGCCATAGCCTCTTCTTCGCTGGTTGTGGCAAAGCACTCACAGGATGAGCCTAAGTCATACGCCCCCCTGTCCCCTATGTTCCCACCCAAGAAAATAAGCTCCGAACGCTTTACACACTCAATACAGTAGATTGCCTTGCAAGGAAGCAAAGAACGAAGGGCGTGATCGTCACCATATTTCATCTTTATCATTTAAAAGACTCCGGTTCAAAGCGGGGTCGCGGTACGAAAATTCCAAGTACATCCATGTAATTGAAATAGTGTCAATCCATGTTTAATTGTTTTGGTTTCCTTATGGTATTCGCCCTCATATCCTATTGTTAAAAAAGGTGATTATTGTCCCGTATTGTTATGCGGTTCATCATGCGGTTTTCCGCACTGTTCAAATAAAACTAATTCAACCTTTTCATCGTTAATAGTTTTGATAAGTCGGACTCTACTCTCGGCATTTGCATGGTCGAGTGATTTTTTATCCATGTAATTACCGGTCAATGCAATCTTTGGACGCTTAGTCCCTTCAGTGCGTTCGGTGTCGCCACTGAATCCTTTACAAATGTATTTGCCTTCGTCTTGAAGGAGGGTATCAAACCATTTTATGCCTTCAGATGATTTCATAAATTCAAGACCTTCCATTTCGACCGTTGCCAGAGTGAAACGTAATGGAACCTCATCGTCTTCTTGCCTGGGAATGTTTAGATTGGAAGTAACTACGGTCTTGAGTGTTCCGGGTTTGAGGAGTTGGCTATTTCGCGACACTGTCTTGGCACTTGTTCCGTTTGAACCTTTCAACGAAAAACGGAGTACGGAAAACAATAGCATGTTTGCATCGGCGGCTGAATTCAGTGTTTCAATGTTTTCTTTATTCCAAGAGAATTCGATTTGGCTGCCTTGACGCCTGATACCAATGTAAGGAGTATTGCCAATGCAAATATCCCACTCACCATTTACATCTCGTGGGCGAGTTTTAACTTTTTCATTGAAAGGCGGGAAAAATGGGATACATTCTACATTAAGTTCCATGAGGTCGGAATGTTCATTCTCCAACGGTCTGAATGTGGTGACAACCGAATGATGTTCTGCGATTTGCCTCGTGACGGACGATTCTTCAAGCGGCAGAAAATCGAAATACCCCGGCATAGGACAATTCTTAAAATGTCTAGCCATTTCAACTTCCGGGATCAATTCTTGAATAGACTTCACCCTATCTTCAGTCGGTTGAATTGTCCGAATCAAACTGTTTTGCGTTTGCTTAAAAGTTTCATTTGCCACTTCGCTTTCGTTTTTTGACTTGAAGTAGTTTTTGATCTGCTCTCCGAGATGAGTCAAGCAAGCGATCAAGTTTTTTATCATGTTTTGGGATTCCTCTTCTTTGATTGACGAATCTTTTGTAAGGGACTTTGATTGATTGTCCCAGTTTTCTAGTTGTTTTAACAATATTTTTTTATCTTCTTCATGTTTATTTTGTGCTTGATCTGAAGTGCTTTTTGTCTGCCGATACGAATTTTCCAATTTAAGGAATGTTTCCAGGCTATTTATATATTCATTGATGTCTTTTGTAAAATCATCTTCCACTTGAGCCAGTTTTTCGAGTTTCTGCTTCAGGCAGTGGATTTTACTTTTCAGGTTATCGAGTCGCGTATTCCAATCATCCACCGATGTTGTCGAAGGCATGTGAGTATTTTGTTCA
>JGI20166J26741_11697584_pt1 | contig 10861 bp, 8 predicted proteins | sample TergutCu122P5_FD_26741 | JGI IMG/M metagenome (IMG submission 26741) | reverse complement strand
TCATTACGACCGCCCATGGAAACAGAAGCACGGTTTCTACGTCAAATACCAGATAGAGTATAGCGAACAGATAATAACCTACTTTGAATTGCGCCCACGATGTTCCCCGCGTCGGGATTCCGCATTCGTAAGGTTCACCTTTTAAAGGATTTGTTGAGGTAGGAGCCAGCCACTTGGCAAGCAATAATGCGGCAAGCACCATAAAAACAGCCGTAATCAGAACGACTAAGAATAAAGCAGAATTACTCATGAGCGCATGAATTTTTACGATTAAGATACTTATGCGGTTTTAAATTACCTGTCATTGTTTTGTATAACATTTTGAACGCAAAAATAAAAAGAATTTATTATTTGAGCAAAAAAATAATAACAAATTTTAAGGCAACAATACGACAGATACTATCTCCGTCAAAGAAATTCAGTAACCCACATTATCAAAAAGAAAAAAAGTTAATATAAGTAACTTACATTTTAATATTCAAACCGGTAATTTTAATTTCTTTTTGAATTTCGCTCTTCGTCCTATCTTCGTCCTATCTTCCTATATCCTTTCTCCTATCTTCCTATATTGACATTATGATATTTTCTATGTTCAATAGAATGAAGAAAAATTTTTCAATATTAAAAAATAATTGTACATTTGCTTTTGAAAAGTGCAACAAGTAAACGTAACAAAAGAAAAATGAAAGTTATAAAATTCGGAGGAACATCACTCGGGTCGGTCGATAAAATAAAAAAAGTAGTTGCTTTAATTCAAAAGGAAACTAAAAATATTGTTGTTTTAGCGGCTTTTGAAGGAACAACCAATGCCTTGATTGAAATCGCCGGCTGTCTTTACAGAAAAAATCCTGAAGAAGCAAATGCGCTTATCAACCGGTTAGAAAATAAGTATCGGAATCTCATTCCCGAACTCTATGCAACAACGGAATACAAAAGTCTTGCTGAAGAACTGCTTACAATACATTTCAACCTCATCCGGTCTTTTTCTAAAGATTTGCTTACTCCGTCTGAAGAAAAAACCATTCTTGCACAGGGAGAATTACTTTCCTCTTCTTTAATACATTTGCTTTTAAAGGAGAATCAAGTAAATGCAGCGCTTATTCCTGCGCTTGATTTTATGCGTACCAATAAAAATGCGGAACCTGATCCGGTTTATATAAAAGATAAACTGCATAAACAATTAAGTTTATATCCGGGCGCTGATATTTATATTACGCAAGGCTACATTTGCCGTAATGCTTACGGTGAAATTGATAATCTTGAACGGGAAGGAAGCGATTTTACCGCTTCACTGATTGGAGCGGCTGTTCATGCCGAAGAAATCCAAATCTGGACAGACAACGATGGAATGCAAAACAACGATCCCCGCTATGTAGAGCATACTTCCCCTATTCGCTGCCTTCAATTTGAAGAAGCAGCCGAATTGGCGTATTTTGGAGCCAGAATCCTGCATCCCACCTGTATCCTGCCGGCTAAACTGAACAATATTCCTGTCCGCCTCCTGAATATTTTGCGCCCGGAAAGCCCCGGTACAACCATTTCCAGCCAAATGGAAAAAGGCAAAATCAAAGCAATAGCGGCAAAAGACGGTATTACCGCAATTAAAATTATTTCGGGACGAATGCTTTTGGCTTATGGATTCTTGCGCAAAGTATTTGAAATCTTTGAAAATTATCAGACGCCAATCGATATGGTGGTTACTTCCGAAGTAGCTGTTTCTGTTACCATAGACCAGACAAAACATCTGAATGAAATTCTCGACAATTTAAAGAAATATGGAATGGTCTCAACAGACCAAAATATGACAATCATCTGTATTGTGGGAGATTTAGATTCCGACAATTTAGGATTTGAATCCCAAGCAGTGCATGCGTTGAAAGATGTCAGGTTACGTATGATTTCTTATGGAGGCAGCAATTACAATATTTCATTCCTTATTCATACAGAAGATAAACAACGGGCATTGCAGGCATTGAGCAATAATTTATTCTAATTTCAGAAAAAAATATTAATTTTGCAGAATGAAAAGCAGATTTCCAATTGATGCATTCAATTTGTTGACGACGCCGTTTTATTATTACGACACCAACATTTTGAAAGATACGTTGTATGCGCTTACAAAAGAAGCCTCCAAATACAATTATCATATTCATTATGCTGTAAAAGCAAATGCCAATCCGCGCATTTTATCTATTATCAAAGAATACGGATTGGGAGCCGATTGCGTTAGCGGCGGAGAAATTCAGGCAGCGTTGGACGCCGGATTTCCTGCCGATAAAATTGTATTTGCCGGCGTAGGAAAAGCGGATTGGGAAATTAATCTCGGTTTGGACAGGGATATTTTCTGTTACAACGCCGAATCCCTTCCTGAATTGGAAGTTATCAACGAACTGGCTATAAATAAAAGGAAATCCGTTCAGGTGGCGTTGCGCATCAATCCGGAAGTAGATGCGCATACACATCATCACATCACAACGGGAACAAAAGAAGATAAATTTGGTATCAACCGCAGCCAGTTAAATAAAGTACTGGACAGAATACCGGCTTTGGAAGCTATCCAACTAATTGGAATACATTACCATATCGGCTCGCAAATTACGGATTTGAAACCATTTCAACAACTCTGCCAGCGAACGGTCGAAATTCAGGAACAATTTGCTAAGCGCGGATTGAAAATCAAGCATATCAATTTCGGCGGCGGTTTGGGAATCAATTACGAAAATCCCGATGCACACCTGATACCCGATTTCAAAACTTATTTTGAGCTCTTTCATACTTATTTCCCGGCAGAATCTTACCAGCAAATTCATTTTGAACCGGGAAGATCAATTGTCGGTCAATGCGGCTCGTTAATTTCCAAAGTATTGTATGTCAAAGAAGGCTCTTTTAAGAAATTTGTTGTCCTGGATGCCGGATTCACCGAATTGATTCGACCTGCTTTCTATGGGGCTTATCATCAAATTGAAAATCTTTCTTCCGAAGCGCCGGAAGAAACTTGCGACGTGGTAGGTCCAATTTGTGAATCGTCCGATTGTTTTGCTAAAGCCATCTCACTGAATAAAACCGAACGCGGCGATATTATTGCCATACGCTCTGCCGGAGCATACGGCGAAATCATGGCATCGCAATACAATTGCCGTAAACTCCCGAACGCATATTTTTCCGATTTAATATAAATATTTATGACTTGGAATATACTTGAAATAAGCATACTGTCTGTACTGACCATTTGCTTCATCGCGCAAATGCTTTTTTACTGGATAGTTCTGGCTAAACCCTGCTACTCTATGCGCGGCATTGTCGAAGAGAAACCGGCATCTTTAACCGAGTCTCCCCCTGTCTCAATCATCATTAGCATCAATAAATCAAATCCCGGTCCATCGCTTTTTCTGACCCATATTTTAGAACAGGATTATCCTGAATTTGAAGTGATTGCCATAACCGATGAAATCTCCGACGCCGATGAAGAAGACCTGATCCGGCTGAAAAACCGGTATCCCCATTTATATGTGACGCATGTTCCCGAAGAAACAAAAAACATAAGCCGTAAAAAATTAGCGATAACCTTGGGTATTAAAGCTGCTAAATATGATAAACTTTTGTTTACGGAACAGGATAGTTATTCTCGAACAAAAGATTGGATTTATCTGATGGCTCGCCATTTTTCAGAAAAGAAAACCATTGTTTTAGGGTTCTCTGCTTTTGAAAATACGAATAATTTGTGGCGCAAATATGCGGCTTATGAATATTTCTTTTCCAATCTTCAAATGATTTCTCTCGCTTTGTTCAATCATCCTTACGCGGGTAATGGACGAAACATGGCGTATGAAAAATCACATTTTATTGAACAGAAAGGATTTGCAAAATATCGCAGTTTGCAGCAGGGAGAAGACGATTTGTTTGTTAACGAAATTGCATCCGGCAAAAATACGGATGTAGAACTTTCAGCGTCGAGTGTTGTTATTGTAAAAATGCCTGATTTTCGCGATTGGAAACGACAAAAAATAAATCGAACCTACTCCAAACGGTTCTACAAACGGGGACCGGTTGCTTTCTGGCGCATGGAAGCCGGTTTGCGCATCGGTTTTGTTGTCGCTGTAATTTCTTGTTTTATTTTCAGATTGCCTTATACGGTATGGGGTATTGCTTCCGCATGTTTTATTATTCGACTTTTATCCCAGATATTGATTATGAATAAAACGGCAAAAAATCTGCAAGTGGGGAAATTTTATCTCACGATTCCAGTATTTGATCTACTTCAACCGTTTATCAATCTGTATTTTTTTGTTTACAGTTTACTAAAGGGAAAAGAAAATTATACTTACCGCTATGAAAAACGATAATAATCTGCTGAAAAATTTGAACAATTCGTTGGAAAATCTTAAAGGAAATCTGCATATCTTTGAAACAAAGGTATCGGTAGAAAAACAAATGGAATATTTTCGCTTTACGGAAGCAATCAGAAATGATAATTTAGATGAACATTTTCTTGAAGAGCAAATGAATATCCTGACTTCAAACCAGTCGTCTCCTTTAGATATAAAGTATGCCCTTGCTATTTTAGCAATTTCAGGAGATGTAAAAGCCTACCGGGCAATCGAATCCTATAATAAAACCCATTTCGACGACTGGTCGGTGATGTCTTTGCTTCAAGCACAAATTACGTTGGAATCTGAGCTTTCCGACGAAAGACAGATTTTTATTTCCTCCGGATTGGGTGGCAAAGGAAGTAAACTCCGCTTTTTTGCTTTTTGCATATCAAACGAAAAAAAAGGTTTCTCTGATTACCAGAAAAAATTAATTGAAAAGGAAATACCCTTTTACATACAAAAACATCAAGGTATTTTGGAAGAGGTCAAAATATATAATGATTATTTCACGCTTTTATTTTTAATCAATATTCAAGTGGACATTAAAACCATGCTGGATGAAGCCATTGATGAATGCAACCAATATGGTAATTTTATCAATAAAGGATTTTTTGTTACCAATGTAAAAATATTTTCAGAAGAAGAAATCCGAAATGAATGGATAAGATAGGAATGAAGAAAAATTTTATGCTCCAGGCTGCCAAATATGGCGTCGTTGGCATAGTCAACACCTTATTAACGGCGGTCGTAATCTGGCTGATGATGCATGGGGTGTTTCAAACAGGAAAAGAAAGCAATGTATCGTCTATGGTTATCATTATTTCTAATTTAACCGGTTACATCGTTGGAATAATGAACAGCTTTTTCTGGAATCGGAAATGGACTTTTCAAAGTAAAAACCACTGGGGTCGTGAATTTATCAAATTCGTTACTGTTTTTTTAATTTGCTATATTCCGCAATTACTGCTTGTAAACTTTTTGAATATATATACGAGTGTTCGTATCCATATCGAACCTTTTGTAATAAGCCATGCCTATACCTGTCAGTTAATCGGTATCGTATTTTATACATCGGTAAACTTCCTGTTAAACAAATTTTATACATTTAAGCCAAAGAATGAAGAGATGGCGCAGTTAAAACTGAAAGAGATATGAAAACATTAAGCGTGATAGTTCCCTGTTTTAATGAGGAAGCCGTAATTACAGTCGCATACAGCCGGTTGAAAAAGATTTTATCAAGCATGGATATTGATAGCCGGATTATTTTCATCAACGACGGAAGTCAGGACAAAACACGGGATTTACTGTCAGAAATAGCGGCAAAAGACTCCTCGGTGCAAGTGATACATTTCTCCAGAAATTTTGGTCATCAAAAAGCGGTAACGGCAGGAATTAATCATTGTCGAAGCGATTTGGCAGTAATCATTGATGCCGATCTGCAGGATCCCCCCGAATTAATACCCGAACTCTTGGCTAAGCAGGAAGAACAACAGGCAAATGTAGTTTATTGCGTTCGCAAAAGCCGCGCGGGCGAAGGCAAATTCAAACTGTGGTCGGCAAAAACATTTTACCGTTTGCTCAACACCTTTTCGGAAGTGCAGTTCCCTTTGGATACCGGTGATTTTCGACTGATTGACGCTTGTGTTATGCGCGAATTTAATCGCTTCAAAGAAAAAGGCAAATACATTAGAGGCATCATTTCGTGGATTGGGTTTAAACAAGTCCCTTTTTATTATGAGCGGGAAGCGCGCTGGGCTGGCGAAACAAAATATCCTTTGAAAAAAATGCTCATTTTTGCCTCCATTGCTTTGGTCAATTTTTCCAAAAAGCCTTTGATTATTACAATCAGTTTGGGCTTCTTAGCAGTATTTACAGGAATTGTCCTCGCATTGTGGTATTTATTCGGGAAATTTTTTGGCTATACCCATGCCGAAACAGGTTGGACATCGCTTATGATTGCCATCATCTTTTTTGGAGGAATACAACTGCTTACCGTTGGAGTATTAGGTCAATACATTGGCATTCTTTTCGACGAAATGAAAGACCGCCCCGAATATATTATCGATGAAATTATGAATTAATCTATTCGTCTGTATTTATCCCAAAGCCCCGATGCAATAATCTCTTGTGAACGGTCGATTAATTCCCTTATTTTTACCGCTAATTCCCTGAGGTTTTCTGCGTGGAAATCATCTATGGAAATCGGATCATGAATAATCATTTCCATTCTGTGGGGATTGATCCGGTAGGAGCCAATGGACATAATATCGAAAGAACCGTTGATGGTAATAGGAACAATCGGTAGTTTCAAATCCAGCGCCATTTGATATGCTCCTTTTTTAAATACTCCCATTTTGCCCGTCTTCGTTCGCGAGCCTTCCGGAAAAATAGCAATGGAAGCGCCGTTTTTTAATTTTTCTTCTGCTAAACGGACGGTTTTAGCCGCCGCTTGAGGAGATGAAGTATCCACAAAAATGTATCCGGCGGCTTCACAAGCCATTCCCACCAAAGGTATTTTCCGTAAACTTTGTTTCATCACCCACTTGATTGATTGCCCGATATAGCCAAAAATAAGAAAAATATCATAAGCGCCTTGATGATTGGCTATAAAAATGTACGACTGTTTTTTGTTTAATTTTTCTTTCCCAATCACTTTCACCGGACACAAGGTGAAAAGACAAAACAATTTACCCCATATTACGCAGGGATAAAAACTGAAAAAGCGCTCGCCGCCGCATATACATCCGATAAATACGGTGATTGCTGTCAGCAATGTAATCACAAAACACAAAGGCGTCCAGATGAACGCTTGATAAAGAATCAATACAAATCGTTTCATAGATGTTTGATAAATTCAGGCAAAAATAATAAAAACTGTGGAATAATTGTGTTGATTGTTGTGGAATTGTTTCTCCACAATCACAAAACAATTGATATTTCTTTATATATTAATCTGTTAATCTTAAATTAATTTTATTATGGGGTAAACATCCTTTAGGAGATTTAGGGGTAAATAAAGAATAAAAAAAGTCCGGCAGAAAACCGGACCCAATTAATTGAATAACTAACAATCTTTTTAACAGACACTTCCTCCTTATAACAGCATTGACAAGTTCATTCACACACTCTGTAACTAATAATGAAAAAATCCTAAAACAGCTTTCACAAGCGATAATAAGGAGAGATAATCTTTAATTTGACCGCCTCAACACCTGCTACAAGGAGGAGGTAATGCCTATTTGCATATAATAGAGCAAAGATTGTGCCAAACTATAATTTTAATATGTAAATTCAAAAAAAAATAACAGGAACATTGCAGTTTCGCATTACAAGGCGCTACAATTTGAAATGTTCCGACCGTTTGTATTTCTCCCGCCTTTTTAATACCTTTGCCCCGTAACAAATTAAAATACTAATTATAAAATAGAACAACATGAAAAAGTTTATGAAAATAGCAGGAGTTGTCTTGCTTGTTGTATTGGTTTTATTAATCACGCTTCCCTTCCTTTTTAAAGGGAAAATCGTTGAATTTGTAAAAAAAGAAATTAACCAAACAGTGAATGCCAAAGTTGATTTCGACAAGGCAGGATTGAATTTCTTCCGGAGTTTTCCCGACGCTTCCGTTTCGTTAGACAATCTGAAAGTTATTGGAATTGGCGAATTTGAAAAAGATACGCTTTTTGCCGCCCAATCGCTTTCCGCTACCATTAATCTCAAAAGCCTCTTTGGAAATTCGGGATATGAAATTAAAAAAATTACTGCCGACCGGGCTTGCGTCTATGCACACGTACTCGAATCGGGAAAGGCAAATTGGGACATCATGAAAGAAGAAAAAGCGGAAGCTAAATCCGACACGTCATCGGCTTTCAAACTCCAACTGAAAGAAGTGAGTATCCGCAATTCCGATATTTATTTCGTGAATGATTCTTCTCAGATCAGCATGTCTTTACAGAATCTGAACGGAAACCTTTCCGGCGATATGACCGCCGACGAGGCAAAACTCAAAACCAATTTTACTGTCGATGCACTGAGTTTTATCATGGATAAAATTCCTTATCTGTCGAAAGCAAAAGGAAGCGGCGATGCAATCATCAACGCCAATTGGAAAGATATGAAGTTTACTTTTGCCGACAATAAGTTGCAACTGAATGAAATTAAAGCCAATCTCGATGGGTGGGTAAGTTTCCCTGACGCATTGACTACAAATATGGATATTCGACTGAATGCTCCCAATACACAGTTTAAAGACATCCTGTCGATGATACCCGCCATTTATTCCAAAGATTTTAAGAACTTAAAAACGGCAGGGAAAGTTTCTTTGGAAGCAAGCGCCAAAGGAGCGATGAAAGGCGAAACAATGCCGGCATTTGATGCAAAGCTGCTTGTTTCAGACGCTTTTTTCCAATATCCGAGCCTGCCCGAATCGGTCAAAAATATTAACGCCAACATTCATGCCAGCAATCCGGGCGGCAACATGGATAATACCACAGTGAATATTCCTGATTTTCATTTCGAAATGGCGGGAAATCCTTTTAATCTGCAATTAAATTTATCTTCGCCTGTCAGCGACCCCAATATCCGCTTATCTGCTCAGGGAAATTTGGATTTAGGACGGATTAAAGACGTTTATCCGTTAGACAGCATGAAATTAAGCGGAAATTTATCGGCAAATATGAAATTAGCTACCCGTATGTCGTATATCGACAAATCGCAATATGACAAAATAGATGCTTCCGGAACGTTGAATGTGAAAGAAATGCTGATACAATCCACAGGAAAAAATATACAGGTTCACAATGCCGGACTTTCTTTCTCGCCCCGTTATGTGGATTTAAGCGGTTTCTCGGCGCAAATCGGGAAGAACGACATAACAGCCAATGGGAAACTGGAAAATCTGATTCCCTACTTCATGAAGAACGAAACTTTGAAGGGAAACTTGACTGTTAGCTCCAATTATATTAATCTCAACGATTTTATGAGTAAAGAGACTGCTTCTTCCTCTAAAGATTCAACCCAAACAGGCATTATTGAAATACCAAAAAATCTCGATTTCAATCTAACCGGTAATTTCAAGCAGGTGATTTTCGATCAATTTAATATGACTCAAGTGAACGGGCAAATCATGGTAAAAGACGGAAAAGCAGAAATGAAAAACTTAGCCATGAACGCTTTGGGAGGGAAAATGAATGTAAGCGGTTATTATGATACGGGAAAAAATCCGAAGCAACCCGAAGTTTCGTTCAATCTGGATATTCAGGAAGTATCGTTTGCTCAAACTTTTTCGACATTCGTCACCGTCAAACAGTTAGCGCCCATATTTGAAAATCTGACCGGCAACTATTCAACCAAGTTGCAAATGGTTTCGCCATTGGGAAGCAACTTGATGCCTGTTCTTGCCTCTTTAACTGCCAGCGGTTTATTAACTTCCGGAAATGTAGCGGTTTCCGGAAACTCGGTGTTAAACGGTTTGGCTTCCACATTGAAAAATGAATCGTTGAAAGAATTGAAAATTAAAGATTTGAAATTACCGTTTTCTATCAACAACGGTCGGGTCACTACGAAACCGTTCGATGTTCGTTTTGGCGACGGCAACCTTAATTTGCAGGGTTCAACCGGATTGGATCAAACAATTGATTATACGGCAAAAGTAAACCTTTCGGGCAAATTAGCCAATAATTACCTGAACAATGCAACGATATTGATTGGAGGCACTTTCAAGAATCCCAAATTCGGTTTGGATCTCAAAGATGCAGCCGGTCAGGTACTTGGAAATCTTGCAGGTTCTCTTCTGGGAGGTAAAAACAAAAGTGATTCTTTAACCGTGAAAGCAGCCGATAAACTCAACGAGCAAGTGGCTGCCATTCAACAAAAAGCAAAAGATGCCGGCGAAAAATTGGTTGCAGAAGCGGATAAGCAAGGTCAAAATCTCATAGACCAGGCAAATAAAACTTCCAATCCATTAGCCAAGATTGCGGCTGTAAAAGCGGCGGAAGCATCGGCTAAAAAATTGAAAGACGAAGCTCAAAAGCAAGCCGATAAATTGAACGCCGAAGCCGAAAAGCAAATCGAAGCGTTGAAAAGCAAAACGAATTGAACAGTAATGAGTGAAGTGTTATGGAACAAATGATTCTTCGTACAGAAGACTTGGTGAAAAGATACAGGAATCGCACGGTCGTCAATCATGTTTCGATTCAGGTAAAACAGGGCGAGATTGTTGGTTTGCTTGGACCTAACGGCGCCGGCAAAACGACTACTTTCTACATGACGGTAGGATTGGTTACTCCCAATCAGGGGAAAATTTTTCTGGAAGATATGGAGATTACCCAGTTTCCTGTCTATAAACGGGCGCGAAACGGCATAGGCTATCTGGCGCAGGAAGCTTCCGTCTTTCGGAAATTGTCGGTCGAAGACAACCTGCGCGCCGTGCTGGAAATGACAGCCCTATCGGAAGCGGAGCAAAAGGAAAAATTAGAAAGTCTGATTACCGAGTT
>JGI20166J26741_11697473_pt1 | contig 10862 bp, 8 predicted proteins | sample TergutCu122P5_FD_26741 | JGI IMG/M metagenome (IMG submission 26741) | reverse complement strand
GGGCGAGGCGGAAGCGGCCGGCATTGACCTCCAGGTATCCGGCCACACCCACCACGGGCAGATATGGCCGGGACCGGTCATTACAAGGCGCATCTACGAAGACGATTATGGCCTCCTCTACAAAGGGAAGACCGCAATCATCGTTACATCAGGCTGCGGAACCTGGGGTCCGCCGTTGCGAATAGGAACCAAATCGGAAATAGTCTGCATAGATCTGAAGAGCGTCAGGTAACAATCTCCAGGAAGCTGGGGATGATCCTTGGCCAGCTCCACTTCGCTGTAAACGTGAAATTCGTGGCCTTCTTCTACGCAGGCTTTGGCCTACCTTCGGTTCTGTAGGGTATCAGCTGTATCACGACCAGAGACGGCAGACCTTCGGTTCTTAGGCATGGCTTTGCCCGCACGCTCGGTGGGTACCACGTACAATGCCCGTTTGCGGTAACAGCCTGACAATTTGGGATTTTTTATAGTAAGAGGTATGTATACATTTCCTGCGGAAATAAAATATGAAAGGCGATAATACATACTCCTCCCATGGGAAAAGCCAATTTGTCGGATTGCTCACACGATAGCCGCTAATGCCTGGTGAAGGGCGAGCCTGCAGAGCTGCAGGGCTCCGGAGCCGCAGGCAGTGCTATGGTGAAAACATTTTCGTGGTGTTCCCCGCTGGAGAAGACCAAACGGAAAATCGAAGCCTTTAAAGGTGAAGTAAAAACTGCCCGGCGCAATGAACAGGTTGGTAGCTCTGGCTTGCAAAGCAAAATAAGTCTCGTTACAAGCGCCTATCCGGGCAAGGGCTTCGTAAGCGGATTCTTAACGAGTTTTCACCATAGCACTGCCTGCGGCTCCGGAGCCCTGCAGCTCTGCAGGCTCGCCCTTCGCCGGGTTTAGGCGGCTAATCCTGTGACAGCCTGAGCGACATATTGAGCGCCCCCGCCACCCCGCCTTTTCCGCATTCGCCGGTAATTGCCCCGGCGGCGGCTTTGAGTTCTGCGCAGGCGTTCCCCATGGCGATTCCAAGGCCAGCAAAACGGATCATGTCCAGGTCGTTGATACCGTCTCCTATGGCGATGCTGTCTTTTCGCTCCATGCCCAGTCTGTCCAGAACAATTTCTATGGCGGTAGCTTTATTTTCGCCTTTGATAACACCCTCGGTATATTTGGGGAAAAGATTTATCTGACAAAATTTTTCCAGAATACGGAGTTCATCTTCCGGTATAATACCTTCAATGGTCAGTTTGGTAATTAAATCCCCGGCGCTTTTCCGTTTAAAGTCTTTAAATGAGTTTACCCGTTCGGGAGGCTTCAGTTCTGAAGCCCAGGGAGATGCATTTATAATGTAACAGTTCTGTTCACCCTCAAAGATGCAGCAGCAGGGACGCCTTTCGTATAACGCAAAAACCTCTGCAAGCTCGTCATCGGAAAACCATTTATGGTAGACGGTGCGGTACCTTGAGCTTCCGGCCCCGGCGGAGGAGGCCGTAGGAGAAGATGCTGCCAGAGTTTCATCAAATAAAACATGGCCGCCGCCGCCTGCCGCAATGCCGGCCAAAGTCGAAAGCTCAAGCACCTCGGGCGGAATATTGGCGAAAGACCGGCCGGTGTTCAAAAAAAGCAGATGACCCTTTTGTACAGCTTCCTCCATGGCACGCTTGTCGTCCTCAAAAGGACCCCGGCCTCCGGTGATGAGAGTACCGTCAATGTCGAGGAATACCGCTTTCCGGTTCCGTAAGCTCATGCAGCACTCACCGGGTGTTCAACCCCAACAGCTTACTCCGCCGCCAAAGGAGAACAAGCAGCACGCCCAGGATTACACTGTAAAGAACGCAGCTCCGGTAACCCCAGGCAGCGCCAAGGAAATTGTTGGAAAGCCCAAAGCCCAATTGTACGAGTCCGGTTGTGGTAAAAGCGACGGAGATCATGGCGCTGCTCACCGTTTGTGCACGTTCTTTAAAAACACCCACACTGATTGCCAGGGCTGTGGGCCATATAATGGCGATGAAGAAGCCCACCACAGGAAGCAGATAAATACCCGTTCTTCCCAGGCTGAAAGCAGCAGCAAAAAGAACAAATATGGCAACACTGGACACGAGGACGCTTCGCATATAGCCGGTTTTTTCAATAACGAAGCCGGAAGCAAAACGGGAAACCGTATAAAATATATAGAAGACCGAAATAAAAAATGCCCCTGTGGTACTGGGATCGAGGCCGTAAACATCGTGCAGATAGAGGCCGCTCCACGCTACCGAGCCCGCCTCTATGGCGCTTGAAAGCCCCATGATAACACCGAAGAGCCATACCATGGGATCTTTCAGGGCAATCCAGAAGGAAGGTTTTTCGTCGGAAGCTGTTAACTCTTCCCTGCCGGGAAAACGGATCGCCATGGTCGCAGCCAGGAGAAGGAACACCGGAAGAAGGTTCAGGGGATACACCTCCTGCCAGCGGAAACCCATGCGGTCTACCATAAAGCCCATAAACCGGGGGCCGCCGATAGCGCCAACTCCGTAAAAGAAATGCAGCAGATTCAGCATCAACCCCGATTTTTTCGTGAATACCCTTACCCCGGTTCCGTTGAGGCTGATCTCAAAAAAGCCGAATCCTGCCTGCAAAATCAGGTAAAACCCCACGGCCATCCAGAAAAAAGAAGAAAAATAAAGACTTCCGGCCCCAAGGACAGCAAAGCCGAATGCGGCGATCACCGTCTTTTTCAAGCCAAGACGGTTCATGAAAAGCCCCGCGATAATGCAGAAGCACACCGCAGAAAACGAAATCAGGGCAGTCATTAATCCCATATCGCTGTAGGAAGCGTTAAAACTGGACTTGATGAGGGGGAAGCTTACCCCTCTCATGCTGTTGAGGAATCCGAGGAGACTCATGTTTGCAAATGTGATCACCACAAGCGGAAGGGAGGAACGTTTCTCCTGCATTTTGAAAGCATAAACAAAAAGCATATCCCGTACAAGGTACCGGGTTTTATCTGGTCCAGGTCTTCACTTAACGCCCTTTGATAGTATAAGCTGATGACAGGATAAACTTGAGATATGACCCGGGGTATACTGATTGCAGGAAATGAATCGTCCCTGCTTGCTGCTGCGGCAGCGGAAGCCGCAAAGCGGGTGGAGTCCTTTGGCTGTGCTGTTATCTCCAACCGCTTTCCCCTGCCCGAGGGAGGAGGGGGGCAGGCCAGGGCAGAAACTGCCGGAGGAGCCGTTCCGCTTTCCTGGAACCCCGCCAGTCCTATTTCCGCCCGCACGCTGATAGTAGCCGCCGAAAACCGGCTGCAGCGGATCGACAACGCCATTGTCGTTTGTTCGCCCCCGGCGGTGATCAAACCTGCCGCCGCCGCCCTGGCGCCGGAAGAAATTGAGATTCTTGTAAATGATCATATCAGGGGATGGTTCTTTCTGATTCGGGAACTGGTCCTGTATTTCCGCCGTATTTCAGGCGGTTCCCTGTCCCTTGTGGTATCGGATATTGTTCCCGGCAGCGACAGGGAAGCAGCGGGTATAAGTACCCGCGGCGGCAGTGCCTGGAGTATCAACACCCGGGGGAAAAACACCGTCAGCAAGAGCGGCCCCGCGGATCTTCTGGGACCTTCAGCAGCCGCTTCTTTCCGGGCATTTGCCCAGGGTGTACTTGCCACGTCAGAAGACGAACCTTTTCAGGTAACGGGTTTTACCACTGCCGAGGCCGGTGCTGAAGCCGATTTTGCCGCATGGTTTTTTAAAATACTTGATGAAGGTGCCGCAAAAAATTCCGGCCGCTGGCACAGGTATGCGAAAAGCGGGTTATTCAAACTCTGATTTGCCGGGTAGCACACAAACGGTAAAACAATCACTTGAGGTGTGGGGAACTGCCTTGGCAAACTCCAGTTGCTTAGGGATTTTCTACGCACGTTCTGACGTGGCATTTCCGTAGCACGCAAAGTAGTTTGCCAAGGCAGTTCCCCACACCCCCAGCATTGGTCATCCCGTTTGTGTGTCACCCGGCAAATCAGGTTTTTACTACTTTGGGATATGCACTTAGTCAATAATACCAAAGACTATCAGCAGTATTCCGGAAATTATGTTTCCAAAAATCAGTATGTTGGAAATTGGGTTGTTGAAATGTTCTTTTTTGGGAACAATTATTTTATGTACCACAAACGGAATGAAACCGGCTGTTCCTGTAATAATCGCAATTATTGTTTTTGTCTGCGGATATAGAATAATACCGTAAAGGCCGTAAAAAAGAATGAACAGTATGGGTATGTGCAAAAGAATAAAGCCGGTTATTTTTCCGGGTAATTTTAACAGTTTCCATTCTTTTTCATAACCCGATTCAATTTCATGCAGGAGTAACAAGGTTGCGTTCAAAATGTAAAAAAAGATCAGCATAAAACCTCCTTTAATTAGTGCCCTCAAAACAATTCCATTTGAACATTTTTTGTTTTTTGATCAAGGGTTTTCTCCTCAAGCGTAGACATAAACTCAAACAGCTTCCCAATATCGCATACTATGTTGTTTTCTGCACAAACCTTTAAAAAATAAGCCATCAGCTCCCTGCCATTCGGACTGGTAACTTCATAACTGTTACCGTACCGTTTTTCGTATTGGCTCCGCAGGCCGGGGAAATGAGCGTCGAGCTTTTGGTAAAAATACTCCCGGTCCCCTTCACGCAAGGTCAGCCCCATACCAAAACAGAGGATACCGTAAACTCCTGCTTCGATACAGTAGCCCAGAATGCCCTGGATGTTTTCCAGGGTGTCATTAATGAATGGCAGGATTGGGCAGAGCCAGACAACAGTTTTTATTCCCCTGTCGCGGAACACCTTGAGCGTTTCAAAACGTTCTTTTGTGGTACACACATTCGGCTCAACTATTTTGCAGAGATCTTCGTCGAAGGTGGTGAGGGTCATCTCTACTACGCATTTTGCCTTGTTGTTGATGCTCATCAGGAGATCCAAATCCCGGAGTATCAGGTTTGATTTTGTCTGGATGGCAAGGCCGAAGCCGTATTTTTCAATTATTTCCAGGCAGGCCCTGGTAATAGCGAGGCTCTCATCAATTGGGATATAGGGATCGCTCATTGCACCGGTACCGATCATGCATCGCCGGCGCTTGGAACGGAGTTTTTCTTCCAGCAGCAGGGGAGCGTTGACCTTAATTTCCACATCCTCAAAATCGTGATCCATGTGGTAGCAGCGGCTCCTTGAATCGCAGTAAATGCAGCCGTGAATGCAGCCCCGGCCCAAATTCATTCCGTTTTTGGGGGAGAGGATGCCTTTGACTTCCTTGAAGTGCATGGGAAGAGAATAGCATTATTCCAGGAAAATATCTTCACCGGTAATAAGGTATTCAATTGAAAAAAGTATTGACAATTCGTTATACTCTTGTTATACTATTAATATGAAAACGGCAGTATCTTTACCAAATTTATTATATGAAAAAGCTGAAGAAACAGCTTCATACTTGGGGATTCCCAGAAGTAAATTATACGCATTAGCTTTAGAGGAATTTATCGAAAAGCATAATGGAAAAATGATAACGGAAAAAATAAATGCAGTATATGAAAAAATTGACCAAAGTGAATTTGATCATTACCTGAATGTAGGGCTTGAGCCGATAAGGAATTTAACAAAAAATGATACGTGGTGAATTATGGTGGGCGGATTATGGGGTTCCTTTTGGAAGTGAGCCAGGATACAGGCGTCCTGTAATAATAATTCAAAATGATTATTTCAATACCAGTAAAATTAATACGACAATAGTTATACCATTATCAACAAATACACTATTGGCCGATGTTCCCGGAAATATATTTATTGGCAAAAAGGAATCAAAATTGAAGTATGATTCTGTAATATTATTATCACAGGTTGGTGTTATTGATAAGCAAAGGCTCATTGAAAAGGTCTCCAAAATTGACAAAAATATTATGTACAAAATAGAGAACAGTGTTTTATTTATGTTTGGTATAAAGATAGTATAAAAAACGTCCTCCCCACACATACAGACGATACCCGCTTCGCCGCTCATGGCGGTTCATTTTCCAATAATAATAAAATTATCGTACACGGAAATATTTCCATATCATTCTTTCTGTCATACCATTAACCGCAAAATGCCCGGCGAAGGGCGAGCCTACAGAGCCACTGGCAGTGCCATGGTGAAAACATTTTCGGGAGTTCCCCGCTGTAGGAGACCAATACAAAAATGTAACACCTTAAAGGTGAAATAAATGCAGCCCGGTACGATGAGCCAGACAACATCCCTGGCTTAATAACTTAGAAAAACAGGTTGCAAAGAAATAACCGGGCTGGGGCTCCGGAAGCGGGTTCTTCACGAGTTTTCACCATGGCACTGCCAGTGGCTCTGTAGGCTCGCCCTTCGTCGGGGAATATGCGGACAATCGTATGACAGATCCAGCGACAATTTAAAATATTTCTGCTATACTGAACCCATGCCCAAAGAACCCCTGTACCTTATTGACGTCTATGGTCTCATCTACCGTTATTATTTTTCCTTCATGAACCACCCCCTGCGGAACCCTGCGGGGAAGAACATTTCGGCCCTGTTCGGGTTTGCCCGGACATTGGTAACCCTTCTTGACACGGGAGCGCCCGGCGTTGATCCGCCGGCGCCGGACAATGCCCTTCCCGAACCGCGGCGTCCGCAAAGGCTGGCGGCGGTTTTCGATTCCCGGACTCCCACGTTCCGGCACAAGATGTACAGCGAGTACAAGGCGAACCGCCAGAAGGCTCCGGAGGATCTCCACGAGCAGGTTCCCCTGGTGGAGGAGATGCTCGCCGCCCTGGGGGTGCCCGGCCTCAGGGTTGACGGCTACGAGGCGGACGACATCATCGCCACCCTGGCGAAAATGTGCCAGGCAGAAAAGCGGCAGTGCTACATCATTTCCTCGGACAAGGACCTGCTCCAGCTCGTGGGGAACGGAACCTTTGAACTCAGGCCCGCCAAGGGGGGCAAAGCCGAGGGCGAAGAAGGCCCTTACGAGATCGTGGGCCCGAAAGAGGTCAAGGCCGAATGGGGGGTGACCCCCGACAAGGTGCTGGATCTCCTTTCCCTTACCGGGGACAGTTCCGACAATGTGCCGGGCGTCAAGGGCGTGGGCGATAAAACCGCGGTGAAGCTCATGGGGCGTTACGGTTCCCTGGACGAAATCTACAAAAACATCGCGGGCATTGAAGGGGCCATAGGGCGAAAGATCGCCGAAGGGAAGGAGAGCGCCTACTTTTCAAAATCCCTCATCAAGCTTGATGAGGCCGTTCCCCTCCCCATTAAAAGCATAGACGAGCTTTCAATAGAAAAACTCGACCGCCCGGCCGCCGCACGGGTGCTGTTCAGGGAGGGGGTGCGCCAGAGCGCGAAACAGCTCGATCCCAATGTGGGCAGTCAGGCGAATAGCAGCAGTCCGAAAAAAAGCCCGCCTTCCGTGCCGGCGGGCGAAACAGCGGAAAAAAAGCAAAGCGTGGAATCGGTCTGTTCTGAGGGCGAAGGGGTTTACAAAACCATTCTCGATATGAAGGAACTGGAAGCCTTTTTGGCTAAAGCCAAAAAACAAAAATCCCTGGCCCTGGATTTTGAGACCGATTCCCTTGATGCGTGGAACGCCCGGCCCATCGGCATTTCCCTGGCCCTGAAGCCGAAGGAGGCGTTTTACGTGCCCATTGCGGCCCACCGGGGCATCAAACCGGGGGATGAAGATCCCGCGCCATTTCTGGATCCTGAAAAAACGAGAGCCCTGCTCGCGTCTTTCTTCGCGGACCCCGGTATGACTATCGTTGCACATAACGCCAAATACGACTACAAGGTTTCAAGGGGATGGGGTATCCCCCGGTGGCAGTGCAGGATCTGGGACACCATGGTGGCCGCCTGGGTACTTGATCCTGAGCGGAACAACTACTCCCTGGACTCCCTGGCCGCTTTTTTCTTCAACGCAAGCTCCACCGCCTACAACGACATTGTGCCCAAGGGCAGCACCTTCGACGCGGTTCCCCTGGAAACCGCCTGCCGCTATTCCGCTGAGGATGCGGACTTTTGCCTCAGGGTGAAACAGCACCTGGAAGGAAAATTCAGAGAAGCGGCCGAAGCCGAAACCCTTTTCACGAACCTGGAAATGCCCCTGCTTCCCATACTTGCGGAAATGGAAGGGGAAGGTATCAAAATTGAGCCCAAGGTTCTGTCGGACTTTGGAATCGAAATAGGCAAGGAGCTGGAAAGCATTCAGACAAAGACCTACAAAATTGTTGGCCATGAATTCAACCTTTCATCTACCCAGCAGCTCCAGAAGGTGCTCTTTGAGGAACGCAAGCTGAAGCCCGGCAAAAAGACCAAGACCGGCTATTCTACGGATGTGGCGGTTCTGGAAGAGCTGGCCCGGGAGGACGAAGTGCCCGCCCTCATACTCAGACACCGGACGCTTTCGAAACTCAAGTCCACCTACGTGGATACCCTGGCGGAGGACGCGGACAAGGACGGCCGTGTTCACACCAACTTTGTCCAGACCGGCACCGCCACAGGCCGCCTTTCAAGCAGGGAGCCGAACTTGCAGAACATCCCCATCCGTGAGGAGGAGGGCCGCCGCATCCGGGAGGCTTTTGTCGCCAGGCCCGGCTGGGTTCTCATCTCCGCGGACTACAGCCAGATCGAGCTCGTGGTGCTTGCCCACCTTTCAGGCGATAAAAACCTGGTGTCCGCCTTTTTGGAAGGAAAGGATGTCCACGCCCGCACGGCGGCGCTGATTTTCGGGATGGATGAAAAGCAGGTCCTGCCCGAACAGCGCCGCATCGCCAAGACCATCAACTTCGGGGTCATGTACGGCATGAGCGCCTTCAGGCTTTCCAATGAACTGGGAATAAGCCGCACCGATGCATCCGCTTTTATCGAGGCGTACTTCAAAACCTACTCAGGCGTGCGGGAGTACATTGACGGGCTTATCAAAAAAACCGAAGAGACAGGCTACGCCTCCACCATCCTGGGAAGGCGGCGCTCTATCCCGGCCATCAACTCCCGGAACAAAACCGAAAAGGCCGCCGCCGAAAGGGTTGCAGTTAACACCCCCATCCAGGGTTCCGCGGCTGACATCGTAAAGACCGCCATGGTTAACCTGGACAGGGCCCTTGCGGCGGCGGAAAGCCCGGCGAAGCTCCTCCTGCAGGTACACGACGAACTTATCCTGGAATGTCCCAAAGACGCGGCAAAGGAGACGGCCGCCCTGGTCAAAAAGGAAATGGAAAGCGCCGTGAAGCTGAAGATCCCCCTCAGGGCCAGCGTCGAAACCGGCAAGAGGTGGGGGGATTTCCATTAAGTGGCGTACTCCCTCTCAAAAGAAGAACTCCGCTCTTTCCTGGTCCGCTATCATTCATTGGATAATTATGACCGTCTTCTTTTCAAAGAGGGACCAGCGGCCGGTGAATCAAAGCCTTCATCACAAATCAAAAAACTCCTGCGCCGCATAGGAAGCGTGCAGTACGATCCGCTGAATGTGGTCGGCCGCAATCCTGACCTGGTGTTTCAATCAAGGATCAAAAATTACACACTGGGTCTGGCTGATGAACTCCTTTACAAAGAGCGCTCCCTCATTGACGGGTGGGACAAGGAGATGTCGGTTTACCTGACCACAGACTGGCCGTACTTCGGCAGGGTAAGGCGGCTCAGAACCAGCCATGTGCGGCGTGCCCTGGAGCACCGCGGACAAAGCGGGGTCCTGTCGTATCTGCCGCAGGTGATAACGGAGATAAAAAATCGCGACCCCCTGAGTTCAAGGGATATAAAACTGGGCGGAATACAAAAAAACCGTTGGGGGCACCGGCAGGTTTCCGGGGCAGCTCTGGATTACCTTTATACCGCCGGGAAGCTGGGGATCCACGACAAGAAGAACGCTCAAAAAATTTATGCACTCATTGGTGATCTTGTTCCGGCAAAGATACTGAACGCGCCCGACCCGTTTGCATGCGATGATGAATTCCTGGAATGGTATTTTCTGCGCCGGATTGGAAGCATCGGCGCCTACTGGTCCCGAAACGGAACCGGCTGGCTGGGTGTTTTTCTTTCAGATCCGGAACTCAGGAAAAAGACCCTCGAATCTCTGGAAGAAAAGAAACTCATCGTTCCCCTCAATATACCGGAAATAAATGAAAGCTTTTACATCCGTCGAAAAGATATTTCCCTGTTAAACGAAAAATCTAAGTACGACGGGGCCGTGAGGATTTTGGCGCCCTTAGACAACATGCTCTGGGACAGGCTCATGGTTCAAAAGGTTTTTGATTTTACCTATTCCTGGGAAGTCTATTTGCCCGCGGGAAAACGTAAGTACGGTTATTATGTGCTGCCCGTACTGTACCGGAACAGTTTGATCGCGCGCTTTGAGCCGGTTAAATATGAAAAGGGGCAGCCTTTAACGATCAAAAACTGGTGGTGGGAGCCGAAGTATAATACGTACAAGCAGAAAGAGAAATCCGAAATAAAGCAGGCGGTTAAGCTGGGCCTGGGAAATTTTGCATCCTACATTGGGGCCGGCGGTTTTGACAAGAAAATTTCGGAAACAATTCCCAACCGGTATCCTGGCGCCAAATAGCGTAGCTTTGGCAATAACAGAGGAATGAGGAGCTTTTTATGAATCAAATGAATATCGCATTTATCGGCTGCGGGAATCACATGTTTAATTTCCTTTATCCGCGGCTGCGAAAATTACCGGTAACTACAGCAGGTGTTTGTGACAAGGACCCTGCCAAATTAAGCCGGTTTTCTTCCTGCTATGCAGTTTCAAAAACCTATACGGATTACCGGGAAATGATTCAGGAAACCAGGCCCGATGCGGTGGTTTGCGCCGCAGAGGCGAAGGTGCACTATGAGGTTGCCAGG
>JGI20166J26741_11697362_pt1 | contig 10865 bp, 8 predicted proteins | sample TergutCu122P5_FD_26741 | JGI IMG/M metagenome (IMG submission 26741) | reverse complement strand
AGCCATTCGCCCGATCGCCACAATTCCGGCCTTGTCCTCCGCACCCTCTCCCTCAGTCGTTTCAAAACCCACAGGTAAAACTCCTGGTTGACCACCTGACCCCTGGGAACGAATTCCCTTTGCACAGTTCCTTGAATGTCGAAGAAACAGATCAGCATTGTTTTGACATTCGATCTCACCTCTCTGATTTTTTTGGGCCGGGGTGAATGAGGAGTCTTCCACTGGCTTGATGCCTGCTTGTTTTCGGGGTCATAACCATAACACCAACTTTCATCACCTGTTATGACCCTGGACAAGAAGTTTCGGTCATTTTCAAGCTCCCTTTTCAAGTCCTGGCACAGTGAGTCAGGATTTCCGTTGGTCCTCTGTGAGCAGGCAGGGGACGAATTTTGCTGCAACACGTCTCATGCCTAGGTCTTAAGTCAGAATGCGCTGAACTGAGCTCCAACTCACTCCTGTAACTTCCGATACAATGGTGTAATGATGGTCTTCGTTGAGTTTTTCGCGGATTTTTGCGTTGTTTTCATCTTTCTGGCTGCTTGAAGGGCGTCCAGAATGGGGTTGATCCTCAATGCTCAAATCCCCCATTTTAAAGAGAGAAAACCATTCAAACACTCGCGCACGACTCAGAGCTTGTTCCTTGAAAGCCTCCTTAAGCATTTCTAATGATTCTATGGGTGTTTTCCCAAGGAGGAAGCAAAATTTCAAACAAGTTCTTTGTTCCTTTAAATCACACATCACAATTTCAACAGGGTCACAAAAACTACCTTCACGAAAACTGACCGTGCGGCCGATTGAGTTGTTACAGGAAGACGTCGGTCTTGCTACTGATAGTTGAGGGCCTAGGGAACAAGCACTAATGTCCTTCTCCCACTCTCCGCGTTCGGCAGCATTGAGACTAGTCTTGTTTCTTTTGGGTCCCCCCTCGTATGCTGTGTGAAGTGTTAATGAAATGAAATGTGGTAAGGTGATTGTGAAAGTCTGTAATGTCTGGTGTCAGAACAACTGTATGTGCAGTTTTATTTTATTATTTTTGGTTGAATCTGCGTTGGTAGTAGGCAGTTAAAGCGGTTGTTTTGTGTAGGTGGTTTGTCAGCACATGCTGTGATGTCAACAGATTGTAGTAGTAGTTCTGTACTTGAAGTGCATAATGTAGGGAAGAAATTAATGAAACCACAGCAACTACCCACTACTAACCAGTCTAAACAAACATTTAATAATATCTGACTTTCAGATCTGGGGATTTTGAATGGAGAAGGAGAATTGGCATATAAATTTGTAATACTTGCTTTCTTCCTCCATGCATAATTTTGTGATGGGTAATTCCTTATGCATTGCGTCTTCTGACAAATGTAAACACACGTGGCTTGCTGGCTTTCATCAAGACTGCATAACCCACTACTATGGGCAACAAGATTTTGCTGACATGCGTCAAGTGCCCCCCACCTCCATAAAAAACGACCTGTATCTTGCGTTGTTGGGAATATTGTCACCATACATGCATACACCTTCTGTACAATTCTGACGGGTTGAAATTTACTCACGAAAGTTCTTAATCATGAACTTCCAACCAAACACCTCTCCCATATAGGTCTGTCTGGTTTTTGACTTTGTGATATAGAGCTTCAAAATACATAGAAAGTAAACTCTTTGTTTATAAATCTATCATTTTTTATGTACTGGAAAGAAACATAGTGAGGCACACAGAAAGTTGGCCCTGTTAGATCAAACTGTCACCAGTTTCTGGGTGTTCCGTGATAGTTCAATTATTGCTGGTATTTGAGACTAAGATTGGGTTTTGTCAACAGGGTATAGTGGAAGATGTTACAATTAAACTTTTTTGTGATGGCATGAATATCTGAAAGCAAGACAACATGAAGTTTGACTTTGTACACTCAAATTATACCAAAAACCTAACCCTTCTTATTTCGAGAATGTAAATGTCCACTTTGTGAATACTGTGTCAACTTATTTTTGAAGCACTAGATGATGGACTGAAGTCCAAAATTGAAGTTGTACTGAATGTAATGTATCTTTGTCCAAATACCATGGAATTAACTCCTACCAAAGCTGCCTGGAAATCATGTGTGATGTGAGCAGTGCCTGAATTATGCTGAAACCAGACATGTGGCCTTTACTGTCCTGTGAACTCTGAAGAATTCTTTCACTATTAGGCTTATATACTCGCCAGTTAGCTGTTTTGTCATAGAATTTGGGCACATTAATTCGTTTAGCCTTCATTACATGCCAACAGTAATGTCATGAAGAGAAACTTTGTGGATTAAAAGTGGAATTACTTTTGGAGGAAATTGTCATGTAAGTGAAATGGAGCTGTAGCAGGAGAAAAATTCAAATAAGGGTCTGTACTGGTGTGTCTTAACAAGCACTGTAATAGCATACTATTTGTAATAATTTGCCAGCTTTAGAACACTGTTTTCATTTAACAATAAAATTTGTAATGAAACAAAAACAATACTTTTGGTTGAGAGTGTGTAAGGTTTGCTTATTGGTTTGAAAATTGTGTGAGATAAATACGAGCCATAGATGGGTGAGTGTTGGCTTTCTAACACATTTTGAGTCATTGTAAATTTGTTCCTGTATTTAAGTTTTGAAACTTGAAATCAGGATTGCATTCATAAAAATATTTCTTACTAGATACCTGGAGTTGTGCCTGGGTTAAAATGAGCGTGAAGTGCTACAACTTATGTATATGCGGTAAACTCAGTTATCTGAACAGAGAACATACCTGAGTGATCTAGCATACATGTAGCAGTGGAATGTTGTGGAGTTCCGAAAAATTTAAGAATCTGAATTTACTTAGGAGAAGCATTGTTGTTGGATGGGAGGAATTTGTGTTTCTGGTATTTTGTCAGATGAGATACTGTGCACAATAGGATGTCCCAGATCTATATTCTGATATTCAGTTTAAAGTTATTTGAAATTATTTATCGCAGTCTTCTTTTAATTTTTATTCAGAATGCCAGTGCCTTACATATTTTTTGTGTTTGGTAACTGTCTGCATCTTATCTCTTGAGCGCCATGTCAGTCATATTCTGGTTTGTAACTACTGTCACAGTTCAGTCCCATAAAATGCTTGGTTGGTCTTCACTATGAAATTGTAAACCTAACAGAAGTTCTTATGCCAGGTTTCGGCATATGTGCATGCTTTTCCTACATTCATTTTTTAATGAAGACAAACTTCTGTTGGCCCTCTTGTTGGGAACTTATTTCAATCGAATGTAGTTAGATACATTGTAAACAAAATAAGATTCTTCTTTGAAAATGTTCAGTTGTATCTCTTTGGAGAATTGCTGTTTTTTTTTTTAACGGCATGACCAGTCTTTAGTTTAGATGGTTGAGTTTACTGTAGCATGGAACTGTGTTATTGTGTTTGTATAAATATTTTATTCTGAAAAACAGAAGCATAAGGTCCTGCATTGTGACTTCGTTCATTCTCCATTCTCCTGTCAGAGCTTAGTGGTGGGTATTCTTGTTTCTCTGAATATAATTACAGGACCATAACAATTTTATGAGCTGTGTATATTATAAACGAAGTTGAAATCAGATAAGAATGAAGTCTGAAATTTTCATGGGACAACATAAAAATTGACTCTGTTGTTCATGTTACTGTTAAAAAGTGTGTGTAGATGAGATATTGTTTTTTGCAAGAAATGTTCCTGCTCAACTTTTTTTGTTTTTTCTATAGTCCTTAGAGAAGGGAGCAGTTATTGTATGAGTGGGTGTTGCACATAAGAGTTTGGCTACATAATGTCTTGAGAAATGTGTTATGTTTTATTGTATTGCTTTACTCTAGTACTTGCACACCCATGTATATTGGTACTCTGTATATTGCTTTTTTGTTCACATAAGAGGGCAAACATTGGGCAGTAGCAGTTTATTGTATGATGTGTACTGTACAGACTCCCTCCCCTGTTGAAGTGAGTGAGAACAGTTCATCTATATAGCGTTGCTAGCGAGTGACAGATAGTGCTTTGGACTGGTGTTAGGTCTTCAGCTGATGTTAAATCATACAAAATAGTATAGGTGTAACTGTGAGGCTTGTTAGAAAGAGGATGCAGGTATTTAGCAATAGATATGGTAGAGTTCTTGTTATACAAGCTGGTGTCATATTTTATGTCCTGTTGTAATATTACTTCAGGGATTTTCAGTTTTATTGTAGGCAAAATGTTCCTAGAATAAATAATAGGCTAACTGAAATAGGGTTATGTTTGTAGTGAAGCAGAAGTTGTGAAGTATGCATCAGAGACATATGCATTGTGACTAATTGTCTTCTAGGCTTCCTGTGTGCATGGAACATGCATGCATGCAGGCACAGATTCATGCATGTGGATCCACTTTTTGTACTTTAAGATCAGCTGTTCTTAACAGTATGGTTATGTTTCTGTTCCATTCTTTGTCGGATGGTGTTGTTTCCAGTTTGCAAGCTCGTTATGAGTATGGTAGTTTATGTTCTAGCAGCCCATACTTGTATTACATATTAATTTTTTTTAATTGGCCTTGTTGTGTTCAGTTTAAATGTGTTTGAATTTATGCATTTGGTGAGGTAACACAAGTTGAGAGTTTAGTTACATGATAGTATGTTACCTGGGATTTCTGAGGCCAGTGGTAGTGTACTCTGAGTATACTATATTATACAAATCTTTAAATTGAAGTCTGGCTTAATGTAATGCAGGGCCATTACTAAGGTAGGGGAAGTAGTGTTGCTGCTCAATGTCTCATGCATTGGCATCACATAATATGCAGTATACTCTGTAGAATTACATATTCCTTAAATTCAAGCTCTAAGCCAGTTCGTGCCGATTTGAAGTCTGTACCATATGTGCTGTTACTATGTGTGTTTTTGTAATCCAAATAATTCAGTTACTTTTGACCATTTAGGTCCATTAATTGGAATTAGGCTGGTAGGCAGAAACTAAACTTCTGATGTGAAGTGTGCTGTTTTGTTAACACTGGTGTTGATCACTGGTACTGTTTGGAATGTCTTGATGCTTATGTAATCTAGTAGAAAAGTACTGGCACATTAGAGGTGCTTGCTGCTTGAAGCTCCGCATTCAACCCTAGTCTGGTACTTTGTTGCCCAACATCATGGCATGAGACCTCAGTTGAAAGTAAGTAATTTTCCTAGTCACTGCCCTCAAGAGCCTCAGAGCTGAAGTTACCATTCAGTTACAGCTACCTTACAGTCATACAAGGTGCAGTAGTGAGGGCTGTGAAGGCTCAGAAAACATTTTTGCTGCTTGCCATACAGGATGGTGAATTAATGTATTTTATTCTGTTTTGTAGTTGTTCATGTACGACTTTTACAGCATGGCTCTTAATAAGTATAGGAGCAAACAAAATTCATAACTTTTTGGATTTGTTTTGATGATTAAGTCATGTTGATTGAGTTGCACATACATTGATGGGCTTAATTGTAATCAAAATTGAAATAAATTTAGCACACTAGAATACCAAACACAGTTTATTGAATGTGAAGGTAGCAGTATGGAAGGGTATTATGAGACTTACAGATGTACAGGAACACTAAAGTGACAGACATTATTATTTTTGGAGAATTGAAATAGATGGGGGGAGAGAAGAGATCTGGGGGCGAAAACAAGTGCTTCAGTTTGACTGCTGATCAGTCATCCGTTTAGGGCAGCAATTCACTCAGATCATCCTGCTACCTAATAAGCTGCTGGATTCGCAGTTGATTAGCCAGTGAAATGTAGACAGCAATGTAACGTACATGGCAGTGACCACATCTCTTGATCACAACAGTACTTAAAGGTTGATGGGTAGACAGTCAAGTCTAAACAGCAACTCATCAACTGTTTCTATTGATTACTGCAAGCATTTGACTGGTTGTGATGTTGAATTGTAGGTAACGGTGATCAAATTGCTGTTACTGGTACGTATCACTCCCTGTACTCGATAATTAAAATGTAGTGAACTGGTCTGCAAACGTGGCACATGGTTTGCACATTGTATCTTGAATGTTGTGACATTGGTGGTGTTGACCTTTGTTCAGAGCCTAGGATGCCATTGAGTACTTCTGTTTGAGGGAAGAGAGAGTTTATTCTACAATAGGTCTGTAGGTGGGGCCTTTGTGGGCACAGAATTGGTGTACAGGATTATGTTGACAGTCTATATTGAAATGGCATCTTAAGAATTGTTAATGTGGGCAGCTTTGTCTTAGGAGAGGCTGGCAAAGTTATGGCATGAGATGTACAAGTAGGATGTTTTACTGTATTGGGGAAGTTAAGAAAATTCATGCATGTGGCATAATTGTGATGGGTCTTTTGCATTTTACATTATATAACTTCATAGTGATTTACTCATTCCATTATACATAAAAAAACATGGCTAGGAATCTTGAAAATTCACCCCCATTTGGCTGCTATTCAGGGTATTTTTAAAGTGGGTGTTGCTTATATTTAATTATTTATTTATTAATGCCTTGTATCATCAAAAAAGTCCTGCTGATATGCTGAGTATAGTTTGGTGTTGGCTGCTTCCATTTGACGGGATGGCGGGTCCTATTTTCGCATTTTGTTTACTTTGACTTAAAAAAAATACAAATATAACATGTATATTTGAGTATGAGTGTAATGAGTATAATGAGCTGTGCTCCGTAGTACCAAGATAGGAAGACAATGTTTTTGAGAAGTTTGTCATACTGGTATAAGAACAGCTGACCTTTATTGTAGATTAGTTTTGTATATTTGTTGTAAATGGTGGATTATTTGGGTGTATACTGTGTAGAACTCTGTTGGAAGAGGTTTCATGTTGATCAACAAAGGCATTCTTGGAATGGCATTCGCTACTTTGTAACAGTAGCAAGTGATTTTGTGACTGGGGCCCAGGAGGGTGTCAATGCTATTGCAAATGTGTACAGTACAACCTTGTTTTAATGGTCTTTCCCCCAGGATGTTGAATAGCATGGTCAGGTAGGTTCACTGCAAGGACAGCAGCTGGATACCGAAGTTCTACACATTGCATGGATCAAAGTGTGGGTGGTAGGGGGAGGAAACATCAGCTGAAGACCTACAAGACTGTTTGTCAGTTCTTTCTGTGGGGGTTGGGACATAAATTTTATGAGAGAAAGGTGTGTTGTATTGAGGTATGATTGTTGTTGAAAGAAAATAAGTTGGTAGGTGTGCATGATAGGAAATTTTTTGAAACAAGGTTTTACTGTACTCCAACATCTTTATTACACAACAATTAAAGGCGGAGCATGGGCTAGTACTGCATTGAAGTGTGAGTTAGGAGATAGAGGTGTGGTTTTGCAGGAGTCAGTAAATTCTTATTACTGCTTTCCACATACAGACTTGACTTTCACAGCTCTGAAACTTTTGTTGGTTACAAACTGCACTTACCTAAGTCAAAAGCAGGACTTTGTGGTCAGTCATATGAACTCGTGGGTTGTACAGTGAGACTTGTATGAAACGGAGGTGACACTTCTCTGACGTTTTATTTTATTGCATTGATTGTTTTATTTTTTCCATGGAGGAATGCTTTGTAACAGTTCGTGATGGACATGGCTCTGTCTCGGTAAACTTACGCGCCGAGGAATCATCGACTGAAAGTGAATTTGTTTTGATGGTTGATTCTGAGAAGCAAGCGAATGATTGTGATTTGTGACAAGTTTGAGCCCTGGCTTCTGTTACTAAATCAAAGACATTGATTTGTTTTTGATTTTAAACACTCTGGCCATCAGGGTTGGTGGCAAGAAGCCTTGGAAAATTCCTGGTGAAGATCACTTTTCAGGTATGTTGAATATTGTTTTTATAAAGAGGAACCTAGAGTAGTACCTTGGTGCTAAGCATTTCATAACATTTGATTAAAACCTTATAAAACGGAAATTGACCTTTGTTGGAATTTTCCAAAGGTGTAATGCCTTTCCGTTTTGTACTGTTTTCACTGTTGGGGCTGTCTTTAGGAACTGTAAGTTTCAAATTTCTGTAGTTTCATTGAATTGCAGTTTTGTGCCTCTGACCTAACAGACAGCCCTGTTACACCAAGGAGGAATAGCCTGATATATTGAAGTAACGAAGGTGTAGTCATTATTCAGCTTGAACACTTAAGGTCACAAGTTTTTAATTCTATTAGGTAATGAAACACAAGTTTTGTATGTGCTTTTGACTGCACCTTCTAGTAATATTGTCTTTAAATGCGTATATTATTTACTGTTTTAGTCATCATTATTAATTACTGCTTTTTTTTTTTGCAGGTCTACCAATGACACAAATCATGGATCATTTGGGAACCTGTCGAGTATATTCCATGTGCTAAATAACCCTGGAGAAATTACAACTGAGGTAATTCAGTTTGAAAGCAACAACAGTCCTGTTTCAATGCCTCCTAACTGTTATTCTTGTAAGAAATGTGGGAAGCTGTTTTCGACTGATGATGCATTATGTATTCACATGGTCACTCATAGTAAAGAGACACTTTTCAGGTGCACAGAGTGTTTGGAAACGTTTTCTAGTTCTTTTAAGCTTTCATATCATATGAAGAGTCATGAAGAAAGGAAGTTTGGTTGTAAAGTGTGCAATAAAACCTTCTTGACTCAGCATCACTTAAAAATGCACAGTGCAATGCACATGGAAGTCAAACCATATCCTTGTAGTATGTGTGGTAGCCGGTTCAGGTACAAGAAGACACTTGACACACACTTGGAAACTCATGTAGTGGGAGCAGATCAGAATGATATACATTCCAGTAGTACAAAGCCATTTGCTTGTGGCATATGTGATCTGATGTTTGAAACAAGGAACAGTTACAACCATCACACTAAAAGTCATAAGAATTCACAGAGCAACTTAACATGTAGTTTCTGTGGGAAAGTGTTTTCTGTGAAGAGGAGTTTGTTGCAACACTTACGGACCCATACGGGGGAGAAAGGTTATTCGTGTGAGATCTGTGGGAAGGAACTGACAAGTAAGGAGTCGCTCCATTGCCATATGATGATGCATTCAGGGGAGAAGCCCCTGGTTTGTGACGTTTGTGGGAAGGGCTTTTCACATCGCAAGTACTTCGTCGTCCATCAGCGTATACACACTGGGGAGCGCCCCTACAAGTGTGTGACTTGTGGCAAGTCATTTACTCAGGCATCAACCCTTACTGTGCACAAACGTTATCACACGGGTGAGAGACCCTACAAGTGTGTTGTGTGTGATAGGGGGTTTGTGACAAGGACCATCATGATTACACATATGCGGAAACATGATCTCTGAAGAATGTGTTACAGCGGTCTGTAATGAAACTGTACTGGTTATATTTATAAGAATACTCTTGCCAGCTCTACTTGGTATTAGTAATGAAGTTCCTCAATGAATATACTCCTTATTTATGTATGAATGTTTGTTTTATTCGTTAAATTACACTATAAAACCTTACTTAAGGTGCATTATATAATGAAGTTGAGATTAGGTTTTGTTATATAATATTTCAGAACTGACACATTTGTGAGTTAATGATGGGATTACATTTGTGGTGCTTCACATGTTGTGTAAATGAATCTTTTGTTAACCCTTTGGCACATAACATCTAGTATACCCTTTATGTAGTGTGATGCTCAAAACACCTTGCTTCAGATAAAAATGATGGCATTTACTGGCCTTTCTTATGCAGCTCTCATTTAACTTCGTTTTTGTAGCTCCACCAGGCATTAAATTCTGGCACCAAAGGGTTAAAATAAAGGCCTGGATAATTACTTGTAGAAACACTGTCATGTATTCTCATTCCTTTTTTACAACACCAGTAGAATTAAGTTGGTGCAGGATGCTTATGGTAGTGTGGTTAAGTGGCATTGTCACAGTTAACAAGAGAAGTGTGCCATAGCCGTAGCTGATAAGTGTCTTTTGTCTTTCTATAGAATTGCATATTGAGCGGTTCTTGTGTATTGTAGCTCTCACCTTTCATTCTGCTTACTGCATTAAATGCTGTGATGCCACATCAAGTTACTCTAGTCATATTCACAGCTTTAGAAATTCTACTGTGATGTGCCAAGTCACATTTGATTATTTGCAAGAGTACAAATTGTCATAGTTCCTTCTTGTAGCTGTAGTTTCTTGCAGGCATAGCTGTAGCAACCTTGAGTGTCCTTGTATCTTTAGACATCTTTAGCAGGTTTTGATAACCATGTCATGGTGTAGGTAGTTTTTTCAGGTTAACTGATCTCAGGTATTCAGCTTTACATGTTATGAGTGTTGGTGTTTTTGTTCTTTTGTTATGTCATACATGTTGTGCCACATCAGAAATCAGGTCTTTATGTATGCCTTCTCTGCAGTATTGAAAATGACTAAGTATTGCTCTCGTTTTTCATAAGCACTTGTATGAGGTGTGAGCTAAAAGGTCTCAGACTGCGGTGATATAAAATTTTAGGTGCACGGCAGTTATATGTTGGTTTTTTTTTCCTTTAAAGGATTTTTATGCTGAGTTTGTGCATTGGTCCTATAGTGTCTTCCACTGCTGGAAGGATCTCTGGAACTTCTGTTTTTGATTATGTCCAGCATCACCTTTTATTTGGCTTGAATTTCTGTGATGTCCCCAAATTTTCCCCCCTTTAACTGGATTTTTTCTCTGTGTACAGGAAGAAATGTCAAGGGGCAAGCCTGGGGAAGAAGTGGGATGGGATCTATGGCCGTGTTTGTGGTGAAAAACTGCAGAATGGGCAAATCCTTTTGGGCTGGAACATTATGTTGCAGAAACCAATCCTGTGGGTCCCACTTGTTTGTCTCTTGACATTCTCTCTTCAAAGACTTAGGACATCACTAATCATATGCAGTCTGTCCTCAGGACATCACTAATCATATGCAGTCTGTCCTCAGGACATCACTAATCATATGCAGTCTGTCCTC
>JGI20166J26741_11697251_pt1 | contig 10867 bp, 5 predicted proteins | sample TergutCu122P5_FD_26741 | JGI IMG/M metagenome (IMG submission 26741) | reverse complement strand
CTAATTTTGGTATGTAACAATCCTGTTTTCTTCCAATAAATTACTAAAATTAAAATACATTCATCATCATTTTTTTCTAAAATTTCTAACGAAAAAATCATGGTGCGTCTTATGGGCCGGGAAAAACGGTATATAATCAAACGTGTACTGAAGAATGTGAAAATGGTTCATCCATAAATATTCTGCCTATGTAAACAACATTCATTAACAAAGTGCTGCAGAATGGCTCTGCATCTACGAAGGAATCATTTAATTACTCAGAAACTGATATGATGGAATTGCACTTTTCATATATTTTGGAATCTGAAATCAAAGAGCACTCTGAATGAAGTCAGACAATGCTTTTAAATTTTAAGTATTTACCTATTCCAGAACCATTAGTACACTACTACACTACAGGCTCTGATCAATGGAACACAGTAATTCTGAATTACACTTAGAAATCAGCAGCAAGTTATATTCATATTATAAACTGTTACAGGAGGATATGAAATTATTATATACTGTGACACACGAGAGTGTACAACCATAAATTTTACAGACCTGGTTCAGAATTAAATGACTTCTGGTATTTTACCCATTGAAAACACTGGTAGACTAGAGTGTAAGTCACAGCACTGATACGAAATGAGTATTCCTGAAAATTTTCAAGTAGCCATATGATATGAACAGTACTGCATGTTTTCCCATTCTGCCCTTAAACAGAGATTTTAATCAATTATACTACTTCTTATAGGTACAATCATATTTCACAGCACTGATACAAAAGGAGTATTCCTGAAAATTTTCAAGTAGCCATGGACATTGATATTAACCATACTGCATGTTTTCCCATTCTGCCTTTAAACAGAGGTTTTAATCAAGTAATACTTCTTATAGGCACAATCATATTCACATATATAGGCCTATCCCTATGTTGAAACAGAAGTGGGAAAGGTATAGAAATTAAACCATACTGGAGTTCAGATTTATTTTTTTTATTACCAGAACAAACAGCAAAATTTCCTTAAGATATGCATCACAAATTCTATGTACAAGTACAAAACCGTCTTAAGAAAGGGATACTGTTCTGCCTCTTTGTGCCTCAAATTGAACCTAATTTTGTTGACAAATGCACTGAGGATGACAGTGAAAAGTTGGAGCATGCCGAAGGAACCCAAACTCCAGCTCCATTCTCTTCTGCTTTCACATCAGATGCAAGTGGCACAATAATTTAAGAGTAGATTTTTGAGAAGTCTTCCAGTTTCAAGTATGGGAGCACAAAATTTGATATAACACCAAATGAATGGTTATTAATATGCCCATTTGGGTCTGTCCATGTGCTGTAGCAATCTTGTGCATTCTACTGCCATGCCATTGGCCATAATCACAGAAATAAAACTCAAGTTAAATGTCTGTCTGAAATCTGTGCTCAATTTGGTTGTAATCTGTAACTTCAAAAGGAAACAACTGTCTAAATACAGAGAACACAACCTAATTATTTCTATATATTCAGGTAATTTTTAAGATGTCCAATTATACGCTTAAAATACAGGATTAACAGTTCTTATATCTGCTCACTAATTCACTGAATCTAAAATAAGTTATAACAGTCAACCATACAAAGCAGCTACCCCATCTCTTTTAACATTCCTTTTGTACTGTGGAGATACACATGTTGTCTTTCCTTTTCTTGATATGTCTGCAATTTGTAAATGAAAAAAGGTAACATCATCCCATTGTGCTAGTTAATAAATAGCAATCCACACAACACAACATCCGAGCACTATGCGCCCTTTATTACTATTTTCCACGACATGTTTGGTTGTTCATTTGACCAGTGGCGTACCGAGGGGGGTGAGTTCAAACCCCCCCCGAAATTCCGAAGATATCTGTGGAGTCCTCGATCGCATGAGCAACAAGAACCGGTGTCTCAATTTCCTTTTGTAGTTCACTGTGTTCTCATACGGTTGTAATTTATTAAATAAAGGTTTCTTTAAATACAAACCGTCTCGCAGTGGCATATCTGGTTTCGGACTTCAAACCCACCCCAACATCCCAAAAGTTTGACAAAGTCGAACCGGATTGCAAATTGAGCGGGAAATGTTTAGTGTTCCTATTCGAACATCCTAATTAGTTCAAAAATTGCTGAATTTAGGACGCCAACACCCCAAGATGTTCGGAAAAAAGGCAATGAAATTCTGAAACTACCCAGGTTCGCAATTGTTTTACATTAACAATGACAAATAAATTGGTTGTCATCGTAAATAGTCACGTCAAACACAAGTTTGTTCCCACCTCTGCAGTATACACTAGACATATGGTGGTTATATGTGATAATATCATACAGTAAATCAATGTTCATCAGCTTAAAATATAGAAAAGAGTTTCAGGGATTTCTGAAAGCAAGTTCCAGAGAACCAGTGGAATAGGAAAAAAAGGATCAACCTTAAAGACTGCGAAAATGAAACAATATGGACCCAGTTTCAACAATATAAAAATTAAAGTTTGGACATATTTAATAATATGATCCCAGAAATAATATTAATAACATCTTTTTAATTCCAGAGTGAACCAATGGGATATACTAAACCAAAGGTATGTACCACTTTATATTCTGCAAGTACTTAGAGAATATATGATCTGATTACAGAATTATTTTTGCATGTGATAAAAATGTATGGCTGGATGCAACTGTGCAATGTAGCTCAGTTAACTATTCATATGTCATATACAAGTAACTAACAACAATATATCACAAGTGCTTAAATTATTAATAAACTTGTACAGTAATTACATGAAGCACCAAATGCAGCAGCTTCAAATTTATTCCTTTAAAAACCAACTAATGCTGGTATGTCTACCAAACTCTTCTCTGTATGGAATAAGCTGTAATTAGGTATAATTACAAAAATAAGTTACATATTACTGAAATATATAACTTTACTACAATCTTCAAAAACTACCCTCAAAATCACTTGTGTTGTACACCTACACACTTACCACATATGCCAGCCTTTTCCCTCAGAAGTCTACAGCCCCATGATGTGGAACATTTGTACAAACTTCAAAGATACAGCTTATTCATAGGAATTATTATTAAACTAAATTAAAACTTGATGTCCCTGTCCTGAAACACTGCACCATAAAGGTATATGGGAGTGTGGAGATAAAGCTGCACACAATCTCAACTGAGCATGAGGTGGAGTTGAGTGGTAAGCTTGCCTGAAGGAATAGTCCCCAGTATACATTGGTTATGAGGTTGTGTGTGCCCTAGAGCCAATCTGGACACAGCAAAAAAACAAAAATTCCCTGCCTTTACCAGAAACTGAAATCAGCACTTTGCCTGTGGCAGGTCACTCTAGTGAACTAACAATAATATATATGATCTTAGTATTCAGAGTAACCAAATTCCATACAGTAACAAGTAAACATATAAACATTTAACATGCGTGGAAATGGAGAGCTTCCCTAACACCCAACAGTGAACACAAGCCACAAGCCAGCAAATGTACAAGACTGTGATGCATCAGGATACTACCACCTGCACAGTAAAGGCCAGCAACAGATCTTACAGTTATAAATCCACAGTTACTATTCTAGACTGAGCTTCTATGAAGAGAATGTATGCATTACTGATTGGTCTGACCTGAGAGGAGGATTGTCCAATTCTTCCACCCAAGTGCACATTTACTAAAAGTCTCACTGTACTGCTATATCTCTATAGAATTTACAAGAAATGTTAATCCATTTCTGCTTATAAATTAGGCATAAGTTTTTCCTCTTTTGAATGTACTCATAAATACCTCATTACATAATTTCACCTCTGCTTCCACTCTCAATTCTCACTAGTGCTGTATTCCACATAGCAGTAAAAGTGATGAGTAATACGACCATCACTCTCTTAATAACATATCACCACACAAAGATGTAAGGTCAAAATGTGTGTTGGAACTGTTTAATTACTGATGATGATATGAAACAGCTCGGTTATCATCATGTTCATTCCTTCACTCTCACAGAAATTTCCTCAAACACTTTCTTCTATCTACAAAATTACCACAGCAAGAAACATATATCTCATTAAGTTCTAATATTTCTGAATTAAATATTTTTTGCCTGGATCAGTTACATGTTAAACAGCAAATATGAATTAGCTGTGACAGGCCAAACCTGTAGCTTTATTCTTCTATAGCTCTGTTTTGACACAATTTCAAAATATCAAATATTAACCTAAAAGCTGATCAAGAGTGGCAATGATACTCAGTCAGATCAACAATACTACACTTAATAGGTTGTGCATAGGTTCTATCTTGAAATAACTTGTTTAAGCCTGCTCTGGGAAAATATTCGGATGGTTGAGGGAGTGACAGGACATCCAGAAGAATCCTACAGAAAGAAGAGTTAGATCCTAATTGCCACCCTTTATAAAAGGTTAATTTCTACAAATAAAATAACATTAACATAAATCAGAACAAACACAACTTCAATACTATAAGGAACACATAAATGTTTGTGAGGCACTCAAAACTAAAAATATTATGCTCCAGCTTGTTCCAGATGCCTGTTCTTTGTACCACGTTTTGGAAAATTACTTCCTATATCTTTCTACATTACTTTAGTTCAGCCACAGTACAATATACAAGATCTGAGGGTCTCACATTGGCAATGATGAACAGTTTCCAGTTGACACATCATAAGATCCTACAAGGCCGGAATCTTCAGGGCAAGATATGTTGTTCACATGGAGTGTACAGTTTCCAAGTACTGAGTATCATGTTACAAAATAAGATTCTGGACATGCTTCTGCTATAGTGCAAGGTGCTGAGAGAAGATTCTAAGGACAAATGGTAAATACTTCAACATTACAAAATCACAAGCTACAATTCCACTATGTAAGATAATGGAACATCTCATCTGCAGCCAACTTCAATATCCAGTAATTCACTAAAATCTCATCCATCACCTACACAGTGCTTATGGCATTCTTCTCCATATGCAGAACATGTATGTGGCCATCTTATTCTGGAACAAACCTTATGAGCTCCATACAATTTCAAAATGTAAGAATATCTTATGAGATACATACTACAATTTGCTGCAACGTGCTGATGCTGTTTTGTTTAACAGAGTACAATTAAAATTGGACCCAATGTATAACACACAAAAACATTTCCTTTATTTAATAAAATGCCATCAACAGAACTATGCATTTACTATGTAACAAAAAGCTTCATGTTTCAGCCTCAGCAGACCATCATCAGGCTAGGAATCAAGAATTCTAATACAAGTAAGAAAACAGAATATAAATACCATGTATAAATGTGACTTTTACATTTTGCCTTTTACAGTTTTTCAGTTGTACAGATAATGCCTTTATCGGTAGCTTCACCAACTGGAATTGAGTTTCTTGTTAAAATTACTATAATAAACCTTTTTAAACTTCAAATGTTTTAAATAGTTTAAGATTTCAGTTAACAAATCATTACATTGACCCACATGGGCACCAGATGATGTTACAATTAAAATTACTACAACAGTGGATATTAACTGAAATAATCATTCTGAGTTGTTCTCATTAAATATGTGATTTATATAAAACAATGGTCTAGTAACACTGAAATATGTAAATTTTTGTTATAAAATAAATGCATAGTTGTGTCGACAGTATTTTAATAAATATAAGTGACTATACAAACACAGCAGGATGTTTTCTATTAAGTTAATATTTCTTAACATTGAATGCACTATCAAAAGTGGTCAAACAAGGCAGCAAAATCTACCACTAAAAATTTTACTCCAGTTCACAGATGTTAATTTCATGACTACAATAATGATCCCCAAAGGACTGTCATATTTTCATCTGCTTATTAACAAAAGGAAAAGTCACTGCTTTTATGTTACTATACATCTTACAACTTTACGTGGAGGAAAAAGCACTGCAAATCACACATGGCCTGAGATCAGTGATAGAGAACCAGAAACTCATAGAGTTTTCAGGCTTCCACAGTGGTTGCCTATCATACATATTATTTTGGGTTCCTGCACCATGTAGTGATTAAATGTCCCCATGTTTCAGAGAAACATACTGCCTTCATTTTCAGGGTGAATGACTTGGGTCAAGTAGATGCTGAGGAATCAAAGTGTCAGTTATATAGGACTGTTTGAGGATGTTTGTCCGAGCAGCTATGGAAGGTAGGAAAAGGAAACAGGATAGTCCTAGGCAAGTGAGATGTACCATTTCCACAGTGGTAAATGAGCAAAAGTAACTTGGTCTGGGCTGTGCCTGCTGTTATGCTGCACTAGGCATGATTAGCACATGGACAGATAACCAGTAAGACTAACTGCACAGTGGGTGTCAACGCTGAAAAGAATTTTTTACCTCATGCTGGCAAGACTATTAAATTCTTGGAGAATGCCAGCTGCCTTCTTTCACTTCAGAAAAGGATCAGGGGCTTCCGTGATCTAGTAAGGGACATATTAGCCCTGAATAAGTCAGAGATCAGACCAGGCACTTTACATGTTATTTCCAAATATCTTACTGATAAAGCTTGGAAACAGTGCTGTTCTTGGACATCTTAAATCTCACTGGCTTAGGATACTCCTATTCCTTATGCCCGTCTTCTGTAGCTGTGAATGGTCAAACACCCTCAAACTGTCCTACATAACTGACAACTGTATTCTTCCATATCACTTCAGCATCCACCTGAACCTGTCCCCCTTAAGAAGAAGACAGTATGTTCCTCTGAAACATCAAAACATTTAACCAATATATGGTCCACAACACAAAAGAAGGCCATTTCATGAGAGCATAGGTCATCCACCATGACTGTGTGGAGGAAAAAAGAAAGTATTCATGTTCGCCTACAATATGTCATCACAAACCTGGTTATTACACATGATACATAGCCCTCAAATAAAGAGTAATAAACAGCCCATCAGTTTTAAGCACCAATTATTCACCTTAACACTGGTACTCAATGTTCTGAGGTATCCATATCACTGATAGGCAAATTGTTGCTTCCATTCAGAATGGTAAGTGATTCTCTGAGGTACAAAAGTCTGAAAATCACTGATAATTCCCAGTACATCCAACTCTACTGAAATAAAAACCCTACCAATTTTACAACATACTACTAAACTTCACGGTGTTTATTAAAAAACTATACATATTACGGAAAAATATGAACATGTTACAGTGTTTGCTGAATGAATATACATGTACCACGATACCACGTAAATTCACCTGTTGTTTAAAATTGTGCTGTAATTAACTTAAATATAAGACCACTTTACTCTCATGAATATTAACCCTTTCAAGGTTAGTGGTTAGTAAATTATGTACCGCAAGTTTAACACTACAACCTCCGCAATTTTTTTCCATGTATTAAATTTATGTTTTGGATGATTCTCAGAACTAACAGCAATTGTTACCCCAAATGGCATTCACAGTCTGGTTTTTCTAATGCAAGCATTCTGCATTCTCTGTGCGGTATGAAATAAATCTTTTTATAAAATGTAGATTAATTTTTGTCTTCAAAGAGTTTAATACACTACACTACCCTACAAATTTAGTTTTGTGCCTCTGATTGATTTCAATATTCAATATACAGACAGTCCTTGACTTTCATACAACCTGCACTACCATACATCATATACTGCCTCCCATAAACCATCTTTCACATGCCAAATCTGGACTTTCATACATAAGCTGACAAACACGCAACCAGCAATCGTTTGGTTTCAACATTGTCATCATCTTAGTCTACACAGCAGTGTTCATTTGTGCATTATATTGCATTTAGCCCTTATTATTTTATAAAAATTAATAGGAAATAGAAAAATGAAAGTGATGATACTTGTATAAAGTAGTTTATGTTTCATTAACTTAGCAAAATTGAAATAAAGATGGAAATCAGTAGGCATACTAAGGGCATCAATCTTTAGCCTCAACTGAATGGTTAATGGACTTAAACTGGTGGGCTGAATGTTCAATTGTGATGGGAAAGAATAAAATTAAAAAACAAAAATGAAATGCTGGAAACATTTCATCAAAGACTGTGTCTAAAAGGTGTGGTGTGTTGATGGAGGAAATAAAAATATCTACAAAATTACAGATTGAAGATCAATGTACCACCATTCTGGTAAGTCTCTCAAATATACTAGCTAAGGCTATCAGTCTGTATGGCAATAAGAAGAAACACCTAGAATTGCCTCTGATACTCCAGAATTTCAGGCAAGCAAAGGGTGGTTTGATAGTGTCAAGGCTTGCTTGCATAAAGTTAAACTGGCTGTAAAATCTGTTGGTGCAGATGAAGAAGATGTACAGGAAGTTTTTACAAAGTTTGTTGGAATTATTGAGGAGGGGGTTATTCTAAACACTATTTTCTTAATGTTGATGTAATGGGATTAATTTGGAAAAAGATACAGCACGTGACAAAGGCTAAGATATGAGCACTAGGTATAAAGTAGTTCAGGACAAGCTGGTGGCAATGCAGCAAACTAAACTGAAGGCCATGCTAGTCTACCACTCAGAAAATCCTACAGCTTTGAAAAGAGGATTAAGAGAATGTTCCCAGTCATTTGGAAAGCTAATGCAAATGCCTAGATGACTGGGAAAAGTTTTCGGAATTGGTTTAGCATTAATTTTGTTCCAGCTGCAAGACAATACTGTAGGAGGTATAATTAAACATTCAAGGCATTGTTAATTTTGGACAATGCTCGTGGGCATCCACAATCATTACAGGGCTTCTATCCATGATTTACAGCTGTTTCTACCTGCAAATATGATATGTGATATTCAGCCTATGGATCAGGCAGTATCAGCCACCTTCAGGATATACTACATCAGCAGAACAGTCAGTGGGGCTCTTTGGGCAATGAACAAGAAATATGGACCTCCTGTGAACAAATTCTGGACAGGCTACATCTGGATGAGGTCAATAATACTGAAGACACCTGGGCTGATATAAAAGAACCTGCCCCTGATGCTGTTACTTCAGTTGTTCATACTCTGAATCAACTGAACTTGGAAATCAGCACCAAAGATGAGGATGAACTGTCTGCATCTCACTCAGAGCCTACATCCAATAAAGATCTGACTGACATGCAAGAGGCAAATCAGGTGCCATCTGAAGCCCATCATAGCTATCAAAGTCCTTCCACTAGACTTTGACAGTTAAGACAATGAATTATGCTTCTGCCTACCTTGAATCATTACAAAACATCATGGAAGAATACAATCCAAATGATGACAAAAGTTCACAACTCATGGAGCTGTTGACAGAAATACTGCTTGCTATAGGCTGCTTTATCAAGAGCAGAAGGTCAGTGTGCCAACTTTCTCTTGATAAATACTTTAAGAAAGTTGACAGGACACCATCAAAGTCAGCAAGACAATCGCCTGCTCAAACCTTTGAAAATCATCATCAACCAGTCCTTCTTTCCAAAGTGAAAATCAGTTTCTTCTGTACATGAAATAACACTTCAAGTATGCTGAAAGAACTAGAATTAGAAGTAAAAAATCACAGTAGAAAATTAACAATTTCTGTCTACATTTAATGTTTAATTAATATTTTTAATATATCAAACAATCACGTATAGTACCTTGTACAACAGAGGGGTGTACAAACTCAGATCAATTTACTACATTTGCGGGTTTTGTAACATTTTTAGCCCTCTGAGAATGGAATCTCTTACAGCATGCGAGTCTACTGCTCAATGTCTTCATGTTCAAATTTTGTACACGTTTTCAGGAACACATTATGATTGAAACTAGAGGACTGCCTGTAATATGAACTACAAATCAGTTCTGCATTTCCAGTAACAAAAATTAAAAAAATTTATTACAAGAAATTGGCATCAATCATGTGCTTTTCATTAAAACACAAAGCTGTTTGGGTTTCAAAGTAGCAAATGGCAGCATGACTTTATCTCCCTGATTACAACCACAAGCTAGCTTATTTAGATTTAACTAACTAAAAAGTTGCTCAGTGGCTCTTTCCAAATCCCAGTTGTATGAAGATAATGCTACTCTTGCTTGGTGATCCTCAATTCCCATATCAGTAAGTCTTCGAATCTTCAACTCAAAGTCAGAATTTTTATGTGGACCTGAAAAAAATTTTGTTAATTATGTTGTTAAGATTCTCAAGGAAGCCCACACTGATGTACACATGGACAGCCTACTGCACTGCTGTCGACTGGTGCACAACTCACAGCCCGTGCCAGTGTTCTACATAGGCAGAAACTAGTGACAGTAGAATTCTTTCAATCCCGCACCCGCGGCAACAGACAGGTACTGGAATATCAAATATTCCAGATTATAAAACAGTACCTATATTGACCTAAGTACTTAAGAAGTAATTTTTTGTTACTGCTCTCACAGTTGGACTGCCAAACTAATCAGAGGAGTATTCCAATTGGATATCTACTTCAACTGCTGGTTCTAAGGTATCTGGGTCCCTTTCTAGTTTTTCTGAGGTGTTATCACAGCTGAAGAAATTGACAGAGTAGGAGACAAGGAGTCAGAAGATAACCACAGCAGCTGATGTACACTCTTGGAGGCCTTTTTAGAGCACTTCCAGACTTGGGACCATTTTCCTCAGTTGCTAAAGGACAGTAGAATTCCTATAAACTGGTATCCAAGGGACCGGGCAGGTGCTGAATAATCATATATTCCAGGTCTTCAGACAGTACCTCAACTGACCTAAGATGTTACAGGTCATTTTTTGATACCTGAACCTATACTTGGGCTGCACAACTGATCACAGGATTATTCCGTCTAGGCATCTACAAGGTGGTTCAAATATGACCGGGACTGATTTGTGTGTAAACAAGCCGCACTGCGCACCAGCTGTGCGACCTTGAGAGAGTGAAGCCACAACCTCCA
>JGI20166J26741_11697140_pt1 | contig 10869 bp, 8 predicted proteins | sample TergutCu122P5_FD_26741 | JGI IMG/M metagenome (IMG submission 26741) | reverse complement strand
CAGCTGGCCGGCGCGGGCAGCGGTGCTGCTGCAGTCCAGCGCGGGCAGGCCGAGGCGCGCGTGGACCTCGGCTGCGGTGTTGGGCAGCACGGGCGCGGTGTAGAGCGCCACGATGCGGCAGGCCTCCAGCGCGGCGTACAGCACCGCCTGCAGACGGGCGTGTTCCGGGGAGTCTTCGGCGGCCTTCGCAAGCGTCCAGGGCGCTGAGGTCTCAAGGTAGCGGTTGGTCGCCTTGACCAGGTCCCAGACCGCCTCGAGCGCCGCCGCGAAGTCGCAGCGTGCGAAAGCGGCGTCGACGCGCTCGGAGAGGCCGGCGGCGATGGCGCGCAGCTCCTCGCCTTCCTGAGTGCATCCATGGGCGCACTCGCCTGCCTGCGGATCAGGGACGACGCCACCGCAGTACTTGCCCACCATGTTGAAGAGCCGCGAGCAGAGGTTGCCCCAGTCGTTGGCCAGGTCGCCGTTGTAGCGCTGCAGCATGGCCTCATCCGAGATCGAGCCGTCGGCGCCGAAGTTCACGTCGCGCAGGAAGTAGTAGCGGTAGCCGTCGACGCCGAAGCGCGCGACCAGCGTCGCGGGATCGGCGGCGTTGCCCTTGGACTTGCTCATCTTCTCGCCCTTCGTGAGCAGAAAGCCGTGGGCGAAGATGCGCTCGGGCAGCGGCAGGCGCGCGGCGTGCAGCATCGCGGGCCAGATCACGCAGTGGAAGCGGATGATGTCCTTGCCCACAAGGTGCAGGTTGGCCGGCCAGCGCCGCGTGAACTCCGCGAAACGCCGCTTGTCGCCGTAGCCCACCGCGCTGATGTAGTTGATGAGCGCGTCGAACCAGACATACATCGTGTGGCTCGTGTCCCAGGGAAGCGGCACGCCCCACTTGACGTTGGCGCGCGAGATCGAGAGGTCCTTCAGCCCGCCGCGCACGAACGAGACGACCTCGTTGCGGCGGGTCTCGGGCCCGATGAAGTCCGGATACTGCTCATAGAGGGCCAGCAGCCAGTCCTGATAGCTCGAGAGGCGGAAGAAGTAGTTCTCCTCCTCGACGTAGCGCAGAGGGCGTCCACAGTCCGGACAGAGGGGCGCGGGGGCGGCAGCGGCGACAGGCATCTCGAGGTCGCTCTCTGCCCAGTAGGCCTCGTCGGGCACGCAGTACCAGCCTTGGTAGGTGCCTGGGTAGATGTCACCTGAGTCGTAGAGCTGCTGGGCCAGGGTCTGGACCGCGCGGATGTGGTCGGCCTCGGTCGTGCGGATGAAGCGGTCGTGGCTTACGGCAAGCTGGTCCCAGAGATCGGTGAAGGTCGGCGCAAGGGCGTCGACCCACTCCTGCGGGGTCTGCCCACCGGCGGAGGCCGCCTCCTCGATCTTCTGGCCATGCTCGTCCAGACCGGTCAGGAACAGGACGTCACGGCCACACATCCGCTGATAGCGCGCCAGGGCGTCAGCGGCGATGGTCGTATAGGCCGTACCCAGATGCGGGGCGGCGTTGACGTAGTAGATGGGCGTGGTCACATAGTACGAGCGCTGCTCGGGTTCTGGCATCGGGTTGCTCCTTGGATAGACACCTGTGTTCGATTATTATCCTAGCATGTGGAGAACCGTCAGGGGGAGACGAGCAGGACGCACTCGCCTTTGATGCTGGGGCGGGCGGCCAGGTCAGCAGCAAGTTCTGGCAGCGGGAGGCGGACGATCTCCTCGTGGAGCTTCGTGAGCTCGCGCGCCAGGACGCCGGTGCGCTGCGGAAAGCGCTCGGCAAGTTCTGCGCAGAGCCTGGCGACCCGCAGCGGCGACTCGTAGAAGACGAGCGTCGCGTTGAGGGGTTCGAGCGCGTCCAGGAGTTTCGCGCGTTTGCCGGGCTTGCGCGGAGGAAAGCCCGCGAAGTAGTAGGCGTGGGTCGGAAGCCCCGAGGCGGCGAGCGCGACCACAGCCGCGGACGGCCCGGGGATGGGCACGACCTCGATACCAGCGTCGCGACAGGCCGCGACCAGAGGTGCGCCCGGGTCGCTGATACCCGGCATGCCGGCGTCGCTGACCAGCGCCAGTGTCTCGCCGCCGGCGAGGCGCTCGACCACGCGGGGGGTCCTGGACGCGCTCGTCACGTCGTCGAAGCGCTCGAGCGTCGCATGGATCCCGGCATGGGTCAGAAGCGCGCGGGTCCGACGCGTGTCCTCCGCGAGGATCGCGTCGACGCCTGACAGGATCGCGGTCGCGCGCGGCGTCAGATCCGCGAGGTTACCGATGGGGGTACCCACCACATAGAGCGCTCCGCGATGAAGCTCTTCAGGCATAGCTACTCCTGTTTCTGGTGCGTGTTCAGACGGTCTTCAGCTCATAGTGGCGCGAGCCGAGCCCCATAACCTCCGCATAGGCCATGGTATGGGCGCCATCGACGCCGGTCAGCGCCTGGAACTTGTCCTCGCCGGGCGCAAGCCCCTCGCCCAGGCTGCCGTCAAGCCCGGTCGCCTGGCGCACCAGGTCATAGGCCGCCTGATCGATCGCCACGATGTCACGCGCCGCAAGCACGCCGATATCATTCACGATGGCCGCGTCCGACATCGCGAAGCAGTCGCAGTCCGGCGAGACGTCGGTGATGAACGACAGGAAGGCCGTCTTGTCGCGCTTGTTCGCAAGCGCACCGGCCGCATGCTCGACCATACGCTCGAGGAAGTCGCCCGCATCGGTCTCCCAGTTGACCTCGATGGCCCCGTACGTGCAGGCCGCTACGCATTCGCCGCAGCCGATGCAACAGTCCTGGTCGATCCAGGACGCCCGGCTGCCATCCGCTTGTATCCGGGTCGAGATGCAGTGTGAGGCGCACCAGCTGATGCACTTGCCGCAGTTGCTGCACTTGTCAGGAGTGACCTGTGGCTTGACGCCGGAATGCATGCGCTGCTTGGCGCTGCGACAGCCCAGCCCCATGCCCACGTTCTTGAGCGCTCCGCCGAATCCCGCGAACTCGTGGCCCTTGACATGGCTGATGACGATCATGGCGTCGGCCTCGATGGCCGCGCTCCCCAACTTGACCGTGTCGAAGTGCTTGCCGTCGATACGGACCTCGGTGGCCGCATGCCCGTTCAGGCCGTCGGCGATGATGATGGGCGCGCCGATCGTCGCGTAGGAGAAGCCGTTCTCCAGCGCGCACTGGATGTGATCGATCGCGTTGGCGCGCATGCCGGAGTAGAGTGTGTTCGCGTCGGTCACGAAGGGTTTGCCGCCCAGTTCGCGCACGAGGCGCACGACCTCGCGCGTGTAGATCGGGCTCACGAAGGCCGTGTTGCCCGCCTCGCCGAAGTGGACTTTGATGGCGACCTGGTCACCCGGGCTGACGACCTGCTCGATACCGGCGCGCTGCAGAAGCGACCTGACGCGCTCGAGCATCGAGCGCTTGCGCTCGGAGCGCATCGGCGCGAACTGCACGGGAACAGGAGCAAGCGCCGGTGTCGGTGTCGGTGTCGCTTGCGAGGCCGACACCGGCGACGGCGTATCATCGAGCAGCCCTTGAGCCGGTGTCGGTGCCGGTGTCGCTTGCGAGGCCGGTACCGGCGACGGCTCTGGCTCCGGCTCACTCACGTCGAAGTCCTCATAGACGTCCTCATCGTAAACCGGCTCATCAGCATACGGTTCGTAGTCGAACTCGGGAGGCTCGACCAGGTCCGGCGGGTACGCTCCTTCTTCTAACGCGGAAGTGACGGGGTCCTCTGACTGGAAGGTCGAGAACGTGGCCACCTCCGGCGGCGTCACAAGCGGCAGCTCAAGGGTCGTCGCGGACATCTCTTGAGGCTCGTCGATCTCAGCCCCCAGGATGAGCTGATCGGCGACTTCGGTCGGCAGGGCCTCGATGCCCCCCTCTGGGCGCTCTCCGTCCAGATAGAACTTGGCCAGCGCAAGCGAGATGGGACGACGACGCTGATGCGCGAAGCTCGCCACGTTGATGAGGCTGCTCTTCAGGTCATTGGGTGAATCACTGCGCCCGGCAAGGTAGTCCGCCACGTCCACCGGCAGCTCGACCTCTATATCAGCGGCTTTGTCGCGCAGGACCATGATGCGCTCTTCATAAGACATCGTCATCGTACGAACCTTTCCCTCTCGTCGGCCTCCGCGAACGCAAGCGCCGCTCCTCCCAACACGCCCGCATCATCGCCTAAGGTCGTCGGGATGATCTGCAGATGCTTGCGACCCGCCATCGACTGCTGAGTCGCCCGCTGTGCGGCATCATGCACGAGCCTGTGGTCACCGTTGCCGATGCCGCCGCCGATGATGATGAGTCGCGGATTGAAGGTGTTGATGAGGTTGGCAAGACCCGCCGCCAGGACCAGGGCGCGCTCTGCGGGGGTCTGCGCTTCCTGGAAGAGCGTCTCGAAATGTCCGCTCCCACCGCAGAGGCAGCCCGGACCACGCAGATCGATCGTCGTATGGCCGATCTCGCCCGCCAGACCGTGGGCGCCCCGGTACAGCTGTCCTGCCAGGAACAGCCCGGAGCCGACGCCCGTCCCCAGCGTGAGCATGATGAAGTCGTCGACCTCGCGCGCCGCGCCGAACCTTCGCTCGCCCAGCGCGGCAAGGTTCGCGTCGTTGTCCATCGTGACGGTCAGCCCCAGCTCGCTTGAGACGAGCGTGCGCACATCCGTGCCTACAAAGGGGATGAGTTCACTGAACTCGACCTCCTGGCGGTCGAAGTCGACCTGCGAGGGCACGCCGAGACCCACCCCGACCACATCCGAGCGCGGCGTCTTGCCGATGACCTCGCGCGCACAGCTGATGATCGCGTCGATGACCGCGTAGGCTCCCAGACCCACGGGGGTCGCCACGCGTTTGTCGTTGCGGATGCGTCCTCTGCCATCGACAAGACCGGCTGCGATCTTGGTGCCCCCGACGTCGATGCCCAGTGCGAAGTCGACCGTCATGATCGCTGCTACGCCTCTTCTGCGCTGAAGCGCTTGCGCAGCACCATGAACAGAAGCGCGGCGAGTGCGACCACCAATGCGACGATCGCCACGATCACGAGCGGACTCGTGGGATCCTTGGTCACCCCACCGCCCTTCTGATAGGTCAGCGTCGCCTCATAGGTCTTTCCAGCCTTGACCTGGGAGAACGCGGCAGAGTAGAGGCTGGTGCCGTCCTGCAGGGTACCGGCGTTCTCGAAGGCAGGATCCGATTTCATGACAAGCGCGTTGGTGGGGACCTCTGCGCCCAGATACAGGAACATGAGGTCGGTCAGCGGCTTATAGCTGAGCTTGGCGACCTGGACGGCGGTCCCGGTCGAAGTGGTCGAACTCTGGAAGGGGTCGGTCGTCGGGAACTCGAAACGCACGGTCTTGTACTTCGTCAGCGTCACCGTGTAGATGTCCTGATCACCACGCGCGACCGGAGCCGGTATCTGGATCGGGACGTCACCGGCAGTATCGGCGGTGCCCGAGAGCTCCCCGATGTAGGCGACCTGGGCGCCCTTCGGGAGCGCGACCTGTACCTTGGCGGGCAGCGACGCGGTATCTGGCAAGGTGCCGTTGACGAGCATGAACTTCTGGGCTTTTTCGGTGTTCGTGACGATCGCGATCTCCATGCCCATGAGATTCGTGATGCCGTCTTTCGTGACCGTCGGCACCTGCGCCAGAGCGGTCGCATCGATCGTGCCGGCCGGCGCCGGAGCATCTGCGCCATAGACTGCCGGGACCATCATCAGGCCCAGCAGGCAGCACAGCACAAGGCCCGTGAAGAAGCGAAGTTTTGGACGATTCAACATGCGGTCTCCTATCGTAGGTCAGAGCTGTATCCTAGTGTAGCATCTCTGCAGCAGACTGCCATGAAGAAACAGCAGTAACCTTGACCTTTCACGGCTGAAACGATACGATGATAGCCCTTGTGGCTGGGTAGCTCAGGTGGTAGAGCAGAGGACTGAAAATCCTCGTGTCCGCGGTTCAAGTCCGTGCCCAGCCACCAGACTCGGTCTCGTTCCTCATAAGCCACTCAAAGTGATCCTCGCGGCCTTCAGGCCGCCACGGATCGCTTTTCATGTCTTCTGGGAAACGATCCCTTCGTCTGCGCCTCCATACACGTCCCACAGCTGGGCGAGCATCGCCTCGCGGGTCGGGAGCTCTGTCGCGCGTCGAAGCGCGGCTTCGCGCAACTCTGCGCGCATCTCTGCGTCCGCGGCGAGCGCGCCCACCGCTTGCGCGATGTCATCTGCGGCGGGCTCGACGAGCAGCGCCGCCTCGCCTGTGACCTCCGGCGTCCCCCCGACGGCCGTGACGACCAGCGCCGAGCCTGCCTGCAGGGCCTCCTGCAAAAAGACCGACTGACCCTCCCAGAGCGAGGTCGAGACCACGATGTCTGCCGCCTGCAGCAAGTCGCCGACATCGCTGCGCGCCCCCAGGAAGCGAACGCAGGTCCCCTGAGCCTTCTGCTCAAGACCTGCCCGCAGCGGCCCGTCGCCTGCGACGAGCCAGGTGGCCCCAGCAGGATCGAGCTGCCGGGCCGCCCCGACCAGGAGCTCCAGACCCTTCTGCGGCGCCAGGCGGGCGACCGTCAGCAGGCAGAGCGGCGTCGTGACCTGCAGCTCAACGCGGACCTCTTCGCGGCTGCGACTGCTGGCGGAGGCCTTCTCCGCGGGGATCAGGGCAAGCCGGACGTCACGGGCGCCGCGACTCCGCGCGAGCTCGACAAGGTCGGGACTCACCCCGAGCACCACCTCCGCCGTCTTACAGATCGCAGCCAGAAGGTAGTTCCCGATAAGTCGCGCGGAGCCCGCGCGGGGGATCTCGTTATGCAGGGTGACGATCAGGCGGGGACGCGCGCCTTCCGCGATCTTGCGCAGGGCCAGGGCCGCAAGCGCACCGGCGCGCAGACCGTGGGCGTGCAGCACGTCGGCGCCGCGCGCAAGCTCCCGGATCCCTGCGCTCGTGGCGCGGTCGTGCAGACCGGGCCTGCTCCCGATGGCAAGCGGGACCGCCCTGACGCCCGCGACGCATGAGGGCGGGTTCTCTGCCGGCTGGGCCAGGGTGACCTGGGAGCCCTCGCCGATCAGGAGTTCACAGACCTGGTGCAGATGCTTGGCGACGCCACCGGCACTACGGCCCGCGATCACCAGTACCTTCATAAGGGCGTGCCCGGGACGCGGGCGGCCACGCGCTCGATGGGCGCCAGATGTGAACTGGTCGCTGCCGCGCGACCTTTCTGTTCCATCACCAGAAAGCCGACCACCGCGATCACGACGATGAGCAGGGCCACCAGGATCCAGGCCCAGAGGTTGCTCTTCTTAGGCTGATAGGCGGCCGCCGTCTCGTTGGGCGCCTGGGCGATGACGATGTCCTCTTCGACCACATCGCTGGGCGTATACAGGACGTCGGGGGTAAATCCCGCCGCCTTGATGATGTTGCGGGCCTCGTCAAGGCACCGGCCCGCCACCTGGGGCAGCTCCCGGGGGGTTCGCTCGCTCATCGGCGCTCCGCTGCTCACGAGCACGAGCACCTCTGAGCCCCGGGGCAGCGCGACGCCCGCCTCCGGATACTGCGTGCCCACCGCTCCCTTGCGGGTCGCCGTGCTGTAATCATACTTCGTGCGGCTCTTCAGCCCTGCCTCCTGGACGGTCTGCAAGGCCTTGCCCTGGGTAAGCTCAAGCACATCGGGCATCGTCGCGTAAGTCTCGACTCCCTCTGTCGGACCCGAGCTGACGATCAGCACCACGCGCGAGCCCGCGGGTAACATCACGAGGTTCTCTGCCATACCCGTCTCTCCTTTCTAAGCCGGCGTATAGACGCAGGCCAGGATGCGCGAGGGGGCGCTTTGGCCGTCGCGGACCTGGTGCGGTACGACGCTGTCATAGTAGATGCTGTCGCCCGGCTCAAGGAGATAGATGTCCTTGCCATAGGCGATCTCGACCTTGCCGGACATGACGTAGATGAACTCCTCGCCCTCGTGAGCGGTCATATCCTCTTTGGTCTGAGGCGCGATGTCGATGACGAAGGGGTTCATGTGGCGCGCGGTCTTGCCCTTGGCCAGGCTGAAGAAGTCGAGCGGGGCGTCTGCCGTGCCCGTCTCGAGGCTGGCAGCGGCGCTCGCGTCCTCGAGTTCAGCGCGCCGCGTGACCACTGGCCCCATGCCCTTGTCGTCGTCGAGCAAAGTCCCCAGGTTCAGCCCGAGCGCCGAGGTGATCCTGACGAGCGGCGCCAGGCCGTTGACGGTCGCCGAGCCCTCGATGACCTCCAGCTCATCGACCGTCAGTCCGCTGCGCTGGGCGAGGTCCTCCTGACTGACGCCATGGGCCTGACGCAGGGCGACGATCTTCGCGCCGATGTGGGTAGTGCTGCGGGTATCTTCTGCCATGTTCCTTACCTTTCCTGTTATGTTGGGGTCAGCTGAGGCGCAGGTGCACGTCGGCAAGCTGCCGCGTCGTGACTTCGGTGGGGGCGTCGGTCATGAGGTCGACGCCGCTGCTCGTCTTGGGAAAGGCGATCACCTCGCGGATCGAAGTGGCGCCCGCCAGTATCATCACAAGGCGGTCGAGTCCCAGCGCGATGCCGCCGTGGGGTGGCGCTCCGTAGGCGAGCGCGTCCAACAGGAACCCGAACTGCTCCTGAGCTGCGGCGGCGTCGTGGCCGAGGACCGCGAGCACGCGGCGCTGCAAGTCCGCGTCATGGATGCGCAGGGTGCCGCCACCGACCTCCAGGCCGTTGAGCACGAAGTCGTAGGAGTAGCTGAGCACGGCGCCCGGGTCGGTCTCAAGCTTGTCGATGTCCTCATCGAAGGGCCGCGTGAAGGGGTGATGGTTCGCCGTCCAGCCGTCGGTATCGGCGTCATGCACGAACTGCGGGAAGTCCACGACCCACAGGGGCGCCAGGCCCGCGCGCTCGATCCCCAGCTCATCGGCCAGGGCCAGGCGCACGACGCCGAGGACCTCGTTGGTCTGGGCGCGCTCCCCCGCACCGAAGACCAGCAGGTCGCCGTCGCAGGCGCCTGCTGCCGCGCGCAAGGCCGCGATGACCGGCTCGCCCAGGAACTTCGCGATGGGGGAGCGGACCTCGCCGTCTGTGCCGAAGACGATCCAGGCCATGCCCGCAGCGCCGGCCTCGACAGCCACCTCGCCCACCGCGTCAATGCGACTGCGCGAAAGCGAAGCTCCGCCCTTCGCGTTGATGCACTTGACGACGCCGCCGCCGGCGACCACATCGGCGAAGACCTTGAAGCCGCTGTCCGCGACGACCGCACTCACGTCGACCAGTTCCAGCCCGAAACGCAGGTCGGGGCGGTCGCTGCCGAAGCGATCCATCGCCTCGTGCCAGGTCAGCCGCGCCAGTGGCGTCGCGAAGTCCTCGACGCCAGCGGCGCGCATGACCTCTGCCAGCACGTCTTCTGCCAGCGCCATGACGTCGTCTTGCGTGGCGAACGACATCTCGATGTCGACCTGCGTGAACTCCGGCTGACGGTCAGCGCGCAGGTCCTCGTCACGGAAACAGCGCGCGATCTGGTAGTAGCGCTCGACGCCGCCGACCATGAGCAGCTGCTTGAAGAGCTGCGGCGACTGCGGCAGGGCGTAGAAGCGGCCCGGCTGCAGACGCGCCGGTACGATGTAGTCGCGCGCGCCCTCCGGAGTCGACTTCGTGAGCACGGGGGTCTCGACTTCCAGGAACCCGCGCTCGGCCAGCGCGGAGCGGAAGGCATGGGTGATCGTACTGCGCAGCTCAAGCGCGCGCCCGACCTCGGGGCGGCGGATGTCAAGATAGCGCCATTGCATACGCACGCTCTCGTCGGTCTCGATGCCGTCCTCGATCTCGAAGGGCGGGGTCTTGGCGCGATTGAGCACCGTAAGTTCGCTGACCAGCACTTCGATCTCGCCGGTGGCAAGTTCCGCATTGACCGCGTCGTCGGGACGCGGACGCACGACTCCGACCAGGCTCACGACCCACTCGGGGCGCACCTGCTCGGCCAGGGCGAAGGCCGCTCCCGAATCAGCGGGGTCGAAGACGCACTGCGTCAGCCCCGCGCGGTCGCGCAGGTCGATGAAGATCAGCCCCCCGTGATCGCGACGGCGCGCGACCCAACCGGCCAGGGTGACGGTACGTCCCGTCGCGTCAAGGCCCAGCTGGGCTGAGGTGTGGCTGCGAGTCGAATAGCGTGCGTCGTACATGGTGTCCTTCCTCAGCTCAGCTCGGTGCTGAGTCGCGATGCCGCTCGGCTGCGCTCTATCAGTCGTTCCTCTTTGCTCTGCATGTCGCGTACGCGGACGAAGCCGTCGTCAAGCTCGTCGGGTCCGACGATCACCACCAGAGCCGCTCCGGAGCGATCGGCCGCCTTGAACTGCGCCTTCAGCGACTTACCCTGCAGGTCGCAGAGGGTCACGAGGCCGCTGTCCCGCAGCTCGCTTGTCAGCATGAAGGCTTCCTCGCGCAGCGCATCCTCGGTGACCGCGACAAAGACCTGTGCGCTGCGCTCAAGGGGCAGGGTGATGTGGGCCGCCTCCAGAGCGAGCAGCACGCGCTCGAATCCCAGAGCGAAGCCGACCGAGGGCGTTGGCTTGCCACCGAGCTCCTCGAAGAGCCCGTCATAGCGCCCGCCCCCGCCCAGCGCGTTCTGCGCGCCCATGCCGTCATCGACCTGGATCTCGAAGACCGTGCGCGTGTAGTAATCCAGGCCTCTGACCAGGGTCGGTTCAAGGCGGTAGATGAGCCCCGCGCCATCCAGCAGACGCTCGAGGCGCGCCTCATGCTCCGCGCAGTCGCGGCAGAGGGCGTCGGCGATCTTCGGGGCCGCCGCCAGGACCTTGCGGCACACCGGCTTCTTGCAGTCGAAGGTGCGCAGAGGATTGGTCCGGGTGCGCTTCTGGCAGTCCTCGCAGAGCTCCTCTTTGTGCGCCCCCAGATACCGGGCCAGCTCCTTGCGGTA
>JGI20166J26741_11696918_pt1 | contig 10870 bp, 4 predicted proteins | sample TergutCu122P5_FD_26741 | JGI IMG/M metagenome (IMG submission 26741) | reverse complement strand
CCAACAACTACTTGATATACAGACTATTACGTATTTATCACCTGCAAGTGATTGTCTGTTACCTTGCCGTCAACCGGCTGCAAGAGGCGCCGCTTTGTGTCAAAACGCATACAGGTTATGTATGGTTTCACCGAACAATAATTGTTAACGGTTTATGAAACGCTATATTTCCCTTATTTGCTGCATCATTCTTTCATTATCTTCCATTAAGGCTGATAAACGGAATCACCTGTTTTTTCACCATTTTCCGCTTGAAGAACAGTTGCCTTCAAACTCCATCTCACGATTGCATAATGATAAGGAGGGGTATATATGGTTTGGCACAAAAGAGGGGTTATGCCGGTTTGACGGGTATAGAGTTGAGGTGTTCCATTCCAGCGCATCAAATCCCGATTTGCTGACCAATAACTCTGTTCAATGTATTCAGGAAGACAACAGCAACCGGCTTTGGATTGGGACAATAGAAGGAATTAACATTCTGAATAAACGCAATTATTCCATCACACCGTTAGACGATTCGTTAGTGCGGTATGACAGAATTAATGCTTTTTGCCTTGACAGAAAAAACAATATGTGGGTCGCCACAAATCCTCATGGCATCATACGTTTTGACGCTCAAGGGCATAGCCGTCAAATTTTATTTAAACCTTCGCCCGAAAGTCCGGTTGCCGGAGACGCAACCTCTATTTACGAAGACCGGCAGGGGCGCATCTGGGGATTATTCTGGAATAACGGAATCGCTCTTTATGACGCAAAAAGCGACACATTCCAGCCGCTATCGCTAATAGGGTCTCCACCATTCTATAAAACGTGGTGGGCATACCTGTTGTACGCTCTGCTGCTGTTTGTAACCGGTTATTTTATCTATAACCGTATCGAACTGCGCAATAAACTTAAAATATCACAAATTGATACTGTGCTGATTAACAGCAAACATGACAAGGCATCTGACATCCAACTGATTCGAAGAAGAGAACTGAATGTCGAAACCTTCAAAAAAAGTAAAGAAATAGATGTGTCATCCATGCAATACAGTCCGTTGAATGAGGAGTTTCTAACTAAATCCATTGCCATGGTGGAGGCTCATATTGAAGATAGCGCCTTTGATTTTGATGCCTTTGCAAATAACATGAACAGTTCAAAATCAACGCTTTACCGCAAATTAAAATCGTTGACCGGATTAGCTCCGTATGAATTTATACGCAATATCCGGCTGAAACACGCATGCAACCTGCTCGTAACGTCCATCTCACCCATATCGGAAATTGCAGATACTGTTGGATTTACCGATCCGAAATATTTCAGCAGTTGCTTCAAAAGCGAATTTGGAATGACTCCACGCGAATACAGAGAAAAATTTTCTACAGTGCTGAATTAATCCGTTCCGTCGGGCAATCCGACGACGAAATGCGAGTATTAGGATTTATAATCCTTTCTAATTTAATAGATTACAATTGTTTTAGCCTGAAAGGGCTTTATTTTACTCCCGTTGGTCGTGATTTTCAATTCATAACCGCAGCGTCAACGACCTGCGGATTGAAACGGCACACTCGCACAACTGCCTGTAAAGGCAGAACTTTTCTTTCTTCCTTCGGTCGAAGACCGTTGGTTCAGGCAGTGATTATTGCTTGTTTTGCTCGTTGCCGCAGGCTGCGCTTCGCTTACCTGCGGTTATGAAAATTTGGCTTTTCAAGCCACTGTAATTACTATTTACCATTGGCTATTTTTTTTAGAACATAGAACATAAACCATTAGAGTTTATATAGAATAAGCAACTTTTGAGTTTTTAACTAATTGACAATCAGAATAATTACAGTCTAATCAATATAATGTCTATTAATTATTTACTATTTATGTGAATTGCGGGTTGAAAGTGCCGTCAGGCACGGAATGTTGGTAGAAAATCGTATTCATCAATAATTTGGCGTGCCGTCAGGTACGCAATGTAAAATATTATCTATTAAAAAACATCACATTTCGTCCCTAACTGACGAGACACAAAATGTTCATTTTCACCCCGTGATTCGCATGAATAGTAGATTTTGCCCTTTCAGGGCGTAAAAATGGAATGATCCACATTTTACCCAAGGCGTTTACATCCCCTCCCTTTGGAGGGGCTTGGGGAGGCTCTTTGGCTAATATATGTCAGACTTTCAGCCTTTTAACGACTTCCTAATCTGCGAAAATCTATGCATCGGCGTTATCTGCGTTCATTTTTATTCTTAATTCTTCGCGCCTTTGTGTCTTTGCGTTTATTACATAAAAAAGACGTTTTCCCTCCCGTCGGATTGTTAAAAATAACCTTCTCTAATAGTTAATGACCATTTTTCAAACCTTTTTGAATGAATTTTCTACCTCCGAAATACGATTTAACCGATACATTTGCATCGTTATTTAATATTTTTTTTATTTAATGATGACACCATGAGCAAAAGAAAAAAAAGTGTATTTATTCTTACTCTTTTTGTGGGGCTTCTGCCTGCATTATGGAGTAATGGGAATGGTATTGCGGCGCAAACATCTTCTGCGCAGCAACAGAGAAAAACCATTACGGGCGTAGTGAAAGACTCCAACGGAGAAACCCTCATTGGAGCCTCTGTGAAAATAAAAGGCTCATCGACGGGAACAATCACCGATATAGATGGCGCCTTTACGCTGTCCGGAGTCCCTCAAGGAGCGACTTTGGTTATTTCGTATGTGGGTATGGACAGCAAAGAAGTTGCTGTGGACAACGCTTCTTCACTTACGGTAACCCTTACCGAAAAGACGGTTGGAATGAATGAAGTAGTGGTTGTCGGATACGGCACCATGCTGAAGAAAGACCTGACAGGGTCTGTTACCCAGATTCGCCCCGACAAGATTGCTGCCGAAAGTCCTAAAACAGTACAGGATGTGCTCCGCGGCACGGCAGGAATAGCTATTACCAGCGACCCGTCTGCAAAAGGCGGCGGCAATATTACCATTCGCGGACAACGCTCCGTCTATACAGACGGCGGACATAACAATCCGTTGATTGTCATGGATGGGATGATATTTTCGGGCGAAATGTCGGAAATCAATCCCGACGACATCGGGCAGATAGACATTCTGAAAGATGCTTCGGCTGCCGCTATTTATGGCGCACAGGCGGCAAACGGCGTATTGATTATCACTACCAAAAAAGGAAAATTGGGTAAACCGGTTGTCTCTCTCAGCGTTAATTTTGGCGCTACCTCCAAAAGTTCCTATCGCAACGTGTGGAGTCCAGAGCAGTATTTGCAGTCCCGAGTAGATTTTAATAAAGCGCCAACATACGAAATTAATCCGACCACCGGCGTATATGAGGCTTACCAAATGACAGACAGTAAGGGAAACCTGATAGTTCCAAACGGTTATTATGATAATCCCAATAATTTGGCAAATTTGGGTGTTGACATTAATACATGGAGGACTACCGGATCAGTTGTACTAACTAACGGAGAATCCGATCTTAGCTTATGGTTCAAACGTCTCACAACCAAATTAGGCGATGGATCGAATACATTATATAATAACTATATAGCAGGGAAAACATTCGACTGGTATAAGCATACGTTCCGCACGGGCTTCAATAAAGATTACAATGCCAGTGTGTCGGGGGCAAGCGACCGCATCAACTACTACCTATCATTTGGTTATACGCAAAACGAAGGCGCTGTTACGGGCGATGTTTTTAACAACGTCCGTTCCAACATGAAAGTATCGGGCAAAATATTCGACTGGCTCGAAATCGGCGCAAATGTCAATTTCCAGAAAAGAACAGATGCTCCTTATTTACCCAATTTATCCCCGAACAATTCCGACATTAACTTAAATCAGATACGCAACTCTCCGTATGGCACTTATCGCAATGATGACGGAACGTTGGCGCAATATCCAAATGGCAATGGAAATTTTAAAGGGGTAAACTTCGATTTTAACCGGCAATACGTTCAAAGTGATGCGGGCTATTATGTGCTCAACCCCGTTTTCAATGCCAAAATAACGTTTCCGTTCAACATTATCTATACGTTCAATGCCTTGCCCCGACTCCAATGGTATCACAACTATTACTGGGAATCGTCTCAACAACCGGCTTGGAAGGCGAGCAACAATGGATTAGTGGACAGAGATAATCATTGGTGGTACAACTGGTCGCTCAACAATCAGTTGGCTTGGGAAAAGACCTTTGCACAAAAGCATCGCGTCAGCATTACATTAGTGCAGGAAGCCGCAAGGAGCAATGATTGGGATGACGTTATTCATGCTCGCAACTTCCAACCTTCGGATGTGCTGGGCTTTCACAACACATCCAATAGCACTCCGGATAACACCACATGGTCAACCACTGATAATCAGCAGTCTTCCGCCTCTTATCTGGGCAGACTCTTTTATTCGTATGATGACCGCTATATGCTCACCACGTCGCTTCGGCGAGACGGTTATTCAGCGTTCGGATCAAGCAATCCCTACGCCACGTTCCCGTCGGTAGCAGTGGCATGGACATTTACCAACGAAAAGTTCTTTAAGTTTGAACCGATGAACTACGGTAAGTTACGCATTACCTGGGGTAAAAATGGCAACCGCGGGCTGGGCAACCCTTACCAAGCGCTTGCCAATCTTACAGCAAGCGGATCCAATACGTACACGTATGTAAACAACACTACAGGCGCTTTTCTGACTCCATCCAAATATTTAATGATTGACCGTATGGCAAATCCGAATTTAAGATGGGAAACGTCAAACCAATGGAACTTCGGTTTGGATTTTGGATTTCTGAAAAACCGTATTACAGGATCCTTTGAGTACTACTCTACGGCTACCGACAATATGATTATGAATGAACAATTGGTGCCATTCGCAGGATTTAATACTTTGACGACCAACCTCGGCTTAGTAACCAACAAAGGGTTTGAAATTTCGCTGAATACGGTGAACATCAAAACCAATGTGGTGGAATGGAACACCTCTGTGAACTTTTCGTACAATCAAAACAAAATAGTGCATCTTTATTATACCTACAATGATGTAAAGGACGCTGACGGGAATGTAATCGGCAGAAAGGAAACGGACGATCTGGCTAACGGTTGGTTTATCGGACAGCCCATTGACGAAATATGGGACTTCAAACAGACCGGTATCTGGCAGGCAAAAGATTATGATGTGGCTAAAAAAGACTACAACCAGCGTCCGGGTGACCCGATTGTGTGGAAAAATCCGAACAATCCGCTGCAAAAAGATGCTACAACCGGCTATTACAACTACGATCAAGTTGACAAGGTTTATCTGGGGAGTCGTACGCCGCCCGTCAACTGGTCGATGCGCAACGACGTTACCTTCTTCAAGAATTTAACCCTTACATTCAATATGTATTCGCGCTTGGGGGCAAAAGCCACTTCGACCGAGTACATGAATGACGACAATGCGAGCAACGCTTTGGATCAAGGAGCCAATTCATATATACATACCTATTGGACGCCCGAAAACCCCAGTAGCCAATATGCGCGGATTGGAGCGATTGGACCCGGTGGGGCACCCACGCCGCCGAAAATATTCGACAAATCGTTTATACGCTTCGATAATTTATCGTTAGCCTATTCACTGCCTCAAAAATGGATTCAACGGTTTGAAATCCAGAAACTGCAGGTAGTGGGTTCTATCCGTAACCTTGGCGTATGGTGTATAGGTGGCTGGCCCTACGGCGATCCGGAAACTTTAGGAGGCGCCGCCTATACTGCCAATTATGGCAGCACCACCGACAACAACAATGGTCTGAGAGGTTTAGCTACTAGGACTTTCACAGTAGGAGTAAATGTAATTTTCTAAAAAATTGACTAATATGAATCGTTTAAATAAAAACAAACTGAAACTGTTACCGGCAATAGCGCTGGTAATCACACTGGGGCTTGTAACGCTGTTTTACAGTTGTTCCAATGAATTTCTGAAGCCTACCCCGTTGTCGTTCTTTGAGCCGGCAGCTACCTTTTCTACCGTAGAGGGTCTGAACGCGGCGATGGCGGCTGTTGACAGGAATTTGCGCCACAATTGGACGCATCCTAATAATAACAATGCTGTTAACAGCAATCCGTTAACGACGGAGTATATGTTCTCCGATTTAATGACTTATGGCAAAACGGATGCTGCGCCAACTGCGTTAGACTATTCTGTTGGAGACCAGCTTACGCCTCAAAATGCAGGCGGAGCCGCAGACGGCGCTGCTTTTACAGATGGAGATATGATTCAATACTTCTGGACACAATCCTATAACGGAATAAAGTATGCCAATACTATTATCGGTAGTATAGATAATGTGAAAGGTTTGGATGAAGCCACTAAAAACGCCTATCTCGGCAGGGCGCTCTTTCATCGCGCGTTTCGCTACTATACATTAATCTTCCAGTTTGGCGATGTGCCTTTAATTACCAAACTTCCGACAGTGCCCAAGTTTACCTACCGTTCCACTAAAAAAGAGGCAATCCTGGATATGCTTGTACAGGATATGGAATTTGCGGTGCAGTGGGTACCCGATAAAAAAACTACATTAATAGGAATGGTCAACCAGGGCGCTTGCCGCATGTTGCTTGCCAAACTTTATTTAGCTACCGGTCAGTTCCAAAAAGCCAAAGACCAGATGGACATTTTGATTGACCAGTCGGGCTATGCGCTGATACAGGGAGGATCAGGCAACGGATCATACGGCAACTTTATTAACTACGATGCAAAGAACTTAACGATGCCCATTATCCGTAACGTGATTTGGGATTTGCACCGTCCCCAAAACAAAGTGCGTGCGGACAATACGGAAGCTGTGATGGTAATGCCTAATGAGGGAATGAACACTGCGTCTTTCCGTACATGGTTGCTCATGCGTATTTTTGAACCCTATTTGTTTTCTGGAGGTATTACAGACCTTGATGGCAGTAAACAGGCAGTTGTGAATTATGCCCGCAATGCTTCCCAATACAAAGATACTCTGGATTATGCAAGAGCACTTGGGCGGGGTATAGGCGTTTTTCGCCCCACATGGTTTGCACAGGAGCCGTTATGGGTGGTGAACGGCGTAAAGGATGCAGGCGACCTGCGCCACAGCCGGAAAGTAGGTAACTGGGTCAACATGGAAGATTTGAAATACAATGACCCAACATCGAAATATTATGGACAGCATTTAATGCTTCATCATCCGACGACAGGCAAAATCTTGTGTAGCGACACTGTCCGTTGCTGGTATGAATTTCCCCATTACAAATTGTGGCTGCTCGATGTAGCCTCAGAAGCCAATCAGGCCGCTAACCAATTTAATGGCGCCACAGATGGCACCACGGGAGGTTTTGCCGACATTTACCTTTACCGTTTAGCAGAAGCTTACCTGATACGTGCAGAAGCAAAGTTCTACTTAGGCGATGCATCGGCGGTTGATGATGTAAATGCAGTGCGAAAAAGAGCAAGATGCACACAGATGTACACCACCGTAAACATCGGCGATATCATGAACGAACGCGCCCGCGAATTGTTGATGGAAGAATGGCGTCATGTAGAATTAAACCGTGTGTCGCGTTGCCTTGCTTTGAGCCATCAATCCGATGAATGGGGCAACACGTATGATATCAACACCTACGACAAACAAAGCGGTAGAGAAGCTACCGGAGGCAGTTATTGGTGGCAACGGATTTATCATTATAATGAATTTTATAACGGTCGTAATAATCCGATAAGCACTGCTGGGAAAAAATTTGTGTACAACATGGACAAACATAATATGTATTGGCCGATTAGTATAGCCACGCTTAATGCCAACAGAGACGGTAAATTGATGCAGGCATTCGGCTATGCAGGCTATGATGCAAGCACTCCCGAATGGGATAAATGGCAAGATGCTGTAGCAGACGAAGATAAGCCGTAGCAGAATGAAGATAAAACGAATTAAACGTTTATTGAATAATTAGGTTTGGAATTGTAAAAAGGCTGTCTAAATGTTGTATATTTGCAATTTTTAGACAGCCTCTTTTGCTGTCTCACCTGTTTTATTTGTGATATATGTTTACCAAAAACCTTTTCATAGTATTATTAGCATTAATAGCGTCTTTTCAATTATTCGCTATTGAGCCAATTAATCCGGATTTCCTGGATAACCAACAACCAACACAAATAGAAGGACAACAGTCTCATTTTTTATCTGCGCAAATCTGTTGAATCTGTGTTATCTGCGTGCTTTTAATGAGATTTGTTGAAAAACTATTTTATAAATTACAAACAAATGAAAACTATCTATTTGATTAGCAGAAGATTATACACGAAACTATTTCCTCTGTTTCTTCTTTTTATTGGCTTGAGCAACAGTCAGGCTCAAACGTATCCGTTGGTTCAGAACATCTACGGACGCACCGTTCAATCTCTTGACGGCAAATGGCATTATATTATCGACCAGATGGACAACGGGCGTTATGCCCAGGACAGGGTGGTGGATAATAAAGAACGGTTCAAAGAGTTTGATTATCAGACTTCTCCCACCATGAACATCCCCGGCGACTGGAATACGCAAGTGCCGCAACTGTTGTATTATGAAGGAACTTTGTGGCTGAGCCGCAATTTTCAGTTGAATGTGGATACCGTTCAAAACAGCTATATTCTCTATTTTGGCGCCGTAAATTATAATGCAGTCGTTTATGTGAACGGTAAAAAGGCGGGCGAACACACGGGTGGGTTCGTGCCGTTCAATTTTGACATTACCGGTAAGTTGCAACAAGGCGCTAACTCTATTGCCGTGCGCGTAAATAATGTACGGCGCGAAGATGGCGTGCCGGCGCTTAAATACGACTGGTTTAATTATGGCGGCATCACGCGCGATGTGCTGCTGGCAAAAGTTCCGAGAACGTTTATCCACGATTATGCCCTGCAATTGAAAAAAGGCTCCAGCGCTATGTTAACCGGATATGTTAAATTGAATGAAGGAGGCGCCAATCAAACGGTTACTGTTGACATTCCGGAATTAAAAATCAGTAAGCGTTTGAGTTGCGATGCGTCGGGATATTCTCCTTTTGAAATAAAAGTAACCGATAAAAATTTTACACTTTGGTCGCCCGAAAATCCTAAATTGTATGCTGTTACCATCTCCTCGACTAACGACAAAGTGGCTGATGAAATCGGATTCAGGACAATAGAAACACAAGGCAGAACTATTCTGTTGAACGGGAAACCCATTTTTCTGAAAGGAATCTCTATTCATGAGGAGTCGGCATATCGCAACGGGCGCATCGGCAGTGAAGAAGATTGCAACATTTTGCTTTCGTGGGCAAAAGAATTGGGTTGCAATTTTGCACGCTTGGCGCATTATCCTCATAATGAGTTGATGGTGAAGAGAGCAGAACGGATGGGCATTTTGCTTTGGGAAGAGATTCCAAATTATTGGGGGATACAGTGGGCTAACCCTGAAACGTATCAAAATTCACAAAATCAAGAGAATGCATTAATCGAAAGAGATAAAAACAGAGCCAATGTCATCATTTGGTCTGTGGCAAATGAAACAACCGCTTCGCCGGCGCGCAACAACTATTTGTTCGACCTGATAAAATTTATCCGTTCAAAGGACGATACCCGCTTGATTAGCCTTGCCTTACTGCGGAAAGATAAATCGAAGAACGTTCTTTCCGTCAAAGATACATTAAGTTCTGCAATAGACGTCATTAGCGTAAATTCGTATGTAGGCTGGTATGAAGGCAGTAACGAGCGGATTGATAATGTCAGCTGGGAAGTAGATTATGATAAACCCTTAATAATAAGTGAATTTGGTGGGGGATCAGTGTATGGGTTGCATGGCGATAACACAGACCGCTGGACAGAAGAGTATCAGGCGGAATTGTACAGAAAAACATTGAAAATGATTGATGAACGCATGCCGAAAGTATCCGGAATCACGCCATGGATATTGAAAGATTTCCGTTCGCCCTTGCGTCAACTGCCGAATTATCAAGACGGGTTCAACCGCAAAGGCGTAATTTCCGATCAAGGGCAGCGCAAGCAGGCATTTTATGTGTTGCAAAAATGGTATAAACAAAAAGATAATTAGTTCTACTTTAACAGATTAAAGTTAAGGCTTGAAAAGCCAAATTTTCATAACCGTATGCAAGCGTAGCGCAGCTTACGGAAACAAAAGATACAGACTTTGTCTGATAAGGCAGAACAGAATGATGAGGAAATCCTGCCTTGCAGGCAGATGGCTATAATATGACTATGAGGCTATGCAAAAACTAAAAAACCGTTTACCACAAAGGGCACAAAGAACTATCACAGAGAACACAAAGATTTGAATATTAGAACTTTTCCTCTTGTGAACTTTGTGTCTCCCTTTGTGTTCTCTGTGGTAAAACAGATTTTTCACACAGTCTCTTATCAATGGATTGATAGACCAACGGATAGAAATTCCCAATTTAACGCTTGGAGATGTTAAAATAGCTGGATTTACAGGCTTTGTAAAAGATTGCAGCATCTATTACCGCGCCTTGACGCAAGATGAAGTAAAGGCAATATCAAAAAATAATTAGCAATTAAACGTAAATATTCACCGAATTTTTGTATTTTAGCGCCCAAAAACAGAATCATAAACCATTGCACTAAATCAACGCACTTATGTCAAAAATTAATTTCACTCTATTACTTATCCTATTGAATATAAGTATGTCATTACCGGTATCAGCACAATTGAGACCGGGCATCGATTACCCTGCCGAGATTGAAGACCCTCAGTGTTTGGGTATCAACAAAGAGCCTTTCCATGCGACTTTAATGCCTTATGGTAATTTGCAGGAAGCGTTGAATGCTATTCGTTTAAAATCTTCGCTTTGCATTAATTTGAACGGTCAATGGAAATTTAATTGGG
>JGI20166J26741_11696807_pt1 | contig 10871 bp, 6 predicted proteins | sample TergutCu122P5_FD_26741 | JGI IMG/M metagenome (IMG submission 26741) | reverse complement strand
CATTTACATGTCCATCTTCAGGAGTTCTTATATATAGGTTGTTTCACTGCCGCATGTGGTGTTATGCCCTGTGAAAAAACGTGACTAGGCGTTAGTGGATTTATGTATCCACATATGATATGTGTAGTGTTGAAGATACATGTAGAGGCCATTTATGAGAAAAAATCATAGTAAAATTGTTTGCATCAAGTTGGTACATCTTCCTTACTTATGAAAACTTCTTCAGCATTTATCAAGTAAATTTATAAAATTATGTAATGCTGGAGACGTGTACAGTATGTAGCAGTACCATCTTTCCTTACGCTAACAGGGAACACATGATGAAAACTGATTCTCTGACAATAAAAGCTATCTCATTTCTTTGAACAAGCACTGAGAGAGGGGTCATATGGGATGGAAGTAGAAGGAGAAAACTACCAGAATGGTTGCAATTTATATGTAAACATGTAACACATATTCTAGGTTGAACATACCTGTATGTTGATAATCCTCTGTTGTTCAAAAGTGGGTGAATGTGCAGGTACATTCATATTGTGTAAAATTTAATTGAATTATGTTATGTTCAGTGCTGTATAAAAACGAGAGTAGAAAATTATCTGAATGTCATACATTTTAAAGAAGAAAGATGGTTTCAGGCCTGCTGAACAGGAGGATGTTAGCCCTATGCTACTCCTGAATGTCAAGGCCAGTAACAACACAAACATCTACAACTTTTTTAAGATTCCATATGACTGTACACAAATTCAAAACTGTTTTAGTTGAAACACTTTTTTTATTTCATGTCATTGACAAGTGTAGTGATTGTTTTCTGTACATAGTTCAGGATTTGAACCATATACAGCGACAGTGTTACATATGTATAGCAATATATATACGTAAAGTGAAATTCAGCCTGAGAAGTACTTCTGAATCAGTAAAACCTCTATCCATCATTTCTGAAGGGACTTTGGAGAGAGAACAATAAATGAGGGGAAAACAACAGTTGCAGGAAAGGAGTACAGTATGACAGAAACAAGAAACAATAAAAGATGAAAGTTTAAATTTTCTACTTAGGTCTACACAGTGATAAGTAAGACTGCAGTAATACCTGCATACTAACAACTTTTGTTTTCTTACTCCAAAGATATATGTAATTGAAAACTGTTTTGTTGAAGTCTTACATCGCAGACAAAATGATGCCAATTCCAAGGTCAAGACATTGTCTTATGTTTCAGATGAAACAGTGCCAGTTCCAAGTTCAAAATATTCTGTTCATCATGCATGCTTATGCTGTATGGGTAAAAGAATGATTTAAAGATTTTGTAAGTAGCATACACTTTGGCAAAACTTGGCACTGATTCAAGGTCATGTTCATCTCCTCCTTTATCTTCCACACTGTTTCCCCACCCACATAATCACCACACAGCTTGCTGGATGGTGCTAGTGCTAATCCCAGGTGGTTAGCTATGTTGATCAGCTGGTTTCCTGATTAGATTTTTTCCATCTACTTCATTTATCTTTGGCCTATTGATTGCTGTGTATACCAGGCGTGTCTTACAAAAATTCTGTGTTCTGCTCACATAGTACATTTATGTTTTTTTATCATTCTCAGAACCAAAAGTGATTCTTTCCCTCAACTGATTGGCATATATGATCCATGCTGGAGTGTGTTTAGTGGGTGGTATATTATTTCTACAGTCTCAATTTCCAAGAATAAGAAACAGTATTGCACTTACATTTGAAATGTCCCCTATTATGTGTATATAACAATTTGTTCTAATAAAAACATGAAGGTTACATTCTTCTGGAATGTGATGCCATGTGGTTTGGTAGACACTTTGAAGAAATTTTTGCCTCATTCTTACACTCGGTCCTGGAGATAAAGTTAGCAGGCTCCTCTCAAAATGTAGGTATGTATCTATTAAACTACTAGGTCACACTCCAGAAGATCATAACCTTCATCTGTTAAGTTCTGGATGTCCAACGGGATGGCCATGGATACATCTGCACACTGGGCAATGGCTGAACTATCAACCACACTTTGTTGTTTATGTGCCCAACTGCTGTCTTCCCCATCAAAATAAAGTAGATATCACATCAATGAATACCTTATTTTTCTGTGTTGCCAGTAATCAGTTTTTATCAGATTTTTATCCTCCCCCTGAAGGCTGGCACTACAAGTGTTCATGTTCATGACAGTATGAATCTCAAAATTCATACAGTAAAAGTGTTCCTGTAACACAACTGAAGAAATATGAATGTATCACTATAGACACTGGTACGATGTCAGCTTATCAGTGACGGTAAATAATATCTAATGCAAATGCTATACTTCCCACACAATTAACAGTTCTTGGTCCATGGAGTTCTAGCATCATATCCTTTATATTTCTTCTTGTATTTTAAACCAGTGACAATAGTCGACCTTCCTGGGAATGCACTAATTCCACCGAACATTCTATCTGTCTCTGAAATATAAGACAAACTAAATGTTAGAGCACATGGATTATTTATTTTCTGTAGCTTTATTAGTATAAACTTTGTTTTCATGAATGTTTAAGAGAAATAAATACATTTTTTACCAATTGATGCTATGGCCAAAGATGACAGCATTTCTGTAAGTATGCTTTAATTATGCCATGTGTTACGACAGTTGTTAGTTTACTTGTGTCAATTTTTATTAGCTGGTGAAAAAGTAGCAATGTAATTGCCTGAAAATTTTGTCAGATTTTTTAAATTCATACAGCAAAGATGACAATGGAGACATTGTAGCCAGGCAAACTCCTGGTTTGTTCCACCTTCAAAAATGCACATTATCCAGTGCCTATCTTGGGGGACCTTGCTAAGACAGCATTTTTTAAAGATGTCTTACTGACAATATGTGCACAGCCTATGACTTGAATTGGGTTTCCACGTGAATACTCTCATCTTCCACGACAATGATTGACTACATTAATTGAAGAATTTTAGGATACTCAGGCATGCGCTGTTTATAAATGAAGATAAACATAACAATTAAAGATGCTGTCATATCTATAGAATGGAAGTGAAAAAAAAAACCTATGTAATAATGACACATATTCTTGACAACCTTTCTCCTTTCAGATATACACAAAATAATACATATTGTAATGTCAAAATATGTAACTTATGGAGACTGGTACACAAGGAATAATAACTTGAAGATTTTCCTTCCCAGTATGAAGGATTCCAATACATATAGTGTATTATACATACATAACCAAAACTGACAGCTTGTAGAGATACTGGCACACCACGAAAAATAATATAATCATGCTGCTAGCAAAAGCATAGGATTACTCAACAGATATGTATGCACTTGTCTTGGGGCTGTCTGTCTCCACAGTTTACTGTAACATATGCAAGACTGACATAAAAGAGAATAAAAGAACACCCTTTCAGGAACTGAAATATGGCAACAGTAATATTGGAAAATATTCAGAAAGATATAGCACTATAACACTATTCCAACTTACAAAACAGAACCCCCACAGTTTTGTTCCCTAGGAGTCCTAGGAAGTTCTAATCTGTCACAGACTAAAGAAATTGATATATTACCTGGGTGGAATCGGTGGTACTCAGTCTGAATGTGGAGGTTTTCAGGTAATTTCATACTCTTCATTGCATCAAGTGGAGCTGTTTTGTCAACAGCGGTCTTGTAGAATTCCAAAATGTCATCTACAATGCGGAAAATAAATTAACTTCAATCTTAAAACAACATTATCTACAACATGAACAATAAGGCTTGTTCTTACCAATAGTACACATGGTAGAAAGAAGGGAGTTTGGAACACTGTACTGGAATTCTTGGAAACAGGCATTTAAGATCTTGAACTTAACTTCTGGTATATCTATTGATTCTTTTGAAAAATTGTTCAAGCCTGTTATTGATTTACATATAGAAGTTATTCTGTCTGCAACATCTTGTGGTGGATCGTAGTGCTTTTGCGGTCGATGAAAACTGAAAGAACAGACATAAATACAACATTAGTAACAAGCAGTACCTCTTACAAACATATGCACATGCTATATTTAATAACATTTGAGGTGTCCTGCTGATAGCAGACACAGATATTATGACTCGTATGCAGCGTCCATTCACTGTACCCCTTAGCTGCAATAGATTCTCCAGTGGAGTCAAGTTCTACTGCTGGTGGTTTCTTCTTTTTTCTATTGTACGGCATCTTGCTTGTTGGTTTATAGCGGGTATAGTTTCTTGACATTATCTGCAAATAGAGAAGTATCACAGAAACTACCTTATGTCATTAGTTTCGGAAAAACAGTTCAAATTAGGGCTTGTAGAACAACAAAATACGAAAAGCCTCCAAACCATAAATATATGTTGACATGTGTCTATTTCTTGTCCTGCTTTCTGCAAACCATGCCTTATGAGCGCCGCCATGATACCATCCCGTTGTACCATGTGATATGCGTGAACCAATAGGAATTCCGGATCCTCAGCGCTTGTTGTTTCCTATCCGCCATTTTCCAGTCGCCATTGAAAGGTGAAAAGCCTTCGGAGTGATCGTGTATATTATCAGATTTCAAGTGGTTATCAGTACGTAAATCGTGTGGGTAGTGATTTAAATGAAATATAAGATGATGGAGAAACCATGACGCATCCAAATCATCAAACAAACGGCGCAAGTTTGGAGGACTGCCATACAAATTTCTTCGCTCTGGTAAGATGATTTCAGATGTTTCGTAGCCTAAGAAAACGAAGTCAAATTACAACCACAGATGACATAGTGACAGCATTTTGTGGATTAGAGACGAACTATATCTTGAGAAAAATTGGTGCCCGAATTACGTACTTTATATTGTTGCTGATAGTGGAAAATATGGAAGTTTCGTCTGTCTATAATGTCACGCTTCGCCTAGCCCGGTAGGAGAGTATGCAATTCGCACCTTTTTGGAGCAGTACCCCAGTTTGTCAACGATGGTGTAAGACGTGAAATTCCCGTGTGATTTTGGGTTCATGAACATTGAGATATGCTTGTTTATGTTTTAAAATGTTGACATTGCCAGAGGAACTTTGAATGTAAGGGAAAATACGTATATTTATTTGAGAATTTGAATGAAATACCAGGCTGGCCTGATTGAACGTTAAAGGTCATCTGCCTTCTACACGCGTCACCTGCTAGAGGGTTGACTTTAGGATGCATACACGAAAAGCATTTTGTCAGGCGGGATTTGGAGGAGTATCCTGCCCCATTATATATGATGAAGTGGTAATTTCGGGCGTCGTCAAGACTGATAAATGTTATTTTAATTTTTTTATTCACCTTAGACTTGGAAGTCAGATGATTGACAGTTCTGCACGGTGTTATTCTTTCACCTGGAAATAAGAAGCAGTGCGGAAATGTACCAGTATATGTATTTTAATAATATTACACCCGAAAATTACACAGATACTGTAAATTAATATATTTATTTAGCGAAAAAACAAAATTGTAAGGCAGGTGTATGAACTGTTACCGTACTCTTTAGTGTTGTTTTTTCCGTCCTTTTTACTAGTTTCGCGATATTATGTTAGTGTACGTGCATGTTGTAAACCTGAAGAAGGTGAAATATGCACATAAATAACTGCAAATTATTCAGGGGGCTGTAATGGGTTACGGCAGATTTATAAATTACAGCGATAGCGTTATTTACTGTTAATCCTATTAAAATGACAGTACCCTTTATGACGATAAAATACGTACGTTCGACGGATCACTGAAGTTTCAATAAACACACTTTAACTAGCTGGAGACAAGAAGGTGCTGCTCCCATACGGTGCATTAAAGAAACTCCGTACCGGCTGCCAGTTCCAAATGCGATGTTGCAAGATGACCTCGCCCGTGCTCTGCATATATAAACCTCGTTGAGAAACGAATAAAATACCTGACCTCACGATCAGCTTTTGTTTATTATTACCCGACGGGGGTCTGTCTTTATAAAGCAGAATTCCGTTACTAACAACAATACTGTTTTGTTGTTTAGAAGTGGCTGCGATATTTGTTGTCAGTAGTAGTGGTGGTGATAGCAGTAGTAGTTGTAGTAGTAGTAGTAGTAGTAGTTGTTTTGGATGTGGTAGTGTTGGTGGTGGGAGCCAAAAAGAAATGGGAGTAGGGTAATTATGGAAGTATTTTGTCATTTTGGAGGTGGGGGTTTGATAAGAGGCAATTGTTATAGTTATCTGCCTTTGAAGATTTGACTAATGGAAGTAAACTGCTGGCATAGCTTCATTAATATGTTTGAGCAAGTTGGATGATGTGCATGGAATACAAAACATATATTGTTACAAATATATATATATATACACACACACACACACACACATGTAGTGTATGTGCATGTATGTTTGGATTCATAAGTTGAAAACTTAAGAAAATTCAACAGTTCTAGAGCCATCAATACGTGACTCTCCTTTGACTGCAGTGACTGGTTAAAATAAATTTATTATTTGCAACAGATGATTTGACACTCTCAACAGCAGCATTTTCATACATCTCATCTCACCCCTACACTCAATATTTTGCTTTGCCTGTGGCAATGGGCTTCTCATTTTCTGCTGCAGTGATATCAAAGAGTGTTTAATTTCATTGTAACCGTCTTTCACAGCCAACATGACATTGGCTTTTGCAGACCATCCTGCATTGCTAATTATATTCACAGTTTTCTGTTGCTGTGGTTATTTCAGTATGTTTCTTTGGTGTGTAGATACAGATAAATGCCTTTACCTTCTGAAAAGATAACCATAACTCATAAAGTATTTTATTAAGTCACAACACATCATCAGCATGTAGTCAATAATACATGGTTTTGGCTACATGTTTTGGTTTCATCAAACCATCCTTGGGCCAGTATTTATTAAAGGTACATTCAGTGTGTGCGTACATTATGGGATCCCATATTGTTTACATTAATAGAAGCTAAAAATCATACCAGCTTTTAATAATTTTAATTCCAAGTTAATATACTCATATTTTCAGATCTATGACAGTGTTTTTTTAAAAACATATGTAAGAATTCATATCAGTGCGTAGGTGGCATCCTATAATGTATGCACACATTGAATGTACCTTCATGTAATAAATATTGGCCTGAGGATGGTTTGATGAAACTGTGTCTTTTTGACTATATATTGATGTTGTGTTGTGACTGAATAAAATACTTTACGAATATTGAATAACACAATGGGATCGCTGCTATCAATAATGGTAACTTATCACACCTTCATGAGTTTCTGCTGCACTATGTGACTGTAATGTGGAATATTGAGAGCAATGGGGCTTCAATTTCCAGTCTTGCTGGCAAGACCCAGTGGCGGTATTGTCAGAATTTGATGTTGGGTGTTTTTAGTATCTGGTACAAACAGTTGGCCCTTTTTTAAAGGGAATTTTCATCAGCTCTTAAGCTATGTGAGTTTGTAGGCCTGGAACAAGAAAGATTTGTGTGACATCTGGAGTTGAGTCCACAATGATAGAAAATTACTTAGCATAATTTATTCCATCAGCAAAGCCTTTATGGATGATTATGATCATGTGAAATTTGTCATAAATTTTTTGAGGTAAAAATTTTTTTTTACTAGATTCGCAGACTGACAGTTCTACAGATTCTGTTTCAGAAAATTATCATATTGAGGCATATGTGTAAGACAGTAAAGAAATTGCCTTTGCGATTCCAAGGCTGAGTCACAGGATGGCCTGTGAAGGAAAATCTTTTTCATTCTTTTAGCCTTTTGGTTGCAGTTATGCATTGCAGTACTAAGGTCATAGGCATAAGTCAACACTTTCAGTCAAGTTGCATCTGATAAATATACGGATTGCATTTTGTGAGTTAACAGAATAATCTTTATATGCTGTTTAAGACTTTTTGGCATCAGGAAGTAGTTCATAAGTGGTGCAATAAACATATTTGAGTGTTTCTGAAAAAACTAACCATTTTCTTTTCTGTTTGTTGTGTAAGATTATTTTTTTTTGAGACTTTTTTCCCCCCAAAAAGACTTTGGCTGCTTCCAGATAACATGGTGTACTCTTAATACGGTATAGGGTAGAACACTAGACAGTGAAGGGTAGGAGAAGAAGAGGTTAGAATGTGAACAAGCCACAGCAGCTGAACACACTGAGACATCATTTAATCGGCATAGTGATATTGACGAAATTTTGTGTTAACAAAAACATCACATCTTTAATACAGTCAATGCAGGATTGACATAAGAGTGTTGAATTAGCTTGAGAAAGTAATAACCAGTTCACTGACATTGAGCTTCATGAAATTAACAATGCAAGTTCCTCATATAGATTCAGTAAATGATACAATCATTAGGTGTTGTAATGGTGTGAAAAATTATTATTTTGTTATTAGTGAAAAGTAGATATCTGGAGTACTTAATTATGTTGCATGTCATTTACTGTATTTGAAAGCAGAAGCCCCAGCCTGAATATCTGTGAAACATCTAAGTTTGGGAATTGCCACTGAGATTAGGAGAGGTGGAAAATGTATTCAAGAGCAGGTACAAAAGTCTCAGTAACAACTGTTTATAATAAAACCAGGAATATTTTCAAGTCCAACACATTCAGATGGTTGTAAATATTTCATGTTTTTACAAATGTATGACAGAATGCACCTGGACAAGGATTGCTGGCGACTGATTGAAAGTGGTCTGCAGCAACATCCAGCGTTTCGCAAGGTCCAACAAAATAAGTAGCATCAGCTTCAAGCTGAATAAAGGTGAGACTGTTTTACAAAGTTTACAGAGTTCCTTGGGTTGCGACTTTAAATTATCATTAAAAGATTTCAGCCAAGGCTGTCAGACATAATAACTTTTATGAGCTGGCAACACAAAGACAATTTAGTACAAACATAGTCTAAAGCGCGTGTGAGAGAAATTCTTCTTCCAAATGTAGTTTATTAAAACTCTGGAAAACCAAGGGGAATGTAGGTGTTCTGATACAGCCGTGAAGAAATGATTGCTTGTTCGAAGCATCTTGAGTAGCCATATTAAGGCTGGTAGTAGCAGAATCAGAAGTAGTGAGTTATGTACATGAGACGGGTAAATAATGGATTGAATGCTGTACAACAAGGTGTAATCCCTTGAGGTGCATTTTTGCTAGGAACACAGAAATTTTTATTACAAATTGGAAAAAGACAAAGGGTCGGTACCTAAAGGCAGTTGGTGGTGGCAGCGTCTTCGGTTGCAGTTTTGGTGGTGGTGGAGGTAGTAGTAGTAGTAGCAGTAACAGTAACAGTGGTAACGGACATGTGGAAAATGTGACTGTGGTAAGGACACAGTGCTACATACTAACTACTTCCAGCTCTTAAGTGCGTCTGTATGATTTTGTCGCATCCTACTGTAAATACCATAAAGTGCTATAAAAAGAAGCGGTACAAAAATTAAATGTGACCAAACATTGATAACTGATAAAGAAATGTAATACAATTTGTAATTCTACTGCAGGGGGATTTCAAACAGGCGTATGAATTTAAACAGCTGACAGTAGTACCAGTCGTCCTGTCAGTAATGGGTGTGGGGCCAAGGACCCTGCATAAGAGTTCTTCTATAACTTCTATGCCGGAAAGAAATCTCCAACAAAATCCAAAGAGCATCGGTGCTTGGAATTCGCCACATTGGTTGCAGATTTGTCAGTATTGAATAATAATGGAAAACATTTGTAATTGTACTCATTTTTACCAGTAATCGTATATCAAACATTGTAACACCTGAGGGAGAAATTATGATGTTCATCGTCGGTGTGGTTGTGGGTATGATTATGATGATGTAAACACTACTGCTTCTGCTGCTAACAGGCAGTTTTCATGATTAGAAAGATTATTATTGTCAACAAATAAATTTATTGAGAGGGAGAATGCCGCTCTGATGTGTGCAGAGCCACAGATGTCTCACAGAATTTCAGTGGGGCACAAAAAATTCTTGTTAAATTATGTGGCCTAATTTTTGGTATATGGTTGTTGGTGTATCTGTTTTAAATGAAATGTTTGGAATCGCATAGATTATTTATGACCACTACAATATTCAGCAAGGCTTTCGCACACATTTTATTATACCTTGCGTGTAAATAAACTTGGAATGTTTTCAGTAAGTACCTGACTCGTTTTTGGATTTAAAAACGGCACATAAAGCATCCGCTTTTCCAGGCACTGGATTCCATAAATGATTTCAGAGTTTTGGAGTGTTACGTTAGACCTAGTGCGCGCCATGGAGGCGGAAGGGGATGGAGGTGTAGCGCCACTTATTATTAACCTCGGCACTAGATAAAGGTAAATGGCTAGCTTCACGCTTCGGCCGCTTTACGCTTGGGGAAGAACTTCTGCCCCCCATTATATAGGAGGTTAGGTGTAGGTCACAGTCAGTCTAGACGCTACAGGAGAAAAGAAAATCGGTCGTCCCTTCCGCGAGTCGAAACACATTCATCCGGCCTATAACCTACTGACTGTACCGAGTAGGTATTTGTGTAATTTAGTTGAAGACGTACAGGTTTTAGCGCGCTGTTTGCATTAAAAAATGCACTGATTGCATTATGCCACATGTAAAACTCTGACACTGGTTCAGTAGATATTTTGCAGTGTATGAGTCGCATATTCTGCTTTATGTCTTGTGGCGATCACAGTTATCAAGTGACATTTTGTACGTATGGTGCGCAAGGCCGTTTTGTGCTAGTAAAGCATATGGTAGATGTCAAACTCAGTTACTATTGATGCCTAGTGGGCTGGTTGTGAAAATGAACTCCCCACGCACGTAATAAAACCTGCTTATAACGGAGTCGAAACGGATCTAAATATTTTATTTCAGTCAGGGTTCTACATGAAATTCGTTGCGTATCCTGTTTATTCACAGATAAAGACACACACAAGGCCCCCCCCCC
>JGI20166J26741_11696696_pt1 | contig 10872 bp, 17 predicted proteins | sample TergutCu122P5_FD_26741 | JGI IMG/M metagenome (IMG submission 26741) | reverse complement strand
TAGTGAAGTTTTGGAAAGTATCGTGTGGTTGTGAAGTAAAGTGACACTACCACGCCAAGGCACAACTCCACAAATCTTGAAGCTGAAATTTCCTGTGCATGCATTGTGCCCAAAACAGAAATGTAGGTAAAATAAATTAAAAATTATACAACTTTTAAATTAACTTCCTGCGTTTAGGCACTAAACGTTTCTACTGAAACTTTTTTTGAACTGAAATATCTCTGATTTATTCACAACACAGTGCTGATTATTTCTTTATTTAATTAATGTTGGTTCATCTTTTATAAACGTTTATTGTGAAACGCGCAATGATTTAAAGGGCTGTCGCAAAAACACTCCGTACTGTGAGCACTAAAACTGTATTTAAATGCCGTACGCTAAAGGTTAATAAACACAGGAGGTAAACTACTGGAAAAAATCCTAATAGACGGAATTAACCACCATCTATACACCGAGTTACTAAACAGAAACCAGTACGGCTTCATACCACAGAAAAGTACGTTTGACACAGGAATGGCAGCGAAACAATATGCACTTTCCCATATACAACACAGGAATTACATCATAATGGTTAGCCTGGACGTCCAGGGAGCATTCGATGCGGCCTGGTGGCCCAGTATACTGTGCAGTCTATGAGCCCTTATCACATTGCAGTCGGGCGACAAAGTCGCTGTTTCTGTTACAGGCGTCAATGCCCGGCTCCCAGGTTTTTGCAACTGATGCAGGATGTTTGTCTCCAGTTACACACAAACAACCTGCTCCTGACCCCCTGTTTTTAGAACCAAAAGACCATAACAAAGAGACCACTGGACGACATACCCTCTATGTTTCTTGCACTCCTTCCATCAGTTGCAGTGATGGGTTTGGATAGGAGAGTCCTGAAGGAAGGCGGTATTTTGTGTGAGTTATATGCAGATACACGTTCTGATGTTTCTGACGATAGTGAAGGCGAAATTTTGGACAGTGACAGTGACAGTGACAGTGACATCCCAACAGCTAGTTCACATAAACAATTTCAACTGCGTACTGTAGTTCTTACTAGTGACAGTGACACAAATACAGAAGAGGAAGAAAATATTGAATTGGAGAGCTCTGATGTGTGTTGTGAAACTGCCAAAAAATGAAGCAGTGGTCCTTTCTTTGGAACCTCAGGTGTGAATATAGTAATTGATCACCCTGTGTCTGTTGTTGACGTCATGATTACAATCATTGGTGACGGCCTTATATACAGATACTTACCGAACAGTCCAAACTTTACCATAGGCAAAATGAACAAAAATGGAAAATGTTACCTAAAACACTGAAGTGGTTGAGTATCATGCCCGAAGAAATGAGGAAGTTTATGGGGATAATATTTTTGATGGCACAAGTCAGGAAGGAAAGAGTAAGAGACTACTGGTCAACTGATCCCACAATTTCCATGCCCATTTTTCCTCAAACTATGAGTAGAAACCGTTTTGAATCGATATGGCAAGCCTGGCATTTTAGTGACAACAGCCAGGAAACAAAAGATTCAGGGTGCCTTTTCAAAATATTCCCAGTGTATGTGTATTTTTTACAGAAATTTAGGTCAGTGTACGGCCCGAAGCAAGAACTGTCACTTGATGAAGCCATGATCCAATGGCGGGGTCACCTGGCATTTAGAACATACAATCTAGGGAAAAAATGAAATACGGATTACTGGTGAGAATGGTGTGTGAAGCAGTATTTGTTTACATCTGTAACATGGAGATATATGCAGCTGAAGGGAAAAAGTTTCAGGACAGTGTTATCACTGTTAGACAGAAACTTGGGCCACAATCACCACGTGTATCAAGATAATTTTTATAACAATGTGAAGTTAGCTGGAACGTTGCTAGACAGAAACGTGAGATTCTTTGGCACTATGAGAGCTAACGGGCATTCCACGTGACCTGGAAGGGGAAGGCAAATGCTTGAACAGAGGGCAGTCGGCATTCCGGAGGAAAGGTGACGTAATGGTGCAAGTGTAGAAGGACGAAAGACTTGTGCGCATGATAAGTACGATCCATGATGCAACGATTGTAAGCACAGGGAGGAAAGACAGGAAAACAAATATGGAAATAAAGAAGCTTTACGCTATTGTCGAGTACAATAAATTCATGAAGGGCGTAGACAGGGCAGACCATTACCTCAGATATTACTCAATTCTGAGGGAAAGTGTGAAGTGGTCAAAAAAGATGGTACTGTATCTGCTAAACTGTGCACTCTTCAATGTATTTTGTGTGTATAGGACAGTTACAAACAAAAAAGTAAGGTACAAAAACTTCTTGCATGAGATAGCAAGGTCTTGGATATCAGAAGTCCAGATAACAGTTAAGTCAAATTCTGATGACCTTTAAATGCCAGAGAAGCAAACAACACCGAGCGGACCAAAACAGGATCCACCAGGTAGACTTTCTGGTGATTTCAGAACACACGAGCTGGAAAAGTTTGTTGCTGGTGGGAAGGGGGAAAAAAGTACCCTGTAAGACAGTGTAAAGTGTGTGCTGCACATAAGAAGAGAAGTGCAACAAGATGCATTTGTAAATTCTGCATTGTTCCACTTCACAAAGGGTCCTGTTTTGGAAAATATCACACTCTAAGGAACTACTAGACTATCTACAAGCAGTTTCTGCAATTTCGGGTTCCAGGGCATAATCTAGAGTCAAAATATAAGTAATAGTATATTATTGAGTTGAACATTCAAAACATTTAAAACGCCCGGGCACTGGGGGGTATTTAGTTAATTGACCCACGCAACGGCAAAGTGTTAACTGCCCTAGGAATTTATAGAACCTGGCCAGGAGCTACTTTAGCGGAAGAGTGGTGATTCTTCACTCTAACACTCACAGAATAGAAAGAAACATAACGAAGGGATGCCCTCAAGGATCGTGTTGCAGACCTGGATTCTGGATCGTGCTATACGACTTGCTAAACATGAAATACTCCAGCCACACAAAGCTAATAGCATTAAGGGATGACCTCACCATTCTCACCTATGGGAAAACACTATCAGAAGTGGAAGCTTACGCGAACTCTGATCTCGCAAAAATCGAAAAATGGGCATGGGAGAACAAATTGAAATTTAATGAATCCAAATCCATGGCTATGATAATAGGAAGGAAAAGGAGACTAGATGAGACTAAAATATTTCTGAACAACAAAAGCTTGGAACAGAACAACGTAATGAAGTATCTGGGGATACACTTTGACAGCAGGCTTTTGTTCAACAAGTACATTGAAAAAATAGCAGACAAGGGCAGGGCACTAATATATGTATATATATGTGTGTGTGTGTGTGTGTGTGTGTGTGTGGCTTTTTAATGTAACATCATTTAAATTGACTTTAAAGTTTAAAATATATTTGGTTCATCAATAAATTTTTGAAAATCCTCTGTGCTGTGAAAAACAGTAGCTGTTACAATTTGTCATGTTCAGTGATAAATGTAGTTGTCATATTTGTTTCATTTTTGTTTTGAGAGTAGTATATGTCTTGGGTAGTTGTGTTGACAGTAAATCCATCTATATATGTAGAACTCATAACATTTTGCATTTTACAATAGCTATCTGCTTTTAGTTTTGTTACATTCTTTTATTGTCTTGTTCCATTTGACAGGCAGTACAAACCGTAACTCAGAACAGTGCACAATGCAGCAACACACATCATGCACTGTCAGTTCAGAACACAATGTGGTACTGTAATTCAGTTTTTCCTCCATGAACCATCCAGTGTGTTTTTTGCTTCAGTTTTTCATAGTGGTGAATAAACAATGTTTTGTAGGTTAGGATAATATGTGATCTGGGTAGCAGTGTTTCAGAGTAAATTACTGTTTGCATCTTCAGGAGATGTTCTGAAGGTGGAGGTAATCTGTGTCTTCAGAACAGTATCCATTGCAAGTTATTTTGTGTCTGTGTGGAAGGAAACAATCGCAGTGCCTTTTGGATTGATGAGGTTATGAAATTGAAGTGGGAAAGGGTTTGTTTTTAAATAGTAATTTTGGTAGAATGATATTTCATATTACATTGTACAGAAATACAATTTCTTTTAGTGTTAATCACAATTTCAGTTCTGCATACAGTGCACTGTCTGACACCATTGGTGGTCATTTTTGGGCCAATAAGTTATTAAGGACATGTAGCTTATTTAAAGTTACAATACCAACATACATCTGCATTTCATGTTAGCTAAGGGCCTGAGATCTCATTCTGTTTACAACTATGCTGGATACATATTGCCATATATTAATATTGTATACAAGCCCAGAAATATTCCTGTGCATTTGTAGGATGAATGTACGAGGTGTTATAATAAATTTCCGAGAATTTCTCATAACATGAATAATATAAGTCCTAATTTCTATTGTCACGTTCGAAGTAGGCACCTTGGTCTTGTATACAACGATCCCAGCGATTTTGCCATTTTTGGAAGCATTCATTGAAGTCTGCCTTTGTTAGCGTGTTTTGTACCTGTTGTAATTCTGTTTGGATCTCTTCAATGGATATGAAACGCCGCCCTTTCAACCGGGTTTTCATTTAAGGTAACAAGTAAAAATTGAAGGGGGGCACGTCAGGAGAGTAGGTAGGTTGGGTAACAGTGGTCATGTTATTTTTGTCAGGAATTCCCTCACATTGAGCGAGGTGTGGGCAGGTGCATTGTCACAGTGCAACGACCAGTCTCCATTCTTCCACATCTCAGGCCGTTTGCACCTCAAATGTTCCCGTAGTCTTAAAACCTCGCAGTAAAACTTCCCATTGACAGTCTGACCAGGTGGAACAAACTACTTATGCACAATTCATTGAATGTAAAAAAAATGTTCAGCAGTGACTTGACTTTGCTGCTAACTTGGCGCACCTTTTTTGGTCGCGGAGAGGATGGCATCTTCCATTGCGAAGACTCCTGCTTTGTTCTCGGGTCATTATCGTAGAGCCATGTTTCATCACCAGTTATGACCGTGGATAGGAAGTTAGGATCATGTCTGTTTTTTGCGGCTCGGTGCACACCTGACCCCGATGGTCTTGCAGTTCATTGTTCAAGAGACGAACAAATTTTGCTTCAATTCATCTCATATTCAGTTCATGCGCTAGAATGCATTGACATGACCCATATGACAGTCCAACACGATTACAATCATCATGGATAATCTGTCTGTCTTCTAGGATAATTTAGTGCACTTTGCAATCATTTCCGGAGTTGTGCATATGGTCGGTCGACCAGATTGTATATGATCTTCCACAGATTCCCGGCCATCTTTGAAATGCTTAAACCACTCAAATGTTTTGCTTAAAGGTTCCTCACCAAAGACCTCCTTGAGCATTTGGTGGGTTTAAGTCGCAATTTTGTTGTGCTTGAAACAATATTCACTGCAAATGTTTGCTCCTTAACATTCGCCATTTTGGTATTAGCAGACACACATGATAAAAGTGTAAAGAAAACAGCCGAAATTTGGAAAAATGTGCGCTTATAAATATGCCAGAAGACTGACTGAAGATTGAAAGACAAAACAGTAGGCACAAAGCAGCGCAAGTTCGTAGGGGTAACGGTTTACGTGGTATATTGAAATTCTCGGAAATTTTTGGTAGCACCTTGTGGACTTCTCATAAAAACTACTGTCATAAATAGAACACCGCAATGGAAAGGAAATTAGGCGCCATTTTTTTGTACAATTCATGGAAAACGTTCTTACTTTTGTATGGGTCGAATACAGTTAAACCAGTGTGCCTTGACGCAGCATACAACAGCTGTGGACCATTGTCATATGCGCCCCCGCACTGATTAACACCCATGTGTTGAACCCGCCAATTGAGCCCGTTGTTGGTTATCCTGTAGGCTCTGAACAAAAAAGTGGTTCTCTTGCCAACAGAACCAATCATTAAGGGGGGCTGGCTCTTATTGTTTAAGTTGGATCTCTGTTATTATCCGCACTTTTGTTCAAAGTAAAATGCCATTCTCCGACCCTCCAATGCCATGCGGAACTCTGTGTTGACCACCAAACTGTCCCTGACTAGTCACAATTCTTCTGCAAGGCAACGTCACACTTCATTTTGAGTTGTTCTTTACAGCTTTTTTTGTGGTGGTTGGTGGGTGGGAGGCATGGCAAATATTTGGAAATAGATGAGAGCTGCTTCACCAGGAGAAAGGGTAATTGCGGCAGATTGTGCGCAACAGCATGGGTTTTTATTGATGTGGAGCGGGAATTGGGGACACCTGTCTTGCACCTGTCGCTGATCACCACAATAATTAGTGAATTTTGTGGTTACAACATTTGTCTCCTCATTGAAGGACTTACACACCATGCCGTCGATTGCTCCATCTTTTATTTTTTGTGGCACGATGCTCACACAAATAAGATCGAGGCCACGTGGAAGCACATCAACATTTACCTCAGGCTTTACTGAGAAAACAAAGTAAAATGTGTAATGAATAGTTTCAAGGGTTCTCCATCAGCTGAGTTTGATGATGTTCCAGAATGAAATGTAAAGTGCTGTGTTTATTACTATTCCATTGGACCATATATTCCATTTATCTTTTCTAATTTGATATTTTCTTCATATACTAAAAATAACTATAATACAGTCTGTTTGAAAAACATGCAGTGTTTTATGCAATGTGTTATTTGCTGTGTTCAGAATATTAAAAAACTTTCACTTTCCTTAATTGTTGCAGAAATGTTGCAGAATGCATTTCATATAGCATTCTGAAATAATTGTGACATAAATATAACAGCTGGTGTTTTATTTGAAGAAGAGATTATATAAAAATTTGTCAACTAATAAGTTTTTGTAAATAACACGTTTCTTCAAATGCAGTGGGTTTTTATTTATTGTATACATTGCTATAAAAATAACTGTTCTTTCTATCAGAATAAATCCTAATGTTTAAACTTTTTGGTTTTACCAGGGTACTCCAAATGAACGTCACTTACACAGTGCAGAATACAGGTATTCCTGTGATATACGTAGGGGTAAGCATCTGTATTTATGTGAAATATGTAAGAAAGCGTACTGTCATAAGGGCAGTCTGATAAAACATCAACGCATACATGGTGTTGAGTGCCCTTATACCTGTGATGTGTGTAATAAGGCATTTAGTCAGAAGGGCCATCTGATAACACATCAACGCATACATAGTGGTTTGTGTCCTTATACCTGTGATGTGTGTAATAAGGCTTTCAGTCTAGAGAGCAATCTGAAAATACATCAACGCGTACATACAGGTGAACGCCCTCACATTTGTGATGTGTGCGATAAGGCATTCAGTCAAAAGAGCCATCTGGTAACACATCAACGCATACATAGTGGTGAGTGTCTTTATACCTGTGATGTGTGTAATAAAGTATTCAGTGACAAGAGCAACCTGATAAGACATCAAAGCATACATAGTGGTGTGCGCCCTTACATTTGTGATGTGTGTAATAAGTCATTCAATCGAAAGAACAGTCTGATAGAACATAAACGCATACATAGTGGTGAGTGCCCTTATACCTGCGATGTGTGTAATAAGACATTCAGTGACAAGAGCAATCTACTAAGACATCAAAGCATACATAGTGGTGAGCGCCCTTACATTTGTAATGTGTGTAGTAAGGCATTCAGTCAAAAGGGCAGTTTGATAAGACATCAACGCATACATAGTGGTGAGTAACCTTATAACTGTGATGTGTGTAATAAGGCATTCAGTCGAAAGAACAGTCTGATAGAACATCAATGCATACATAGTGGTGAGCGCCCTTATACCTGTGATGTGTGTTATAAGGCATTCAGTCAAAAGAGTCATCTGATAGAACATCAACGCATACATAGTGGCGAGTGCCCTTATACCTGTGATGTGTGTAATAAGGCATTCAGTGAAAAGTGCCATCTGATAAGCCATCAACAAAGCATACATAGTGTTGAGCATCCTTATATCTGTAATGTGTTTTAATAAGGCATTCATTGCAAACAACAAACTGATAACACATCAACGCATCCATAGTGGTGGGCGCCCTTAGGTTTTTTGTTTTGCGTAATAAGGCATCCAGTAACAAGGGTACTCTTATGAAGCCTACATGCATACATTGACGTTAGCACCTGAATAGCTGTAATAAATTATTCTTTGTTAAGATTAGTCTTATAAGACATAAATGCATGCATAGTGGTGAGCAACTGTCTGCTTGTGGTGTGTGAAATAAGGCATTCAGGCTAGATTTTCTTCTGGTAACACATATACACACGTATAGTGTTGAGTGTGCATGTAACTGATTACTGTTGTTAGGCAGTCAATGTACAAGGTAGTCTGATAGAGGTCATTCCAATCATTGGTGGGTGTGATCCTGTATATTCCTGAGATTTGTTTAATCTTGTGTGTGTGTGTGTGTGTGTGTGTGCATGTGCAGAGTGTAATGGAGAAGACCCATCAAGGGATTTAGCAGAAAATGGTAAGAAGTGTTTTAGACGTCATGAGTGGAGAACACTACATGTAAAAAACTTACTTAATTTTATTTCCTTTTACACTTTGATGTGTTGGTTGAATAAAAGTTGCTGAACTGAATGATGTTAAACAAACATTCCACTTTGTAGATATAGGTAGTCATAAAAGTGTATTATAGTGGATGTTTATACAATAACATGTAAAGGGACAACATAGATGATTGATTGATTGATTGATTGATTGAAAATGGATTTGAGCCCTTATGGTCCTGATGTACCTAGGCCTTATAGATGGGCCCTTTGTGCCCCATAATCTAATATGAACACAGTAGAGCCCTGTTCCTTTACTAAAGTTTCAGATGGCCCCAGACTTAAAATTTTAATGCCCTCTGGGTCAAAGAAAGGAACCCAGATATACTTTTCTTTTCCCACTTAAGTCCCGGCAAATGAACTCCACCCAATTTCCCCGACAGGGCCCCTATGTAGGGAGATACCTGTTTACAGGGCATTTTTATATATCTCTCGAAACCCGCACAAAAATTCCTCTACATAAGAACTTTTTTTCTCTCAAAGGCCCTAAGAAAAAAGCGCCCCTCCATTTTCCCCCAAAACAGGACCGCAATGGAAGCATACACCCATTCCAAGAGTGTTACTTAACATATCTTTTGGGGTCCCCAGTAAAGGAGCCCTCCCTACAGGTCCTCTTCATGCAGTCCCTCAGAGTGAGATGTCCCTTTGCTGGAGCCCTCCTTCATACATCTTTTGAAGTCCCCAGTATATGAACCTCCCTCCAGATTCCAGGTACTCCTTAGCTGTAAAGGAGCCCCCAATGAGATTACCATACCGGAAGCCTTTTTTTATCATATCATCCAGGTTCCCCATTAAAGGAGGAACCGTCCCTAGAGCCCTTTTCATCCTTCTCTCAAAGTCCCTGGTAGACGAGCCCTCTAATAGGTTCCCCAGTGGGGCCCCTGTGGGAAGAGATGCCTGTCTGCAGAACCTTTTCTACATATCCTTCAATGTCCTCAGCAAGGTAGCCCTCCCTCCAGACAAGCCCACTCCAGGTTGCCCAACTGAGCCCTCATGAAGAGAGATGCCCATCCTCATAGCCTTCTTTAATAACCATCAGGGCCCCCAACAAACGAGCCCCATCTCCAGGTTCCCCTAACAGATCTCCTATACAGATAGATCCTCCATAGCCACTAGCCTCCTTCAGCTAATTCTCAAAGTTCTTGGTAGACGGACCCCCTCCCCAGGTTACCCAATGGGGCCACTGTGGAGAGAGACACCCGTCTCATCCATCTCTCAAAGTACTTTGTAAATGATCCCCCTTCCAAGTTCTCCAGTGGGGCCCCTATGGAAAGAGATGCCCATCGTCAGAGCCTTCTTCTGCATAAACTTCAGGGTCCCCAGTAATGGAGCCCCCCTCCAGGTTCCCGTCAAAGAGTGCTCATACAGCAAGATGCTTCATTCACAGAGCCCTCCTTCAATTATCCATCAGAGTTCCTGGTGAATGGCCCACCCATGATTCTTAACAGAACACATGTGGAGAAAGGTGCCCATCTCCAGGGGCTTCTCAAGTCCCCGGTAAATGAGCACCCTGCCAAATTCCCTAGTGGGGCCCCCATGGTGAGTGATTTTCATTCCTGATCCCTCCCATATCCTTCGGATCCCCAGGAAAGGAGCCCTCCTCTAGGTTCCCCTAATGGACCTCCTGAAATGTGAGATGCTCCTGTTCTGAAGCCCTCCTACTCTCTCTTAAAATTCTTGGTATATAGAACCCCCCAGGTTCCTCGTTGGGCCCCTACAGAGAGAGACACCGATCTCCAGAGCTTTCTTCTATACATCCCTTATTAATTCTCCTTTCCCCTCAAAGTCCCCAGTAAATGACCCTCCCTCCATGTTCCCCAGCAGGATCCCTATGGATACATGTTTCATCTCCAGAGCCAGTGGTTTGTTCATTCGTTCATATCTGTCAGAGTCCCCAATTAAGGAGCCCTCCCACAAAAACGGGCAAAACATTTGTTCACTGTCCTCAGAGCCCCACATGGACAGAAGGCCTACATACAGTGGGGTACGGTCTGGTTCCCCAACCAGATTGTTCACAACACTGCTGTCACTACGCAGTGCCATACAGCCTTCAGCACAATACCTTCCACCTTGACATGTGTAGACCAGAGCCCCGTTATCCACCATGTGTCATAACCCTCATCAGGCTGTCCCACCACACCTGTTACCACCTCCCACGTGACCCAGGGTAAAGTGGAGTAGGAATCCACATAACCCTGAGGTACAGACAAGGGGTTGGAGATATGGGAGGTGGTGATATTTTACAGTTAGCTTACGTTACTCTAATGAGAGGGAATGAAAGTGTAGTCAATCAACACAACTAGTTAGACAGATGTTATATTCTAATAATGAAACTACATGTTTCGGCCTATAATGGCCATCGTCAGGTTTCTATAC
>JGI20166J26741_11696362_pt1 | contig 10874 bp, 7 predicted proteins | sample TergutCu122P5_FD_26741 | JGI IMG/M metagenome (IMG submission 26741) | reverse complement strand
ACGGCGGCGTCCTGCTGGCGGTCGAGGACGACGGGCCCGGCATCGATCCCGGCATCGCCGCGACCCTGTTCAGCGCCGGCATCACCACCAAAGAAGGCAGTCATGGCGGGCTTGGCCTGGCCATTGTCCGCAAACTGGCGGGCCGGCTCGGCGGCTCCATCAGCCACCAGTCGCAACCCGGCCAAACGATCTTCACCCTGGCCCTGCCGGGATGAAGACCTTGGTTCCATTGAAGGATGAAGGTATTGTTTCCATTGAAAAAAAGCATTCTTTCAGTGGACTTTCGCCGGCAAACAGGCTTGAATAAACCGTAACGGACGCATCCGACGGTTTTTTTGCGCAAGACCAATTCAACCTCAGCGGAAAGATTTGCCTATGCCTCCTCGCCTGCCTGCTGTCCTTGTCATTGACGATGAAGTCCATTTGAGCAACAGCCTTGCCTACCTGCTGCGAAACGACGGGTACAAGGCCGATATCGCCCATTCGGGCCAGGAGGCGCTGCAACAACTGCGACGCGACGCCTATGCCGCGGCCCTGGTGGACATGGACCTCCCGGACATGAGCGGCAACTACATCGCCGCCCGCATCGGCAAAGAACATCCCGACACCGCCATCATCATCTTCACCGGCAACGCCACCATCGACAATGCCGTGGAATCGCTGCGCCTGGGCGTCTACGATTTTCTCCGCAAGCCCTGTCCCCCGGACAGCATCCTCCGCACCATCGCCCGCGCCATCCAGCACAAACAGCTCCAGCTCGATCTGCGGAACAGCGAAAAACGGTTCCGTCAGTTGGCGCAGGCGACCTGGGAGGGCATCATCATCTACGAGCAGGGCAAGATCCTGCTGGCCAACAACCAACTGTGCAAGATGTTCGGCTACCAGGAACGCGAACTGCTGGGCAGGCAGATCGCCGAAGCGCTCCTGGACCGCAGCACGATCCGCCCCATGCACGCCCCGGCCGAAACCGACCAGGTCGGCCCGTTCGAAGCGCGGGGCATGCGCAAGGACGGCTCCACCTTCCCCGTCGAGTTCAGGGTCAAGCACATCGACTTTCAGGGCCGGCAAGTGCAGGTGGCCGCCATCCGCGATGTCACCGACAGCGAAATCGCCATACAGCAAAAGGTTGCGCTGATGGACAAGCTGGCCAGCGCCAAGCGCATGGAATCCTTAGGTCTGATGGCCAGTTCCGTTGCCCACGACCTCAACAACATCATGGCCGGCATCGTCACCTATCCGGAACTGCTGCTCATGGATCTGGGCGAGAACTTTCAATACCGGGAAGAGCTGTTGATGATCCGCGAGGCCGGCAAGCGGGCGGCGGCGGTGGTCAACGATCTGCTGACCGTGGCCCGCGGCGCCTCCTGCGAAAAGGAGTCGCACAATCTCAACGAGAGCATCGCCGATTATCTGAACTCCATCGAGTTCAAGGAACTGAGCCAGCGTTTTCCCAACATACAGACCACCACCTATCTGGATGGCAAGCTCCACAGCATCAACTGCTCGCCCATCCATCTGGCCAAGTCGCTCACCAACCTGGTGAACAACGCCGCCGAAGCGATGCAGGACAAGGGAGGGCGCATCGTCATCTCCACCAAAAATATCAGATTCACCTCGACATACCAGGGATACGAGGTCATCGAGCCCGGCGACTACGTCATGATGTCGGTGGAGGACAACGGGTCGGGCATCTCTCCCCAGGATCTCCCGCATATCTTCGACCCCTTTTACAGCAAAAAGGTGATGGGCCGCAGCGGCACCGGACTCGGCCTGGCGGTGGTCTGGAACACGGTACACGATCACGGCGGCTATATCGATGTGGCGAGCAGCGACAAGGGTTGTCTGTTTTCCCTCTATTTCCCCACCGATACCCTCAACCGATCCCAGTCGGCCCAGCCCGCGCAGGCTCCCAGCCTGCATCGCGGCAACGGCGAAACGGTGCTGGTGGTGGACGACCAGCCAAACCAACGCGAGATTGCCAGCCGCCTGCTCACCCGGCTCGGGTATCGCCCGCTGACCGCCACGTCCGGCGAAGAGGCGATCGAATGCATCAAGAACACGCCGGTGGATCTGGTCATCCTCGACCTGATGATGGACCCCGGCCTCGATGGCTGCGCCACCTACGAGCGCATCCGGCGGCACGTTCCCGGCCAGAAGGCCATCATCACCAGCGGATATGCCAATGCCGAGAACATCAGGCGGGCCGTGGAACTCGGCATCAGCCAGTTCATCAAAAAGCCCTACTCGCTCCACGAATTGGCCCAGGCCCTCGAAATGGAAATGAGCGCGCACCAGCAGTCTCGGGCAACCCGCGGCCCGTCCGCCGCCGCTGCCAAAAAAGATGCCCAATCGTAAAAATTTGTTCCCATAACCAAACGATTTCAGCTATATTCTGGGCTCGAACATCAAGCATAACCCACCGATATTTTTTTGTATCCACTGTTTGCTCGTTAATCACCTAGAGGAATCGTCATGGCTCTCAAAAAGTATTGCACCGTTTTCGCCCTGCTCCTGCTGGGCGGCATCCAGACCGGCGAACCCGCCCATGCGCAATCGCTGCAAGAAGCCGTCAACCAGATGATCGGCACCAATCCCGATATCCGCGCGGCGGCGCACAACCGGTTGGGCAGGGATGAAGAGGTCAGGCAGTCGAAGAGCGGCTACTATCCCACCCTGGAGGTCGAAGCGGGTGTAGGCTGGACCAGCACGGACGAGCCGGACTATCGCAGCGGCGACGGCACCCCCAAGATCGCCCGCATCGGGTTGCGGCAGAATATTTTCACCGGCTTTGCCACCATGAACGATGTGGACCGGCAAAAGGCGCGGGTGGAGTCGCAGGCGTACATCGTCCGCAGCACCGCGGACAACACCGCGCTCAAGGCGACGAATGTCTACCTGGAAGTCTTGAAAAATCAGGCCATTGTCGATCTGGCCCATGAGAATCTGACCCTGCACCAGCGCATCGCCGACCAGATCAAACTGCGCAGCGAATCAGGGGTCGACCGGCTGGCCGACATGGACCAGATCCAAAGCCGCCTCAACCTCGCCCAGGCCAATGTCGTGGTCGCCGAACAGGGCCTGTCCGATGCCCAGACCAACTACGAAGCGGTGGTCGGCTCGCCTCCCACGCAACTGACCCGGCCGGACAGCCCCGCCCCCCTGCTGCCCCCGAGCCGCGAAGAGGCCGAACGCATGGCCATTGCCAACCATCCCCAGTTGAAATCGGCCATGGCCGACCTGGAGGCCCGCAACAAGCAGGACGAGATATCCAAAAGCCCCTTTATGCCGGTCCTCGATCTGGAAATAGACAAAAACTGGCAGAAAGAAACCATCAACGAGTGGTATGACGGCAAGAACTATGACAGGTTGGAAGACCTGCGCGTTTTTCTCCGCCTGCGCTACAACCTGTTCAACGGCTGGAAAGATGAGGCGCGGAAAAAGGAAACCGCCCATCTGATCAACGAGGCCCGGGAAATCAGAAACCACACCTATCGCCAGGTCGAAGAATCCATCCGCCTGTCCTGGCGGGCCCACGAGGCCACCCTGAAGAGGATCGAGTACCTCCGGAAGCGCCAGCAGTTCGCCGCCAGTACGGCCAACGCCTACACCAAACAGTGGAATATCGGTCAGCGGACCCTGCTGGATGTCCTCGACGCCGAGGCGGAGCGCATCGATTCCGCCCGGCAGTTGGTCACCGCCGAATACGATGGCCTGTATGCCGACTACCGGATCCTCAACGGCATCGGCAGGCTGATCCCCTCGCTCAACCTGCTCTGGCCCGAGGAAGGGGCGGTCAGCGGCCGGGAGGCTCCGCCGGACAAGGAGAAAGACACGAAAGATACGAAAGATACGCCTAAAAAACCGGCCCAGAAAACCGCCCGGGCCGAAACCGGAACCACGGCCGTCTCCGCCCCGGCAACCACCCGTCGGTGACGCCGAACCCGTTGCAATGACCAAAACCCGCTCCGTTCGCCTCAACGCCGTCGCAACGCGGCAGCACGGGGGCTGAACGGCGCGGATTCCTCGCCTCTGCGCAGCCATGCTCGCCTTGTCTTCCCAAACGAGGCGGGCATGTTCCTTTTCAGGAGGATGGGCCACCTGAGTGGCAACCTGTTCTGATCCCATGCACACGCACTCTTCCTCACCCTCCGCTTGCCCTTCGCCCGTGTGGTGCGCCCTTTCCCCGCTGCGGCGCCCGTTTGTGTGGTTGCTGCTGCTGTTGCTGCTCGTGCCGGGCTCGCGGGTGCTGACCGGAGAGGGAGAGGCCTTTGTCATCGCCGAAAAAACCTTGCTCATGATGGTCCAGCGGTTCGGGAGCGAGGCCCGCGGCCGCCTGCTCGCCTGGCAGACCCTGATCCAAACCACCGAGGGCAGCGATCGGGCCAAGCTGGAACGGGTCAACCGGTTCATGAACGCCGTGCCGTACATCGACGATATCATCCACTGGAATCAACCCGATTACTGGTCGACACCGATGGAGTTCATCGCCAGCAACGGCGGCGACTGCGAGGATTTCGCCATCGCCAAATTCTTCACCCTGCTCGAACTCGGCATCCCCGAAGAGCGCCTGACCCTGACCTATGTCAAGGCCCTGCGGCTCAACCAGGCCCACATGGTTCTGACCTACTATCCAAGCCCCGGCGCGGAACCGCTGGTCCTCGACAGCCTGACCAAGTCCATCCTGCTGTCCTCGCAGCGGACCGATCTTCTGCCGGTCTACAGCATAAACGGCGCGGGGCTCTGGCTGGCGAAACAGCGCGGCAAAGGCAAACTGGTCGGCACCAGCGACCGGGTCAAACGCTGGAATGACCTGCTGGCCAGAATGGCCAGCGAAACGGAATAGGACAAGGAACAACCCATGACACTGTACCGACAACTGCTGCTCTTCACCCTGCTCACCCTGGCCTGCCTGAGCGCGGGCCTCTGGATCGGCGACCACAAGCGCACCCGCGACTTTCTCGCCGAGCAGATGGAATCCCACGCCCAGGACACCGCGACCGCGCTCGGCCTTTCCTTGAGCACCCTGGCCAAAGGGACGGATATCCCGGCCATGGAGGCGATGATCAACGCCCTGTTCGATCGGGGATTTTATCAGCGCATCCAGATGCGCGACATCGGGGGCAAGGTGCTGATCGACCGGCAAGCCGACCAGGCCATCGAGGGCGTGCCGAGTTGGTTTATCCGCCTGGCGCCGCTGGAGGCCCCACAGGCCGAGGCCCTGGTCATGAACGGCTGGCAGCAGGCCGGATCGGTCCTGGTCGAAAGTCATCCCGGCTATGCCTACACAACCCTCTGGCAATCCGCGCGGGCGGCGGCGCAGTGGTGCGCCGCCATCGCCGTGGCCGTGGCCGTGCTGGGCGGCCTTGCCCTGAACCGGCTCCTCCGTCCCCTGCGCAAGGTCGAGGAACAGGCGCAGGCCCTGTGCGACCGGAACTTCATCATCCAGGAGCGGCTGCCCCGGATCAGGGAACTGCGGCGGGTGGTGCTGGCCATGAACCGGATGACCGAACGCATCCGGACGCTGTTCGACGAACAGACGGCCATTGCCGAAAACCTGCGGCAGCGGGTCTACCAGGATTCGCTCACCGGCCTGGGCAACAGACGCTTTCTGGCGACACAGGTCAAGACCAAACTCGGGGGCAAAACGACTCCGGTCAAGGGCGCCCTGCTCCTGTTTCAGATCCGCAACCTGAACGCGATCAACCAGGAACAGGGCTACGTGGCCGGCGACCAACTGATCAAGGAGACGGCCGCGTGCATGCAGCGGGCCTGCGCGAAACTGCCCGAGGCCATCGCCGCCCGGCTGAGCGGCGGCGACCTCGCCCTGCTGCTCCCCAACGCGGACATATCCGTGGCCGGCCAGTTGGCCGACGCCATTCTCGCCGACCTGGGTCCGTCGGATTCCTTCCAGCCCGAGCAGCCGTTTCCCGTGGTCTGCGGCGGCACGATCTACGATCGGGAGGTCGAATTGGGCACCCTGCTTGCCATGGCTGACGCGGCCATGGCGACCGCCCGCTACCACAACGACAACCGCGCCGTGATCGTCCCGCCGACCGACGATCCGGGAGCGGCCGCCATCGACAGGAGCGACTGGCGGCCCTTGCTGGAAGACCTGCTCGCCAAGGGTTCAGTCGTGCTGTACAGCCAGCCGGTGGTCAGCCGCGGCGACCGGAGCCAGATCATGTACCATGAACTGCTGGCCCGGATGCGCGACGACCAGGGCAACCACCTGTCGATCGGCAGGGTCGTGCCCCTGGCGGAGCAGCTCGGATTGATGCCGGCCCTCGACCGCCTGATCCTGGAACGGTTCCTCAGCCTGCCGCCGAAACGGTTTGCCCCGCAGCAGGTGATGATCAATCTCTCGCCGCTGTCGCTGGCCGACAACGAGTTCGTGGCCTGGCTCTCCGGCCAGTTGCGCCGCTGCGCCGACTCCGGCCTGTCGATCCAGATCGAATTCCCCGAATTCCGCGCGGTTCGCTTTCTCCACCTCATCAAGCCCTTTGCGCAGAAAATCAGGGCCATGGGCCATGGGATCGGCATCGATCATTTCGGCCAGGCCTTCTCGCATTTCGGCTATCTCAATTCCCTGCTGCCCAACTACGTCAAGATCGACCGGGGCATCACCAATGAATTGCGGGAGACTGACGATGACAGCCACTTCTTTGTCAACGCGCTGTGCACCGTGGCGCACAGCCTCGACATCAAGGTGGTGGTCGAGGGTATCGAAACCGAACAGCAGTGGCAGGCCGTCGCCGGCCTGCCCATCGATGCCGTCCAGGGTTTTCTGATCCAGCGGCCCGAACCGGTGTCGCCGGAGTAGGGAGCCAATCAGAGGATATCGTCGACCGTCAGTTGCTGATCGGCCATCTGGGCCCGGAGCCGCTTGCGGTTGAGCAGCTTTTCCCGCGCCTGGGGCGGCAGGTCGGTGATCAGGATCAGTTTTTTGGCGATCAGCACATCGACCAGATCCTCGAGCACCCGCGCAATCGTGGCGTCCGAGGAGAGCAGTTGCAAATCCGGCGGCAACTCGTCTTCGTTGGATTTAAGAAAAGATATGACTTCGGGATCGGACAGAGAAGCGGGTTCCCGTCCCGGCTCCGGCTGTTCCCCCTTGGCTCGGTGGATGGCGGCAATGGCGCCGTCCGCGTCCCGTTCGATATATAACATTGTCCGCTCCGATGAACCTCTTGTTGAGTTGGATTTGCTTGTGCTAGAATGACCATACCATACATCTCGACCGCTCCACAACCGGACTGTGCGCCACGCCATGAATGCAACAGAACCCAGCCAGCAACCCGAAAACTGGCGTTTGAATCCCGGGGCCGACTCCGTTGACGATCCCCTCGCCGACTGTTTGCTCCAGCTCGGCAGACTGTACAATGCGCCGGTCTCCCGTACCGGGCTGCGCGCCGGTCTGCCCCTGGTGGACAACCGTCTCACCGTGGATCTGTTCAGCCGCGCCGCCGACAGGGCCGGACTGACGGCCCGATTGCTCAGGCGTCCCCTGGCCGTGATGTCCGCGCTCGAGTTGCCGACCGTCCTGCTGCTCGACGGCGGCCAGGCCTGTCTGCTGGTGGGCATCGAGCAAGACCGGCAGCAGGCGACCGTTGTCCTGCCGCAGACCGGCCTGGGCGAGACCGAACTCCCGCTGGCCGAACTCGAGGGCCGATACAGCGGCTTTGCCTTTTTCGTCCGGCCCAAGTTCCGCAAAGACCGGCAACTCGAACAGCGGCAGATGATCCTCCCCAAGGACACCCACTGGTTCTGGGGGCCGATCTTCTCCTCCTGGCGGATCTACCGGGACGTGCTCCTGGCCTCGCTGCTGATCAACATCTTCAGCCTGGCGAGCCCCTTCTTCACCATGAACGTCTACGACCGGGTCATCCCCAACCTGGCCTTTGAAACGCTGTGGGTTCTCGGCATCGGCATCGGCGTGGTCTACATCTTCAACCTGATTCTGAAGGGGCTGCGGGGATACTTCATCGATGAGGCCGGCAGAAAGACCAACCTGCGGGTCTCGGCGGCCCTGCTGGAACACGTCCTCGGCCTGCGGCTCGAGGTGCGGCCCAAATCGGTGGGCGCGTTTTCCAAGAAGCTGCAACAGTTCGAAACGATCCGCGACTTCATCACCTCGTTTTCGATTACCGCCATCATCGACCTGCCCTTCATGCTCCTGGGTCTGGTCGCCATCGGCTGGCTGGGCGGGCCGATCGTCTGCATCCATCTGGGCGCCGTGCTGATGATGGGGCTGTTCGCTCTGGCCGTGCAGAAACCGCTCAAACATGCGGTGGAACAATCCCTGTCGGCATCGGCCCAGAAAAACTCGATCCTGGTCGAAGGACTTGCCGGCATCGAAACCGTCAAGATGCTGGGCGCGGAAAGCCAGTTCCAGCGCGCCTGGGAGGAAACCGTCAGTTTTATCGCCACCTGGGGCAGCCGGTCCCGGATCTTTTCCTCCTCCGTGACCCACTTTGCCGACTTCGTCATGAACCTGGCCACGGTGGCGACAGTGATTGCGGGCGTCTACCGGATAGCGGCCGGCGAACTGACCCAGGGCGGCATCATCGCCCTGCTCATCCTCTCCCGCCAGGCCATCGCGCCGATGTCCCAGGTCGTCAATCTCGCCACCCGCTACCACCAGGCCAAGGCCGCCCTGATGGATCTGGACGCCGTCATGCAACTGCCCGTGGAACGGCCGCCGGACCGCGCCTTCCTGCACCGGGCCGAGTGCCGGGGCAAGATCGCCTTCGAGCAGGTCAACTTTCAGTATCCCGAACAGGCCGGCCTGGCGCTGAACAATATCTCCCTGAGCATCGAACCCGGCGAACGGGTCGCGATCATCGGCGCCATCGGCTCGGGCAAGACCACGCTGGGCAAAATGCTGCTCGGCCTCTACGAGCCCACCGGCGGCATGGTCACCCTCGACGACACCGACATCCGCCAGATCGATCCGGCCGAACTGCGCCGCTTCGTCGGCTATGTCCCCCAGGATATCACCCTGTTCCGCGGCACCATCAGGGAGAACATCATCCTCGGCTCGCCGGAGGTGGAAGACGACCGCATCCTCCGGGCCGCGCAGCTTTCCGGCGCCAGCGAATTCGTCGGCAGACACCCCAAGGGGTTTGATCTGGAGATCGGCGAGCAGGGCCGCGGCCTTTCGGGCGGCCAGCGGCAGAGCGTCGCCATTGCCCGTGCCCTGCTGCACGATCCGCCCATCCTGGTTTTCGACGAACCGAGCAGTTCCATGGACAGCCGCAGCGAGACCCGGCTCAAGCAGAACCTGGGGCAACTGCTGCCGGGCAAGACCTTTATCCTGATCACTCACCGCGGCTCGCTGCTCGATCTGGTCGACCGGATCGTGCTCATCAACAGCGGCGTGGTGGTGGCCGACGGCCCGCGCGAACAAGTCATGACCGCCATAAGAACCGGACAGATTCAACTGTAGGCGCACCCAACCATGAACGGACAGCAAACACCCGCCACTCCTCCGCCGGCCTCTCCCGGCATGTTCCGCCGGCTGACGGAACCCGACCCGGATCTGACCACCGACATCCGCTCGACGCTGCTGCTGCAGAATCCCCGCGGCGGCCGGCTGATTATCTGGCTGACCGGTCTCTTTTTCCTGTTTTTCATCCTCTGGGCCTCCTTTTCCCAGATCGACGAGGTGACGCGGGGCGACGGCAAGGTTATCCCGTCTCAGCAGATCCAGGTGGTCCAGAACCTGGAGGGCGGCATCCTCGACAAATTGCTGATCAAGGTCGGCGACATCGTCGAAAAGGACCAGTTGCTGCTGGAGATCGATAAAACCAGATTTTCCGCCCCTTACCAGGAAAGCCGGGTCAATTACCTGTCGCTGAAGGCCCAGATTGCCAGGCTGGAAGCCGAAACCAAGGACAAGCCGTTTGCCGTGCCCGAGGAGGTGGTCACGGAAAAGCCGGAGATCGGGTTGCGCGAGCAGCAACTGTACACTTCGCGCAAGGAGCAACTGGCCGCCAAACTGCAAATCCTGCAGGAGCAGTGGAACCAGCGCAAGCAGGAACTGACCGAGCTGCGCTCCAGGCTGGATGAATTGTCAAGGACTTCAGGGCTGCTGCAACGGGAGCTGGCCATGACCAAGCCGCTGGTTTCGCAGGGGGCGGTCTCCCAGGTCGAGGTGCTGCGGCTGCAACGGCAATCCAGTGAGATGAACGGCAATATCGAGGCCGCCCGGGTTGCGATTCCCAAGGTGGAATCCAAGATCGCCGAGGCCCAGAAGGCCATCGAAAACGAACGGCTCGCCTTTTTCAATACGGCCAGGGCCGAGTTGAACGAGGCCTATTCCAAGCTGGAAGGCATCAGCGCCAACGCCGAGGCCCTGATGGACCGCTTGCAGCGCACCGCTGTCCGCTCCCCGGTGTACGGCACCATCAACCAGATCAAGGTCAACACCGTCGGCGGCACCATCCAGCCGGGCATGGACCTGGTCGAGATCGTGCCCCTGGAAGACACCCTGCTGGTCGAGGCGCGGATCAAGCCGTCCGACATCGCCTTTCTCCATCCCAACCAACAGGCCATGATCAAGTTCACGGCTTATGATTTCACCATTTACGGCGGTCTGGAAGCGCAACTCGAACACATCAGCGCCGATTCGATCACCGACAAGCAAGGCCATGACTTCTACCTGGTGCGGTTGCGCACCAAACAGAACCACCTGGGCGACAAGGACAAACCCCTGCCCATCATGCCGGGCATGGTGGCCTCGGTGGATATTCTCACCGGCAAAAAGAGCATTCTCTCCTATCTGCTGAAACCTGTGCTGCGCGCCAAATACACGGCCCTGCGGGAGCGTTGACTATGAATCTGATCCTCTGCTGCGGCAACACCAGCCTGCGGGA
>JGI20166J26741_11696251_pt1 | contig 10874 bp, 10 predicted proteins | sample TergutCu122P5_FD_26741 | JGI IMG/M metagenome (IMG submission 26741) | reverse complement strand
ACAATGCTGGTGACTACAATGAAGGACAGTAAAACTTCGAAACATGTATCTATTTTGTATCAGTTATAAATAAATAGTTGCCACTATTAAAGTTCCAACCGTCGTACATATTGTAATTCCTCGAAAAAATCTTGCATATTGCTTGAAGTTTGTTTGTGTGTGTGTTTGTGTGGGATAAGCTTTGAAACCTGCCTTCTGATATTCGAAGCCGTGTTTACTGTCGTATACACCGGTATAATGAGACAGTTAAACCAACTAGGTAATCCCTTCAGACAGTGATTATTTACCATCCGACTACACGTTTCGCCTTAACACCATCCTCATATATTATAATAATAGTGTAGGAAGATGACAAGACCATTAGCGCTGAAGATGTCTATACGATAGTAAATATATCGTACAGTGATAACACAGGCCTGTATATTAATTATTTTGTGTAACTAAGGGATGGTAGTGATCTTATGGATCGCGCAATATATATATATATATATATATATATATATACTCGTATATCGCAGTCGGTTTAGCGACTCGCTACGAGCTGGACGGTCCGGGGATCGAATCCCTGTGGGCTGAGATTTTCCGCACCCGTTCAGCCTGGACCAGGGTCCTTACTAGCCTCCTATATAATGGGTACCGGGTCTTTCCTGGGGGTAAAGCGGCCGGAGCGTGGCTTTGACCACCCACTTCCATCTAGCGCCGAGGTTAAAGAAAGAATAGAGTTATATCTCTACTCCTCTTATGTTCGAGGATGAACTTTACTTACATATACGTATATTCGTATATGAAAATAATTGATGATGGTTGCGGTACCGTAGATCAAGCTCCTCAAGATTTGTTAGAAGATACTTGGGTTGCCGGCAATGTGCTGCAGCGTAGTGCGTGATATCGATCTTCAGCATGACTGTTGCGATGATAGGAATGTAACAACACGTCCTAATTTCGGTGGTAGTGGACTGTCTTCGTGAGTCTTCTTTTCAGTATTACTACGATTCCTGAAGTTGGTAGTTAAACCGAAACATGTCGGATCGTAAATGTTCCTGAAATGTTTGCCTTTTTCGTCTTACTGCCTACGGGATTCGTTTGTTCCTCGAGCTGTACGTATTCCTGTAATTCGGTGGCAGTCTTCTGTCGCCGATGACTTTCGTGCTGATGTTCAAGTTTGTTTCTAATGTCTGATACAAATAATGTTTGATTCTAAGAAAGAGAATAACAGCGACCCAAGGTGTTCTTGAACCCGTGTTTTGGTTTGTAAATCCTAGTTCATGAAAGAATAAATTTCATTTACGCCTGAGGCAATAGGAGTTTCACAATTTCAAATTCCAGCAAACACAGCGATGTCTACAAGGCATAACCCATTTTAAGTCAAGTTTCATGCCCAAAAAGCCACTTTTTGTGCTTCAGTTTGAGGCATTTCAGCAGTTCACCGCGAAAATATGTGGATGCGATTACATATTTTTCAAGTCTGTTCTGTGACACACAATTTTGATATAAATGAAGAACTGTATTACACGCGCAGTTCAGGACGTATATAGCCATTCCTATTTTTCGAAGAGAATGGATCTGGGTTGTCTGCGTGTTGCTTGTACTGTTATGTCCGAAGACACGATGTGTTGGAAGATAGATTCGGCCCATTGGAAGAGAGTTCAGTATCCAAAATCAGACGGAGCATAAAAATATGAAAACACATTCTTGCTTTTATCAGGATTAGAACAAGTGAGCATCATGTTGGAGAGGTACAGAGAAATTAGTGACTTAGTCATTTCGTCTGCTGTGGTAGGTCTATTTTATTTTAAATTTCTAATTTATTGGTTTAATTACTCTGAGTTAGTTTAACTAATCTAATCAATATTTGTCACACACGCATTGTAAAGGCAGTATTTTCTACGAACTAAGAGGGAATATATTTCATTTTATGTGTATTTACACACATACCTGCATAAAATGAAGGAGAATATTTTGTGCATATGTACAATTGTATACATGGAACATTACTCAGAATTTGAGAATATATATATATGTATATATATATATATGTATATCAAATTATGGATACGAACTAACTAAATTCGGGACACAGTCGCGTAACGGATTAACTGAAACTATTCTGCTCATAAATGTTCGACCCGTTTGAATGTTTCACACATCCTAATTGGCTCTTGGCAGTTTAGTGGCAAATGCCAGAGACATACATGAAACAGCAGCGAGCCATAAGGCATGTAAACTATTTCACCTGTGTAATCCTCGGAACGTGGAGAAAGACCTTTCATATTAAGCCATGCTGGGTTAACCAGATATTACACAATTAGTGCTTCAGTTAATACATAAAGGACTTTATGTTTAGACTCTGTAGCTGCTACTTTAATAAGAGGAATACTACGCACTTCCTCTTTCATTAGAGAATTTGTCAAAAAGGGGAAGTTTTCCTTAAATTGATTTAGTTGTGTTCCATTGGTAAATTACCCCATAATGGTATAGCACAGTCGGTATAGTAAGTAGCTATTATTTGTATGAGTGAGGCAGAATTACAGGCGGCATCCACAATGTACTACCCACCGCCTTATATGGACCAGCATTCCGTGTCATTTCAAAGGCAGGAGAATCTTTCTTCTTAGTAATGCAGATATAAAATGAACATAAAATGACGATTAACGTTTACATGAAGCTATGCGTTTCTTGATCAATAAGTGGTGTCCTGGACGTGGCTTTTTTGGTTACGTTGTCAAATTTGTCCCTAGGCTGTTAATTGGCGCTTGAAACAGAAACAGATTTCGTAATTAATTAAATATCGCTGAAATCACAATAAATTAAACTCCGATTCTCTAGAAATGTTTGGGTGAAGAAGAAGGAACTTACTGGGAAATTTAGGATCCTGGAAACAAATTTCATGGTGTGTTCAGATGATGTTGTATTTAGGATTAATGTTAACTCAATCAAACTTCAGGGGAAAAACTGATAAATTCCTTCTCCAGGTGTGATTTCCAAAGATAACTCTTCCATTGATCTAATTTATGCTGTATGTATTCTTCAGGAATGCTTTTAATTCGTGGTTTCTCTGATAAAAGCTTGATGAAATGAGCGGTGCTACTCATTCCTGGCATAGCCTGTCTTACGACAGGACCGTAGCCTCTTCCAAACCGAGTTGCCAACATAATGCGAGCTAGTACGTCCTCCTCCAGTTTCCAGCTTTTATCGTTTCCTTAAGGTCATTCACTAGCTGCTTAGGTCGTCTTCCTCATCTTCCTGTCACGTCTATCCTTTCTTCTGTCCTTCCTTCGATAACGTGTTTTATGACCGTTCCTGTAGAAGATGTGACTCTTCCAGTTAGACTTCCCTCGCTTTATTTTACGTAGGATTCTCCTTTCCTCCTAGTCTCCATGTAATAATACGTCTTCAGTATCTCACACGATCGGTCCAGCTGATCTCCATTCTTTTCTGGCAACATGTTGTAAAACCTTTCAAGAATTTCTGTTCCGCAACTTAAAAATAATCTTTATTGGCCGATGTCGAAACTGCAGTACAGATTGCAACCTACGTACTTGCTGTATGCCGGTATGTGTGTGTGTGTGTGTGTGTGTGTGTGTATATATATATACACATATATAAAATATATATAGCTTATTTATATTTGGGTCTATATTTTTAAATGAATAAATAAATACCCTCATAGAGAGGGGTTACAGCTACATGTGTAAGTAGGTAGGTGGACACACACAGACGTACACACACACACATACATACGTACATACATATATGTACATAAATACAAATACATATATACAAACATACGTACGTACATATATATACATTCATACATACACAGATATATACATACATACATACATTCATAAATACATACATACATACACACATACATATACATATATACGAGTACATGCACACATACGTACATACATACATATATAGTTAAGTACATAGCTAGATAGCTGGATAGAATGATGAATGGATGGACGAATAGTGAAATGGTGGAAACTGATTGATATAATCGTTAGATTGTCTACAAGACTGCTTGTACCGCTGCATAACCCTACTCTGACCAGAGTGCACCATACTGTAGACATATAACATACTGTACCTCTACTTGTTACAACTGTCTTCTTAAAGATGAGCTTTCGGTTTGAAACATGCGGATGTAGAAGATATCGTGAAATGTACAATTAAATGTAGTTTTAAAAAGATGCAATTTGTTGGTTTGTATTATGTGATTATATTACAATGCACGGTGCAACAAACTTTAAAATCTGACAAATGAGTTATTTACCGTTATATTTTTAAATAAAGCCACGTCTGTGAAGTATATGAAAGAAGAAGAAATTTAATGCTTTGAATTGTGATCGTCCGGGCTGTAAAACAGTATATCATTATCCATGCTAAGCGACGTTTCAGAAGTACCTGCTGCGTCTAATATCAGTGGAGAATATTCTACCCTGAAGACCGGGGCAGCATTTTATACAAAACGTTGGTAGTCACTACATTAATAAAGTATGTCACTACAGAAACACTTTCCGCTTTCAGAGTTTCAGGTCTTACATAAAGAGAACCGTTGGACTGAGAAGGATATTTGGTGTCGCAGGGATTATCAGTACCTTTATTGACAATAGAACAAAGTTCTGTACAATTGGATCAAGATATTGTAAAGCTGCCTTCCTCTTTCGCCTATATTACTTTGTTATTATTCTCAGTCTGTTTGGTCAGGCAACAGAGAGACGAAAATTCTGGCTGTCCTTATTCTGGTGCTGTCCTCGTACTTGGTCGTTGTCATGTGCAAGGTAAAAGCGAGTGCCGCTGAATACTGCAGTGAGTGCAATTTACGAGGTGATTCAGTGGCCCGTGCTCTAGATTGCCGCACCTTTAGCAGGAGTGGGTCACGATTTGGCAAAGCGTCGAGGATGTGCTGGCGACGGCCACCTTACTGCTAACTAGCCTGTGTTTATTTTCTCAAATAACTGAATGGAGTGACTGGTTATATTTTTACTGGTTTATTGAGAGTTGCTACAGTATTTGGACCAAATAGAATCGATGGTAGGTAAATGAATATGGAGAGTGGGCTTTTTTTCTTCAGGGTAAAAAAACCCGAAAATAACAGACTGAGGTGTGAGAAGACAAAAATCGGCGGAGAAGAATCCTTGAGGAGTTTACTGATGCTCAGATCGCGAAGACGTTTCCCATATGAACATTTTATTAAGGAATGTAAAATGACAGCATGACGAATGTAGACCAATTGCTGTGGGCCTCCCTCTTTGGGAAAGCTACTGAGACAAAGTTAGCCATGTGAAAGTCAACATAAAAATAAGCTATGTTCGAAGAGTTTTTGTGAGTCAGCTTTTAAGAATGTTGTTACTGTACATCTCGGTATCTTGGGGGGGGGGGGGTAGCTCAGTTTCGGCGACATGAGGTCTTACCCCATTGGAAAAATTGCGTGGAGGTATCCCAGCGCCAGCATTCACTTCACCAATGGGCCCCCAAAGAAACACGTTTCACTTAATTTTTGGTGATTTATGTCAGGTAAACGGTAATGTCATTAATTAACTACACTGTGCTGACAGTCAAGGTAGAGTGCGGCAAGTGATAGCGATCACTTCAATATTATGTTTCGTTACTTAAGTTTAAATTCACACGTGAGACTCTTTGATCACTAATTTTCTAAATTCACAATTTTTCTTGTAAGACTATGGATACATTGATTTCAGCGATCCCAAAATTGCAATAGACGAATGTCTTGGGGTGGACTACTATGTAACCTTCCCTAGGACGGATTATTGCGGTATGAAGGGTCTAGTATGGGATCTCACAGACAAACACCGAGACATGTCCTTCCGCTTTCAAGCGATATGCCGCCACGCCTCTTCCAAAACAACCTTATCTATCCAAATTTCTAAACCCAAAATTTGTATACATCTAGCCCGATTCTTAAGCCGAAAATAAATAAGTAAATCTTATAATCGACATGTTCAGGTTTCGAACCCGAACTGCCATTTACAATGGGACGGTGCTGCGGAATTTGGAGAATGTGCACGACGTATTCAAAGTAGGCTTGCTGAATCTGAATTTTGGTAATAAATGCAGCACAGGAATATAATAAAACGACTGTCATGTCAGTGGGACTGTAGGAGCTGACGTGACAGTTTACTGGCACTATGTCGCACGAATCGGTTTGCAATTCCTGGTGCGTAATTAATCACAGTTACGTTATAGAATTCTACCATTGAGCTCATCGATCAGGAATCCTGGATGTCGAACCCGAAGAAGAAGTAAACACATAATAGAAAGGCCCTTGCAGGTAGCATAGTGAAGTGGAAGAGCTATCAAGAACATGAGTCACAAGAAGACCACCGGAATGTACCTGGGGATGTACTCAAAATGCTGGGAGCAGTTCATCTTAAACTAATGGCACAGTTGCTTAGCAACGTATACAAAACCGAGAGTGTCTCAAGAATTTAAATTAAGTTATAATAATTTATTTAAAGAGGAAACCAAAAGCTACAAAATGCAGCGACGGTCGCAAAATCAGCCTCATCGCACATGCAGAAAACATAGCTGTGAGGAGGCCTAGAAGAAGGTTTGAACAGAAAATGGAGGACTTACCTAGAGAAGATCTGTTTGGATTCAGAAGAGGAGGAGGAAACAGGGGTGCCATTTGGATGATGAGAATAATCTCAAAACGCTGGGACGTAGATAAAGACTTGTGTTATTGCTTCACAGACTGAGGGCAGGAATTTGTTCGTGTGAACTGGAAAAAATGAATGCATGACCTAAACAAAAATGGTATCGACTGGGGCGAAAGAAGGTGTCAACATAATGTACGTATATTGATCGGAGTGTTAAAATACGACTAGATCAAGGAGACAAAAGAATTGTGAAGAATGGAATGGGAGTTAGACGAGAGTGCTGTTTATGAGTGATTCTACTCAAATTAGGTATACAGCGAATAACTTCTCCAGGAAGCTCTTGAAGGGTTTGGAGACTTCAGAATTGGAGGACAAGTAATTCGCACTGTGAAATATGTAGATTACCTTGTGCCACTAGCTAAGGAAGAAAGTTTGTTGCAGGGGGTGATTGTTAGACTAATTGAAATAGGAAGATGATATTGAATGGAAATGAATGTGGAAAAACCTAAAGTAATAGGAATCTCAAAGCAACCATCCACGGTACAGATTATGATAGATGAAAAACAACTGGAGAATGTGGATGTTTGCAACTGTTTGGGTATTGTGATAACAAATTATGCAAGATTCATTCATTCTGTTGTCTGTCTTATGACAAGTCCATAGCCTCTTTCAAAGTGAGTTCTCCACAAAGTGCGATGCAGTATATGTGAAATTAAATTCAGGATTGCCATCACAAAAGCAGCATTTAGCAAGAATAAGACTCTTTATACCAGCAAAATGGAATTAAATTAAATGAATACACTAATAAACTGCTACTTTTGGAGCATTACTTTGTATGATGCTGAAGATTGGACACTTCGGAAAGTAGATCAGATATACCTGAAAAGTTTCGAAATGTGGTGCTGGAGAAAGACAGACGAGATGGTTTCGAAAGGTCGTGTGGGGAACGATGAAGTAGCAAGGGGAGAGGAATATCCCACATGCAATAGATAGAAGGAAGGCTAACTGGAGTGGTCACGTCTTGCGTAGGAACTGCCTTCTAAAACACAGTATTGAAGGAAACTTAGAAGTGGCGCGAAGTTGAGGAAGAAGACGTAGACAGCTACTGGATGATTTGAAGGAAGCGAGAAGATACTGTAAATTGAAAGGAGTAGAAATGGATCGCCTGTGTGGAAAACTTGCTTTTGAAAGGAAATGGACCTCTCGTGTGATGGACTATATGATGATGATGAATTAATCACAGAGACAATTTTATTCTTTATTTTTAAGTTTTTTCAGGCGCGTTCGAAAAATTGCGAAAAGCGACTATTAGCTTCGTCATGTGTGTCTGTCCATCCGTCCGCTCGCCCACCCGCCCTCCCACATGGAGCAACTCGGCTCCCATTGGACGGGTTTTCATGAAATTTGATATTTTAGTATTTCGAAAATCTGTCGAGAAGACCGAATTTAATAAAAATCTGAAAATAATAATTGGTTCTTTACATGAATACCTATCATTCTTTTTGTGAACTTATCTTGCTTAATTCTTCTTAGAAAGAGAAATGTTTCAGACAAAAGTTGTAGAGAAAATCAGAACACACATTTTGTGTTCAGTAACTTTTTTTTTTCGAAAATCTTGCCTTTATGAGATAATGTGGAAAAAATACAGTAGAATTGGGCAGGCCACAAACGACAATATGGTACACAGGCTTTGGATGCTGGATACCCAAGGCTGCAACCACACACTCAGAATATGCGGTACTTATTGCTTTTCCACTGCAACATTGGTTGCACGAAAGCGCGTCGATATTACGTCACACGTACCTTGACTGTTCTGATATTTCGTGGCTCAGCAGCCCTCGTGGTTTTTGGCCTCCGTTGAGTTTGCAATATCACAGTCCGTTAGACACACCACCCTCAACAGGACTCTTCCTGGCAAGCGGTTGGCCAGTCGCAGAGACCTCTACCTGACAACACACAACACTACAGACCTCTACCTGACAACACACAACACGCACAAGAGACAGTAACACTTATGGCGGGATTCGAACCCAAAATCCCAGCAAGCGAATGCCCTCAGACCCACAGCTTTAAACGCACTCCACCGGGATAGGCGTTTAGATTTAAGTAGGGACATAAAATTATGCAATATGTTTTATAAGTGAGTAAAAAGTAAAACAGTCCCGTTACAAGCCTGGGGTGGCCCAGAGGGTTTCCAGGAAGTTACGGTTCCCAGATTTCATGACAACGGCACAGGATGGTGGTAAGGTTGTCAGCCTTACGCACTGGCCGCCTTTACCCCCAGGAAATACAACTGGTACTCATTTCTGTTAGAGGCTGAGTCGACCCCAGGGCCATAGTGCGACCGGAAAGATTATGTCACTGAGAAATTTCAGTGACACCATCGGGAATTGAACCGGCGACCTACCGGTTTGTAGCCTAGTTCCTTAACCACTACGCCACCGCGCGCCCCTTTATAAGTGAGTACTAATCGAAATATCTTGATAGCTAGTACAATATGCAAGTAGGTACATTTTGATCATGAAATAGGCAACATGATAACGAAGACGATATTGCGAGTGTTTGTTTGTTTTGCGTAGGAACGAAGGGAATTGCATACAGGATTTCAGTTGAAACGGAAGTAAATGTATGTTAAACATCTGTGATATGATGTGTGTGGACAGTATTAATCTGGCTGATGCGAAGTATTAGTGGTAAGATCTTGTGAATATGGAGATGAACATTCTGGTTCCGTAAAATTATGGAGCTGCCCGACTTACCGATGACCTATTTATTCGCCAGAGAATACTTTGCTCCATGATGCAGTGTGTAGTAAATGTACAGTATGAGGTAATTTGGGTCGTATGGAGGAAGCAGATATCCTGGTAATCCAGTGTCGGTAACGTTGGGATCTGTCTTAGGGATAAATTCAACCAACTGGAATTGCAGATCTGCGTAGCTAACATGATACACGATTACGTCAAACATCACAGGAAAGCGATCCTCAGGGACTCACTAACTTTGCGAACATGGAGAGTATATAATGCATTATGTATAGTGGCCATATATTTCACTGTAAGTTGTCGGACATAACAGCGTCGTAACAAAATATGTATTGCAGAGTTATCGCTGTGAAGCCTGTCTCCGCAGTGTGATATGTGACACTTAATTATCATGGGCCACATGTGACGAATGTGCCTTGTGTTGGTCCTATAGCGAAAAGTGAACTTCAGTGATAACCATTTCCTGGCAGGCACAAGTTAATTGTGTGGTTAATTAATAAATGCACCGAGGTCACATTCAAAATGCAGGTGGTCGTAACTTAAGGTGTATATATATGAGGTGCTGGCTGAGAAGGACACTGCAAGGTCGTACGATGCTGAGTAAGCAGCGTCTTTGCCATCTTTCATTTCGTCTTTCTCCTTTCTCTTTTTCATCTTTCATCTTTATTCTAGCATATGTTTCTCCATTCTTTCTTTTCCTTTGTCTACTTTTTCTTATCACTTATTATTTCTTTTTACTTTCCCTTTATTTAAATGTCTATTTATTTGTTGTCTCTTTAATATATTCTTCTAATTATTTCCTGTTTTCATACTTTTCTGTTTGTGTTTTCTTCTGTAGGTCGTGATTGAACTTTCTGAAGCTATTCATCTCAGTTGTGTCTGCCAGTTGGGATAAAAAGTATTCCTTTGCTGTATTTTAACAGAAAAGACTTCAATTTTTTGGTATACTATGTATGAGAAAGAATGTTGGTTTCGTTTGAATGTTGTCAGTAGCTCATTACAGCAGTAATCTGAAATTATCGCTAATTTTCATCTTGCTTGGACATTCAGCTGTAAAAACGAGTATCCATTTATTGACTGAATTATCTTAAGTCTCCTTCTCGTTAGGAAGCTCTCAAGCAACAACGTTTCTAATCGACCACAGGATTCAGTGTAATCAGAAATTACAAAGCCCTCTAGAAGGTTTCTACAAAGCGACGCATGCTGTAAGCGTTTGAAGAAACCTTAACATTTTTTGGGTGTCCATATTGATTTTCGCATTGTAAGTGACTTTTGACCTCTAAGGCGTGAAACTGTCTTGGTGCAGGTTTTGTAATATATTGTAACACAGTTTAAATATTTTGGCAAGAAATACCTTCTGCTCTACTATCGCGGTAACTTAACATACGAGGGGTGATTGATAAGTAAGGTCTCCAATTGTATAAAATAAGTATCTGACCATGTAAAATAATAATAGTTATATCAGAATGTAGGAAATTTAATT
>JGI20166J26741_11696140_pt1 | contig 10874 bp, 6 predicted proteins | sample TergutCu122P5_FD_26741 | JGI IMG/M metagenome (IMG submission 26741) | reverse complement strand
GGACAGTCTAGCGCGTGCTCCGCTGGAATACAAGCCGCCTCTGCGGGATTGATGCAAACCGGAACTGTTTTTTTTTGCTGAGGGGCGCATCCATAAAAAAAGAGCAAACTCTTTCGCCGCGATGATGTATATTCGTCCCCGGATTGCCAGTGGCGACCCTGAACGACAAACCCAACGGCTCGTATCAAAGAGGTTGGCGTCGGCGCTTCACGCCTCCCGGTTCGAGTCCGGGGGCATGGACCTCGGGGAGCGACCTGTCCGTGGAAACGAAACCATAAAGGCTCAAAGGACGTGACCAGATGATTCCAATGGAATTCTACCTGCCCATCGCGGGGAACAGCGTCAATGTCGCGGCTGTATTCGGCATGGGGGGCGTGGTAGGGCTTTTGTCCGGTATTTTCGGGGTGGGCGGGGGGTTTCTCATGACCCCGCTGTTGATCATGCTGGGCATTCCGCCCACCGTGGCCGCCGCCTCCGACTCCAACCAGATTGTGGGCGCGTCCACCTCGGGGACGCTGGCGCATTTGCGGCTCGGCAATGTGGACGTGAAGATGGGTCTCCTGCTGCTGGTCGGCGGCATCGTCGGCGGCATGGGAGGCGTTCAGGTTATCAAGATCCTGCGCGCCATGGGCAATGCGGATTTCCTCATCAACCTGACCTACGTGCTGATGCTCGGCTTTGTCGGCGGCTACATGTTCATCGAGAGCCTGTACTCGATGCGCAAGGCCAAAGCGCCGGCCAGGAGCGCGCCCGAGACCCACAAGAAGGCCAGCGCCTTCGCGCGCTTCCAGGCGAGCCTGCCCTGGCAGATGGAGTTCGAGCGTTCGGGCGTGAGCATGTCGCCGGTCATGCCGCTTATCCTGGGCACGTTCGTGGGCATCCTTTCGGCGGTGATGGGCGTGGGCGGCGGTTTCATCATGGTGCCGGTGATGGTGTATCTCCTGCGGATGCCCATGCACGTGGTGGCCGGCACCGGACTGTTTCAGATGCTCTTCACCTGCATAACCGTCACGATCATGCAGTCGGTCTCCAATCACACGGTGGACTTCATGCTGGCCCTGCTGCTCTTGATCGGCTCGTCCCTGGGCGCGCAGGTCGGGGTGAAGCTCGGCAAGAAGCTGAACGGCGATCAGCTCAAAATTCTGCTGGCCACCCTGGTGCTCCTCGTCATGTTCAAGATCCTCTACCAACTGCTGGCCACGCCGGACATCATGCTGGCCTATGCCGGAGGGCACTGACCATGAAACGCATCCTGATGATAGCAATGGTGGCGCTGCTTGCGGCAGCGGGCAAGGGCAACGCCGCCGGCCTCGACTTTACCCTGGGGCAGGCGACCATCGACATGGGCCTCTTCTACAACGGCACGTCCGTGGCGGTGGACGGCTGGGCGCCCGAGGGCTCTCAGGTGGTGGTGCGCTTCATCGGTCAGATCGGCGAGGCGACCATGAAGCGGAAGGGCAAGGTCATGGGGCTGTTGTGGATGAACAAAGACACCCTGCACTTCTCCAATATGCCCGCTGTCTGTCTGGTGGAGTCTTCCGCGCCGCTGACCGAACTTGGCCGGTCCGGGGAAAAGCTCGGGCTGGCCGAGGTGGCCGAATCCATTGCCATCGAACCCGCTTCCGCCGACCGCACGATGCTCTTGCCCGAGTTGCTCAAGCTGAAAAAGAGCGAGGGGCTCTACCGCGAGGACGCGGGCGTGGTGCGGCTTGCCGACGCCAAGGACGGACGCCGGGCCTTCAGCGCGCAGATCCGCGTTCCATCGCGCCTGCGGGCGGGCGATTACTCGGTCGAGGTTTTTGCGGTGCGCAATGGCGCGGTTGTGGCCCAGGGCGCCAAACCCATTGCCGCGCGTCTGGCGGGCGCTCCGGCCTTTGTGGCCGATCTGGCATTCAACCACGGATTGTGGTACGGTATTCTGGCTTCGGTCATCGCCATTCTCGCCGGTCTGGCTGTCGGCCAGATCTTCAAAGGCAAGGGAGGGGCTCACTAACCGCTCATGACATTGAAGGATATCCTCTTCTGGCGCAGATCGCCGCCCGTGCCCTTTGCCGCGCTCTTCAAAAAATTCAAGAGCATCCTCGAGCGCAACAACCAGATCCTCGAGATCATGGCTGACATGGGCGACAAACTGGGAGGGGAGTATATCTTCGATCAGCAATACCTCATATCGTCGTGCGAGAAGCTCGGCGACCACGTCTTCAAGCACATCTCGGATTTGAGCGTGCTGTGCCAGCAGAAAAACGTGCCCCTGTTTACGGCCTTCGAGCGCGTCCAGCATCAGATCCGGGAAGAGCTGGCCGGGCATCGGGCCCTTTCCCGTTCCGACCATATCCTGCCGATCGGCGAACTGACCCACGACCTGGCCGACGAAGGCGGCAACAAGATGGCCTCCGTGGGCGATATCCGCAACATCCTCGGCTACCCTACGCCCGAGGGCTTTGTCGTTACGGCCGGGGCGTATTTTGACGCCATGGAGCGCGCCGGGCTCAGAACCCGCGTGGCCGAGATCGTGACAGCCCTGTGCGCAACCAGGGGGGCGGGGGTGGCGGCCGGGGAAGCGGGCCTGGAGGGAGACGATGTCACCAAATGGCTGCTGGGCGACAACCTGAGCCTGGCCAAGGGGGCAAGCGTGGCGGAGGCCTCCCGCGCCTTGCAGAAGGCTGTTTTCTCCATGCCGCTGCCGAAACAGCTTGAAAAGGCCATTGTGCAGGCGGCGCGCAAACTTGCGGAAGACGGGGGGAACGGCCAGGCGCTTCTGGCCGTGCGCTCCAGCGCCTGGGGCGAGGATGGCGAATCGAGTTTTGCCGGCATGTACGAGTCTGTCCTTGGCGTGGCGCCCAAGGACATTATCCCGGCCTACCGCCGGGTTCTGGCCAGCCTCTTCCAGGAGGAGGCCCTGCGTTACCGCATCCATCGCGGCCAGTGCGAGGAGCCGGCCATGGCGGTGGGGGTCATGCGCATGGTGGATGCGCACGTCAGCGGCGGTCTGTACACCTACGTTCCGCTGAAAGACTCCGACCAGTCCATGGTGATCAGTTCGGCCTGGGGGCTCGGCAAGCCCATTGTCGACGGCATGGCCGAGACAGACACCTTTGTGGTCGACCGCGACCCGCCCTTCAAGCTTGTCTCGGCGGATATCTGCGTCAAGGAAACCCGCCTGGTTCTCGATCCCAAAGGAGGCACCCATACCGAGGACGTGCCGGAAGAGCTGCGGGCCGCGCCCTCCCTGACCCCGGATCAGGTGGCGGTGCTGAGCGAGACCGCCATGAATCTGGAGCGCTTCTTCAAACGTCCCCTGGATGTGGAGTGGGCGCTGACCAGGGATGGCAGGCTGACCCTGCTCCAGGCCAGGCCGCTCTCGATCAAGCCGCATGCGCGTTCGTGCGCCTTTACCTCCGACGAGGATGCCTCCCGGGCCTCCCTGGATGCGCCGGTGATCCTTTCCGGCAACGGCATCCCCGCCATGGAGGGCGTTGTCTCCGGCCCCGTGCGCCTGGTGAGGGAAGGCGGCGATCTCTCGGACTTCCCGTACGGGGCCATCCTCGTCACCCACCACTCCTCCCCCCGCTTTGCCAAGATCATGCCCAAGTGCAAGGGCATCATCACCGATTTCGGCTCAGCCACGGGCCACATGGCCACCATTGCCCGCGAACTCCGGGTGCCGACCCTGGTCGGCACGGGCAATGCCACCACCCTGCTGCGGGATGGGCAGATCATTACCCTGGACGCGGCCCGGATCATGGTCTATGACGGCGCGGTCGAGGTGCTGTGCCGCTACGAACTGACCCGCGAGGATCTGTTCGAGGAGACCTGGGAATACCGCACCCTGAAGCGCCTGCTCAAGCACATAACGCCGCTGACCCTCATCGATCCCAAAGACGATTCCTTCCGCCCCGAAAACGCGCAGACCCTGCACGACATCATCCGCTACGTGCATCAGAGGGCCATGGAGAAGCTGGTCGATCTCTCCGAATCGCACCAGAAGATCAAAGAAAGCGCGCCCCGCAAACTGGTCACCCGGGTTCCCCTGGGACTGACCGTCATCGACCTGGAAGGGGGGATCAGCCCCAAGGCGGGCCTGGATGAGGATGTGCCCGAGGAGGAGATCCGCTGCCTGCCGCTCCAGGCCCTGCTCTCCGGGCTGTGCAACACGGGCATGTGGGAGACCAGCGCCGTTGCCGTGGACATGGGGAGCTTCATGTCCAGCGTCACCCGCACCCTCTCCCCCGACCAGTCCGACCCCAAGCGCATGGGCCGCAACCTCGCCCTGATCTCCGAGGAATACCTCAACCTGCACCTGCGTCTGGGTTATCATTTCAGTGTGGTGGATGCCTACATCGGCGGCTCGATCAACGATAACGCCATCCTGTTCCGCTTCATGGGCGGCGTCACCGACATCACCAGGCGTTCCCGGCGGGCAGCGCTGATTGCGGCGATCCTCGAGTGGTTTGACTTCGTCACCGAGATCAAGGGAGACATGGTCACCGGGCGGGTCAAAAAACATCCCACCCCATCCATGCTCGATAAGATGTTCATGCTTGGCGGGCTCATCGGCTATACGCGCCAACTCGACGCTCTGCTCGATTCCGACGAGGCGTGCCGCCACCATTTAGATGATTTCCTGCACCGCATCGCCACGGCCAAGGAGGCACAACACGCATGACAACGAATACACCCACCGGCAATCCGCCAGAGATGGCCGGCACCGACGACCGCGCGGCCACCGGATCGAGTCCGGCACCATCGGGCAGGCGCCGCACCAGTATCCTGATCCTCGATGACGAGCCCATTGTCTGCAAGCGGCTCAAACCCTTTTTCCAGAAAGTGGGCTACGAGGTGGAGACCTTCAACGTGGGTGCCGAGGCCCTGGCCAGGGTCCAGGAGCGCCGTTTCGACGTGGTCATCACCGATCTCAAGATGGAGGGGCTCGACGGCCTGACCTTTTTAGGCAAGGTCAAAGACCTCTATCCCGACACCGATGTCATTGTCATCACCGGCTTCGCCACCATGGAGACCGCCAGAGACTCCTTCCACAAAGGCGTGTTCGATTTCATATCCAAGCCGTTCAAACTGGCCGACATTCTGGACGGCGTGCGGCGCATCGAGAAGGAACGGGGCCTGAACCAGGGGTAATTCCGTTTCCAATGCAATCGCATATTTTTATAGGCATTCAAACGTCATATACAGGAAAAGTCATTCTGCGCGAAGCCGTCAGGCGGAGTCGCAGAATCCATTCATTGCCAATGTGACGCCGATTGCACTGATGCTTTTTCCGCCCTTCGGGCGTGTGATCGTTCTTTTGCTTGCCCAAAAGAAAGTCACCGTCGAGGCGGGCACCCGCGTGAGCGGCGGCTGCGCCGTCCCTTCGCCGCTTGCCGTGCGGCGGGCGGCACACGAACTCGTGCTGTGCACTCGGACAGCGTGTGCCGCTTTTCCGCCGCCTTGGCTGCGCGGCTCAGCCGCTCCCGATAGGAACTGCCGACCCAATGGCCGTCATAGCGATGCACGAAGTGCCGAAGCAATCCAGAAAAACAGCGGGCTGGCTTGTCCAGCCGGCGGCAGGTTGTAAACCGGCGGCAAGTTGGCTTGACCAACTGGCGGCTGGCTGGCTTGACCAGCCAGCGGCAGGTTGTAAAGCAGCCGCGATACTCATTGAGTTTTGAAGTGAAAATAGAATCAGTCCTGTGTCCTGCTGCGCAAGAAGGGCCGGGTGGCCGCATCGGGAGGAGACATTGAAGGACAAGGCGCAGGGCGCGGAAACAGGGCCTGGTTCGGCCAGATTCCTGCTGCGCGCATTCAAGCGGATCCTCGGCTGCAACACCCGGGTGCTCGAACGCATGGCGCAGATGGACCGGGCGCTCTCGGGAGAATACGTCTTTGACAAGACCTTTCTGGAAAGTGGCGTGCGCGACGTATGCGCCCTCACCCACCGCACGGTCTATCATTTGAACGGCATGTCCGGCGAGGGCCATGTGGCGCTCTACGATGCGTTCCTCGCGGTCAAAGATGTCCTGGAGGACATTTTGGCCGGAGGCATGGGCCATCTTGCCGGGCGGCGCGTCCTTGCCTTTGCCGAGTTGAGCCTTGAAATGGAACCGCTGGCCGGACTGGCAAGCGTGGGTTTGGCCGAGCTCGGCCGCCGCATGGGTCTGGCCGAGCCGGAAGGTTTCGCGGTCACGGCCACCGGCATGCGCGCACTGGCAGGGCCTGACCGCGAGGATGTCCTGGCCGAGATCCGGCGGGCTGCGGCGGGCTTGACGGCCGGACCCAGGGGCTTGACCCTGACCCTTGCGGAGGCGGGCCCGGAGGCGGCCGGGCGCATCCTGGCCGAGCGAGAGGTTGCGGACATCGAGGAGGCCCTGCGCGCCATCGCGGCATTCGCCTCCGCAGACGCCGGCGCGCGGGAAAACGCGGCGGGAGCGCTTGCGGTCTGCATCCGTCCCGCCATGGAGGCGCGCCTCGAGGGATGGCTCGAGACCAGGGCCGTTGACCCAGGACTGCCTCCATCCATGCTGGTCACCTTCCGGCCGGGGGGATCAACGGACCCGCCTGGCCGGGCCTGGCTTGGGCGCGGCGTGCCGCATTCGGTCTGCCGGGGCGAATTCCCCTTGCCGGACAAGGCCGCTGATCTCGCCGGGCTGGGGCTGGCGGCGGAGCGGCTTCTGGGCGGCGCGTGCCGCTTGGGATGGGCGCTGACGCCCGCGGGGGCCTTGCGGATCACCGGCGTCGAACCCGCCGCCTCCCCCGGTGGGAGCGGATTGGCCGCGGACGGCCCGACAGCGTCTCCCGGTAATGCGGACGGCGGCTTTGCGGCCGACGCGGACCCCAACCCCGAAGACCTCCTGGCCCTGGCCGGCCAGATCGCCTGCGGCGGGGTTGCCGCCGGCCCGCTCGTCTTGCTTGAAGAGGAGACCGCGCCCGAATCGGTGCCGCTGGGCGCGGTGGGGTTTGCGCATGCGGCAACGCCCGCGCTCTCCCGTTTGGTGCCTCGGCTTGGCGCGCTTCTGGCCGAGGTGGGAACCGCGGCCAGCCATTTGGCCACGGTGGCCAGGGAGAACCGGGTGCCGGCGCTTTTTGGGGTCAAAGGGCTTGTTGATGTAGTTCCAGGGACGATGGTCACGGTGGATGCGGACGGCGGCGCGGTCTACCGGGGCGTGGCGGAAGGGCTGCTGCGCCAGGCGGCGAGCGAGGAAACCCGGGCCGGCTTCGAGCCGGAATATGTCCTGCTCCGCCGCCTCCTGCGCCACATCCGCCCGCTGTCGCTGGTGGATCCCAGGGACGTCAACTTTACCCCCGCCCATTGCCGCACCTGCCACGACATCATCCATTTTGTCCACGAAAAGGCGGTGGAGCGCCTGCTCTCCATCGACGCGGCCGATACGTCCGGCCTGCGGGCCCCGCGCCGCTTCAAGGGACAGTCCCCCATCTCGCTCGGTATCGTCGATCTGGACGGAGGCTTGATCGACCCACAGCCGGGGGCCAAGACGGCCGTGACCATGGAGCAGATTGCAAGCCTGCCTCTGCGCGCCTTCCTCACCGGGTTCATGGACCCCGATGCCCAACGGCTGGACCCCGCGAATCTCTCCATGAAAGATATCGCCGCCGGCATGGGCCGCACCTCCCAACTGTTATCCGCCGCGCCGGAGACCATCGGCCAGAATCTGGCCATGGTTGCCAAAGAGTATGCCAATATCACCCTGCGCCTGGGGTATCACTTCAGCGTGGTGGATGCGCTGGTCTCGGAACGTCCGGAACACACCTTCGTCTATTTCCGCTTTGCCGGGGGCTTTGCCGACGATTCCCGCCGGGCCCGCCGGGCAACGCTGATCTTCGCGGCCCTCGTCAGACTGGGCTTTCGCGCCTCGCGCCAGGGAGATCTGGTGGTCGGCAAACGCAACCTCATGGCAATGGACGAGGCCCTGGAGGTCTTGCGCCTGCTGGGGGCCTTGTCCGCCTTCACCAGACAGCTCGATGTGGAGCTGACCTCGGAAGAGGAGGCGGAGCGTTTCGCGCGGATCTTCTTTGCGCGTTTCGACGTGCATGAGCGGGCGCGCCACGCGCCGGCAGAGGGCGCATGATGGCCGGTTTTTTTGCCTCACTGTTTTCGCGCCGCACAAAGGCGCGCCATCCTGACCTTGGCCTGGAATGGCTCAAGGCGCGCTATCACATCTTCCGGGTTCTGCTCGCCGACCACGAGCGGGCCCTGGCCGCCATGGCCGAGGTGGACCGGCTCCTCTACGAGAACGAAGCCGGAACCCTGGCCGTTGTGCTGGAAGAACTCTACGAGACGGTACTCGAACTGGCTGACGGAGTGAACCGTCTGACCAGGGGCGGCCATCCGGAGTTGTATCCGCAGCTCGCCCAGGCGCGCGCCGGTCTGGTGGAGGCGCTTGCGCGCTACAGCCGCGCCCCGCGTGGGATGTGGATTCCCCTTGCCCTGGTCACGCCCGACATGCGCGAGCAGGCCGGGGGCAAGGCGCAGCCCCTGGCGGGTCTGCTCCGGGCGGGGATCGCCGTGCCGGATGGCTTTGTGATCCCGCGCCGTTCGTGCCGGGCCTATCTGCGCCAGGCCAGACTGGAGGAGCGCCTGGGAGCGATCCTGTATGAGGCGGCGGGCGAAGGCGCCGATCTGGAGGCGCTCGCCAAACGGGCCCGGACCATGATCCTGGCAAGCAGCCCCACCGGGGAATTCGCGGCTGAGATGCGCAAGGCCTGGGAGAGTCTGGCCCAGGGCGGGCCGCTCTCCATATCCGTGCGTTCCAGCGCCTCGGGCGAGGACGGCCGCGAGCACTCCTTTGCCGGCCAGTATGCGACCGTGTTGGGGGTCGCTTCCCCGGAGGCCTTCATCGCGGCCTTCAAAGAGGTGCTGGCCGGGGCCTTTTCCCCCAGGGCCATGGCCTATCGCCTGAGGGCCGGGCTTGGCCGCCAGAGCGTGGATATGGCCGTGCTCTGTCAGCGGATGGTGGACGCCAGAACCGCGGGCGTGCTCTTTACCGCGGATCCCATGGGCGAAGGCGCCCGCATGCTGCTGACCGCCGTGCCCGGCCTTGGCGAACTGGCCGTGTCCGGACGCGCCCCGGCCGATGTCTACCACCCGAGCCGTGCGATTGCCGGCGATGAAGAGGGGCAGATGCCCTGCGAGATCGCCGTCAAGACCCACCGGGTGGTCCAGGACGCGGCAGGCGGGGTGCGGCTGGAGGAGGTGGAGGACGCCGAAGCCCGGCGGCCCCTGCTCGCCGCCCACGAGGTTGAGCGCCTGCGTCTGACGGCCCTGCGGATCGAGGCGCTGGCCGGCTGTATCCAGGACATCGAGTGGAGCATCGACCAGAACGGAATGCTCTGGATTCTCCAGGCCAGGCCGGCCCATCTGGCCAAGGCCCGGATCGACGGGACCGGCTTCGGGAGCGGAATCCTCCTCGATGGCGGCCTCGGGGTTTCGCCGGGCAAGGCGGCCGGAACGGTCGTGCCGGTCCGATCCGGCGCGGATCTGGCCCTGGCCGCCCGGATGGAAGAACCTGTGGTCGCGGTCCTGCGCCAATCGCTGACCGATGGCGGCGCGTTCCCGCCCAATCTGGCGGGGATCGTGGTGGACATGGGCGGCAGCCCTCTGGATCCGCTGGCCTGTCAGGCCAGAGAGCACGCCACCCCGATGATTACCGGGCTTGGAACCGCCACCGCCAGCTTGCAACCCGGCCAATGGGTTCTGGTGGACGGCGACCGGGGCGCGGTTCTTGCGGCTGACCCGCGCCTGTGGCAGGGTGCGCCCAAACCCCTGCGTCTTGCGGTTGGGGCGGGCGCTCTCGATGCGGCCGCCACCATCCGGCGCCTGGTCATGGATCCGGGCGCTTGCGGGATCCCGGTACAGCAATGCGAGGGACTGCACTGCATCACGGCCGCCATGTACGAGCAGGCGGCGACCGCGCTGTTTACGGCGGGCGACGCCGTCGCCAAAGGCGCTGCCTCCGCGGCGCGGCGCCTGCGGGACAAGGCGGGAGGTTCGCTGCTCGTCATCGATCTTGGCGGCGGCCTGGCTCCAGGCTCCATCGGGTCAGAGATCGCGCCGGAAGCCATCGTGTGCGAGCCTCTGGCCGCGCTGTGGCAGGGCTTGTCAGGCGGACAACCGGCTGTGCCCGCCGCGGCGCAGACCCTAGCGGCCGATATCGGCTGCGCCTTGGTAACGGGCGACTATCTCAACCTGCACATGCGGACAGGCGCATACGCCGTCATGGTGGACGCCGTGTGCGGGGCCGGTGCTCGGGACAACTCGGTGCGGGTGCGTTTCCAGGGCGGGGAGCAGGCCGCGGAGACCGGCGAACGCCGCGCCAGATTCGTGGAGGAGGTTCTGGCCGCCGAAGGTTTTGTTGCCAGCCGTCAGGGGGGGATGGTTTCGGCGGTGCTCAGGGAAGGCTCGCCCGATACGGTGCGCGCCCGGGCAACGATGCTCGGCCGCCTGCTGCGCGCCGACGCGCTTACGGATGCGGCCTGCGCGGATGACGCCATGCGGGCGGCGCAGGCGTTTCTCGCTGCCGGCAGCGCCCTGAAGCATTAGGCAGCGCGCCGCAGCCCTGTCGGCGTGCCTCCCTTCGTTCTATGGATTCCCGCGTTCGCGGGAATGACGAAATTCCGCGCAGCCTCTCCCCATTGTCCTTCCCGCAAGCGGGAATCCCCAAGGCCGTCTCTTGGCACAGGGTTGCCTGTGTATCGGCGGGCATCCGTCCGCCAGCTTCCGGCGGCGCGGCAGAATAAAAAAAGGGCAGCAGGGAAAACGTATTTCCCCTGCTGCCCCGGATGGCGAGGGCCGATCAGCGATCAATGGTCCTCGAGCTTGATGCCCAATCCCTCGAAGAGAAAAAGAAGGCCAAAACCGTACC
>JGI20166J26741_11696029_pt1 | contig 10875 bp, 7 predicted proteins | sample TergutCu122P5_FD_26741 | JGI IMG/M metagenome (IMG submission 26741) | reverse complement strand
AAGGTATCCTACGACTTCCACATCGCTGGCAACGGGTTGTACACAATGCTGGTGACTACACTGAAGGACAGTAAAACTTCGAAACATGTATCTAGTTTGTGTCAGTTGTAAATAAATAGTTGCCACTATTAAAGTTCCAACCCTCGTAAATTTCTTGAGTGATATTACTCACGTGAAATCAAGGTTTTCAATACACAGGGCATGTGCAAAATGTCATTATTACCACATTTTACTGTATATAATCAATTATAACTAATTTCTTAATGCAAGTAGTTTCTATAAAAATAAATATAATTATGTGATCAATATCAAATTAAAAATGACAAAGGAATAAACACCTACAAACCTCAATCAAAACTGGAGCAACTATGACAACACACAGTGGTTTTGAGTGCAAGTTCAATGTGTCACTCAATAAGGATTATGTTTATACGATAGTTACTTCTTGCAAAGAGAAAACACTAATAAAGATTGTCGTGGCCAAAATCACATTAAATTGAGACACAAGTCCTAGATAGTGAAAAATTTCTTATACAAAATGCTGGCTATTTACTGCATAAAGATCACTAAATACAGGTAAACAATGCACTCAGATGGAACCAGGAGAAAAGTATTAATTAAATATGGGATTCCGCTAAACAGAAACACCAAATTCAGATTTCACAGTATTATGCTCACCAACAAACAGACTCTTTTACTTCCCCCATATCAGCACGTTGTTAGGCATGTGAATAAACTGTAATGTGTCAGTATCATTAATCTCAAAAGTGTTAACTGTCAGGCACTGTCCAGCACAAGCACACGTATATGGCTCACCAGATGAAATAAGGGATTTTCACCCATGGCAGAATGCCATCAAAATCTCATTTCAAGTTCACGATTTTCTTGATTTTAGATGTCAACCTCAGAGTAAATGAAATCCATAATAACAGAATTGCAAACAGTGTACTCCATTTTGTACAGACTTTACCAAGGCACTCTTTGCTTTCAAAGTGTCATCTTCACGGTACATGTGTAAATATAATTTTAATTTATGCCCATGGGGAGAGTACAGCATTCCCTGCAAAGATTTTCATGATACTCATAAACGCCCAACAGCATAATATGCAGAACCGTAAGCAAAGCAGGGCCATTACTGTGCCAATTTTTATGAAATTCACCATCACTCAGTAAACCTTTGTAAACAACAGCATCAAAGTTCATTGAAACTGAATAAATAATGTACAAAATACAAGCAAAATTTCATTTGTGCCCTAAAGTATGGCTATCACTGCACCCACTTTCAGAAAAGTTGCATCTGTAACAGTATTACTTAAAGATCTTCATTAAATTTCACCGAAAACTGGTAAGAAACAAGGAAAGTACAGGCAGAAATTCATTTATGCCTGTAAGTAAATTATGATTCAGTGAGCCAATTATTATGAAACTGAAACCTGTCAACCATTTGTATGGAAATGTTATACCAAATTTTATAAAAATCCAACAAATGGTTTAGTCACTGATATTAAGTTACAGACAGACAGACATGTCTTCACATAAGGTATTCCCCCTTCTCTTTTACTTCATGCAGAATGTCAAAAGAGAGTGATTCCAAATCAGTGCTGCTTTGTATGTTGCGTTATACAGCAGTCAAGTGTAAATGTTATAACAGAATGAGAAAACTCACCAGCTGCTGATGTGCCAGTGTCTGTTTCATAAGCACCATCTTAATGCTCTGTTCCATGGCATATTTCTTGGCACGGGTTACTGCTTCCTGCTGCTCTGGAGTGAGCTTAGGAAGTCCTGCACCAAGCAGGCCAGGGATTGTTGTATTCCGGGCCCCAGGACCTGAGTACACGATCATAACACTGAAAGTTCCTGCTTCCAAAGCTATACTTGTAAGAAATGGAATATCAAAGTGGAATACAGACACACAGAATAAATACCGTTCTTTTACAAAACTTGCATTCAAATGCAACCACGGCTAGATGATATTAGAAGTATAACAAACTATCAAATAAGGTGACTGGAGCATACACATAGAAAATTTAAACATCCCAAGAACAGTAATCAAGTACTGTTAAAGAGAAACCTAAGATTCTGCAGAACACTGTTAAGAGATTCTGCCACACACACACATTTACATTTCATATACACTTCAAAGATTCAAGCTCCATTCAATGACGGTTGAATATGAAACATGCAAATATATATCGAGTTGTTTCACATGTCACTTACAAGTCAAGAATGACAATGATTATAATAAAATACATCAACAATACAATAAATATAGACCATCACAACAGTACAATGTATAAAGTGCATGTATACAAAAATATATAAAACACGTATAACTATACTTGTAATAAAATGATTAATTTGTATTGTTACATTCTAAAAATTCTTCCACAGAATACAAAACATGAGTAAGGAGATACTTTCTCAGTGCTGACTTAAAAAGTGTTTTATTTCCTTGTAACTCCATTATGTTTGAGGGTAAATTATTAAATATTTTTAAACCAGAATTAATGACATCTTATTTAACAGATGAAAGTTCACTTATGGGAAATAAAATTGATTTTCGCCCCTAGTATTTAAAATCGAGCAATGACAAATTAGCTGTAAAGCTATCCAAATTTTTATAAACACAAACATTATTAATGAAAAAATATACCAGAATTGTACTAGCACAATATTTAGTTCCACAAACAAACCTTTACACGAACATCTTGGGCCTATTCCCAACATAGTTCTTAATATCCTCTTCTGAACTATAAACACTGCATGTGTGGAATAAAGAAAAATTATGAAATACTGCAAAAATTCCAAATACTCTGCCAGATACTACAGAAATTTTTGTCTAACAATCCCAAATACTACGCAATTTTGTACACTACCAACTGCCTCTTTGTTTTGATCAATTTGTACAATTTGTGTGTTCACTTCATTACTGGCGAAGAGCTGTCACGCCAGTGGTGACAGACATGCTCCCTGCCATCAGTTTTTAATGGCCTGTAAATGTTTTCATATGCAACGGTTCAGGTTCCTCCATGGAATAAAGGTTGGGAGACCCTGCTCTATCATCTCTCAAAAACTGGCCAAACCTCTACAAAACAATTTCATGAAACATGGAGAGTGAAATAAATTTCTCCCATAGCATTTAGGCCAGACTTCATCATGCCACGAAGACATCTTGGGAAGTGGAGGCGTACCTCCACAAGTAACACTGGCAACAAATGAAGAAGTGTTCAGCATCATGCTGTGGACTCTTTTAATCCCAGGGAAAAACACCTGGCAAGTGTCAAATGGGAAGCAATTCTTGCACAGATTGTAGTACTAGGCTCAACTAAAATGTTGGGATTGTATACTGGAGAGGAAATGTCAATTTTAAAGGACTCTGAAGATGGTATATGGTCACAGTTATGACTGAAATTTGGACAATGACCACTGTCTGATGCTAATGAAATGATTCAGTGGCTGGATCTGCCCACAATCACCAGAATGGGGAAAGGGGAGAACATACTTGGTAGGCCTGTTCCACCTGAAGACAGAGGCACATCCAGCGTCACATACTGTGACTTTCTAGCCCCAGACAAGGAACAGTGTCTCAAATCTGTCATGACAAATAGGAAAATCTGTTGTTCACACCCGTACATGCGACTTAAAAAAGTAAAGTACAGTAACAGTATTTCATAGCATGCAGGATGCACCCACACTTTAGACAGAAAATATTTTAGGATGAAACCTTCCACACCTTTCAGCTGTTAATATGCGTGTAGATTTTATTATATAAATATATACACACACACACAATCTAAAACAAGGATCTTCATTTACAGATTTACCTGCTACTAGAGGTCCTGACTGTGCTAAATTGTATATTGGACCCGGCAAAAAATCTGATGATGAATGTGATGGTTGCGCAGAAGATGGTGGTGGGGCATCCCCTATAACAAAGGCAGAAACCGAAGTCAAGAACAAGCTTTATAAAAAAAAATCATATGCAAACTAGCCACCAAGCAATTTTCTTGTACAATACATATAATATTAGATACAAACATAAAACTACAAGTAATTCTGCAAAGTGTAAAGAACCATGGAGATTAGTGACAACCCCAGAGATTTAATACATCTGTGGAAGCTTTTGGTGCATGTGATGTACTGTATAAAAAAAATTGTTCAGTCACAAAGTACTAAGGTTTTCTAACTTGCAATTCATTCCATTTCCTATCGTATCCTATCATCTTCAGCCTTAAGAGAGCTTCAAACTACAAGTTAAATACGAAAACTGGATTCATATTACAGCAAATAAGTATATCAAGGATGATGAGGGCATGGCACATATACTCGAAATACGAAAATTTTGGTGGGAAAACTTCCCTTTGATGATCTGGACATATATATGACACTAATATTAAAATGGTGCATACACAAACACTTATCCAAGGTGTGAATTACACCAGTTCCAAGCATGGTCCAACAGCAGTTTTTTTGTGACTGGGCTAATTAAGCTTCAAGTTCCACGAGATCAAGAATTTATCTCCCACTTGAACTGTTAAGATCTCACAAACAGTTAGTTTGGTATAATGCTGCTGCTTGCTGAGACAACAGACCCATTTCTATGGCATACTTGTCCTTTCCCTAACAAATGCAAACCAACTCGCACATTTTCAAGATGTGAGTGGTCATTATTCCAGGGTAGGCCCTATCTTCATCAAAACACGGTGTTCATAAAAATGTTTGAGGTGGGAAGGAAAACAGGAACATATATCAACTAATGTGAGAGTCATGCACACTCCTCAGATGGAAGTGGCACAATGACTGTGACATCTTGGAACTTTGTGTAGTGAAAACTCTTTGGACAGACAAAGAACTTGTGTTGAAGTCACTTTTTCTAACACAGTTATTTGCTTTCCTGTAACGACAGTTACTACTGAACCACTGCAGCTGAAAATATGAAACTTGGTATACAGGGATGTAATAAGCAGACTTCTCTGTCTGAAGTGTTGTATGCTGCAAACTACACACATGGTAATGACCAACAGAACATCAGAGATTAGTATTCTCACAAGCAGAGCTGTAAAATTATGCACATGCAGAATTACATGTTCTTAAACTGGTTTTTACTGACAACAGCACTTTTACAGGGGCAGTAGTGAATTAATATAGAAAAAGATTCTTGCATAAGGGCACATATAATTGTTGTTGTTGAAAGGATTTCAACCCATGAGCAGTAGCTGCCTGACATTTGCAGTAAAATAGAGTCCTGAGACTTTATACCTTAATCATCTAATGTCTACATACATTTATGCATAAATGGAAGTGTGCTGAGTAAATTAGGAACATCTGCGATACTTTTTTACTCTGCAGAGACACTTACATGAGAGTTCAGTTTCATACACCTATCAAATCACATAGTGTGTCTATTGAACTGTTCACACAGCAATTTGTGACTGTATAGTGCCTCAATTTTTTGTTTATAAAATGCCAGTCAGCAATCACTTCTTGCTCATTAAAAAACCCAAAATTTTAGTACCAAAAAATATTACAAAATTCTTCACAATTTGGAAATGGAAGATACTGGCTGGACAGACATGCTAGTAATTGAAGTAATCTCTAACACTGTAAAGAAATGAGAAAGTAACCTCACTGGCCATGGCCCAGCAAATTTCAAGAAACCCTACTTATCCCAGGCGCAACACATCACATCACTGGGATCCCACAACAACAGAAACTTTGGTGCATGAAGTATAACAATTTCAACATAAAACAGTGCAGTGATTCAAAGTGTACTGCCATGCTTTGGTCTCGGTCACTATACTAGTTGTACCTTCTAGAAGTAAACAGCACAGCACACTAATCTCCATTATGAGGAATTCAGTAATTCAATAACTGCTAATCTTTTATAAAGTTCCCCGCAATTAAGCCTGACCTGTCATAATAATTGCTTGCTGGTTAATAAAAAACAGAGCATAATGCTGGCCAGTGTACTCTCCCAACAAGCAGAGCTGGCCGAACATGGAGAATGAAAAGGCCTGTTGACAAAATGAATCCAGGGGTCATAAGAAGCAACAAACAAAAGAAAAATGGTTGTATGACAATACTTTGCCAATTTGCCAATACCTATAAAAATACAGTTATAACAGAATATCACTTCAGATTAGAACCAAACTCAAAATTTTTTTCCCCCTCCTAAACCAACACCGAGACAGAAGGCCAACTCTGCAGGCACAGTGAGTCTATGTAGAGTACACAAGCCAACAAACTATGACAGTGACAAATACAAGGGAATAGTGGATTATGGTAAGGGTAATGAGCTCAAATTTTTGCACCAAACTAATTTTGATTTGGATAGGGTTTTACTTTAAAAGGACCTATACAATAACGTAACATTCTGAACACTGGTGGCCAATTGTATGCATCCATTTTCATATGTTAGTTAATCTATTATGAACACATGCCACTGGAATTAACTGACATTCATAAAGTTTTTTAAAAAGTGAAATGAAGGGTGGAAATCAGTCTAACATGAAAGCCAAGGCAAAAGTAATTTGGTGCTCAACGCATTTTGTGTATGGTGACACGAGGCTAAAGTTGACCTTTACCGCAAGGGGTAGCAGGCGGTCAGGGTCATGTTGGCCCCTGATCGGTTCGCCCGCTTCGCTGAAAACACCAGGACTAGGCTAGGCGCAACGCTACCCATGGAACAACACAGAAAAAAGAGGAAAAAAATGAAGAAAACCAAATGGATATTTTGGCAAATCACGGGATGTTAAAACACCTTAAGCTGAAAATAACATCCTTCTGGAATTCAAAACTCATGTTGCAGTAGACTGCATCCATCTTGCAGCTCGAACTGAAGTCAAGAATCTTAAAAGCAAAAAGCCACAATAATAAGCCTGTAGAAAGTATGATGCATGTTGTCCAATTTCTGAAGTTATTCTGGAAACTACATAAGAATATTTCTGTTCAGCATACCTGAAGAGAGGTAACTTAAATCAATGTGTTTGTTTCTGCAACCTCAAAAACATAACACACCCAAATAAAATCTCTCTTTAGATGGCTGCCCCAGTACATGTACATACATAACCACACCTACTCTTACAGAATTGGCACTTTGGTTTCAATAACTAGTAAAGGTATCTAACTCCCAGTACTTCTTTTGTGGGAGACAAAGAAATGGCATTACACAAAATAATTAATTCCATAGACCTGACACATGGCACATTACAGTTGGATCATTGTATAACAAATGGTCAGCCACTGGGAAATATCACTTCCAAAACATGCACCCTCCTCCAACCCATCAATGTTCACTGATAAGGAGAAAACTCTTATAAATATTTTCAAAGTATCGGTCAAATTACAAATAAAACATGTGTGCCAGCAATGCAACACAAAACATACTGCAAGGCAAGAGTTCTGGATGTTAGAAATTCAGTACTGGACATAACAAGAGAAGCTGGGGAACCCACTGTCATAAAATATCACATCAAAATTCAACATCCCAACACAAATTCTGAAGTAATTTGATATCTAATGCCAAAACTGTAAGAGTACATATGGCACATTTAATTCAAATGAACATCTAATAATGGTCATTCCACAAACTTGAACAATAACTGTAATAATAAATAGTAATTTTTTACAAAAACAATCTACCTTCAATGCAGCAGATTTCAATCTCCTGCATATTTATTTATAATTACAAGTGATAATAAAAGAAAATATAATTTACAAATACTAGAATCTCAATTCCAAATCTCCCTGCTCATTCTAATGCAAAACAAAATGCATACATCTCAGTATTCCCATATTCACAGTGGCCAAGCTCTGCCGAATAGCAAATAACACCATGCTGTCAGGTCTCCACTGCAGTGATTGTTCAGCTTATGTACTGATTTGTAACACTGTGCAGTCTCGTAGACAGATCAACATGTTATTCAGTACAATGCTGCCTCCATCTTTAGGGTACAAGTGGGTAGAGCAAGGATGCACAGTCCTTATTTCATCTCATATATATATATATATATATAGTCACTTTCTACCCCTATTCTGTTGCACACATGGAGAGTTAAATGATTGGGCTATGTCAATACTATATGCAAGCTGACAGAACATAACCAAATGATGATTTCAGATAAAAAGAGGACCCTATGGAGGAAGGGTGCAAGCAAGGTGGCTCTCTGACAAGAAATGGGCAAAGACAGAACCCAGTCCAGGCTCATAACAGTCAAACTTGACATTCAGAGGATCATGCATCGTGATATATTCTTATAATGAAAGCCAATAAGATGCACTATTTCTCAAATTTATTTGATAAAGTACTCTACATGTTTTGGACATGTCCACTGTCCATCATCATGAGTATCTCATAACTGTATACACGCAACAGGTATTTGTCATGCTAGTTCTGTTGATGTCTGTTAGCATGCAGACAGTGGACATGTCCGAAACATGTAGAGTACTTTATTAAATAAATTTTAGAAACAGTGTGTCTTATTGGCTTTCATTATAAGAATCATAAGTAAAAGGAAATATGAAAAACCATTAAGAAAATACAGCCCTCTTTTCAGGGGCTTGCAACTGTCACAATGGAATATACACAGATTTTGCTGACCTTTTTCAAGACCAAACTGGATGGCAATTTGCAACAGAAATGGCCCTGTCCAGCACAATATTACATCATGGTAGAGAAGAACCAGTCCAGTGTTCATACTGCTAGACTGCTGCTTAGTCTCTACTACTTCCTTGACAAGCTCGTCCCTGTGCCTGAAATTTCTTAGTGAAAATGCTGGTAATGAGGACAACTGCACAATGGAGTACATTAACCCAAGAAGCAACAGCACTAGTGTGTTCAACATGCACACTGCAACACTTGTAAGAGAGGCTACATATGCAAAGTGGTTAGCAGGACCAGGGTCTCCTTCATGGAATGAAGATGGAGACTTTCCAAGGTGGTGAACCCGATATCTCAATATGATGCTCAGACAGCACCCTACCATGGTTACATGCATTCTGAATGGATACTAGTGTGTGGCACTCTAAAATTTCATACGCATAAAGCATAACATATCTGGCTGAGGTCATCCGCAACAAGGTAACCCTCTACAACAGGCTTTGTCAACTATGGTGGACCCCATCTGAGAACGATTACAGCACAATACACCCAATGTGCTTAAAACCTACCCCACCATTAAGCCAGTGATGCAAAAGATACCCCATGGCAATGGCCTTCTTACCTTCTGCCCAGGCACCTTCAATGACATTAGCAGGATACTATACATACAAATGAACGGCAGACAGCCCATAAAAGACGACTCAGACAACAAGGATTTTACAGCATTCTCTGCCAAGTGTGGGAAGACGTATACTGAACAAAGAGGCCACCTCCTGGGGAGGTAAGTATAATAAACGCAACTGTCACATCTGCCTGTACCAACTGCAGACGTCAACTATCACAACACATAGCTGTAATGTCAGTCACTGCATCCTGTTAAATGAACCAGCATACTAACAAAACCCAAGTGCAGGAACCAGCTCACAAACAAAGTTACAAAGACTGAGCTTCAATCTCACAACATTAACAGCAAGGATGGGTTCTTCCTGGTAAGGTCACAGAAGCCACTGATCCACTCATTGATGGAAGGGAAAAAGGTACACTCCAAGGGCAGTCACTTTGCAATACTCATCCACATGTGCCTTGAACAAACAGGTGTTTATTTCTCACCAACCATCTGTGGATGTCCTCAAAATGGCAGTCTCTTTTCTTTTATTCCTCCTGACAACAACGCTGCAACTCTTGCAAACACTGTTCCCTGCTTATATGACCTAACCACTTCTCATCCTTACTCACAGTGGCCCTAAAAATGCAGGCAGCATGTTCATCTGGAATGACAGTATCTACCCACTAGACAAGTGTCACATCCCAGAAGACCAGACTGTGTAACACTATGTACTACTGTGTATCATAACATTTACAACAAGAAGGCTGCTTTTAGTTCCCCTTTGAAGGTCTGTTTATCATAATTTTGCATGACCTTGAATAGGATAATCCCTGCTCAAGGGAAGTGATGACTTCCAGCACCACTGTTGGTAGGCATGCACCTACTACTCATAATGAAAATACCAGTCAGAATTTTCAGTCCTCAATAACATTATTCATACAATTGCTAGTTGTTCTCAACTGGTTTATGTTTTTATAGTTCACATATGTCACCAAAAAACAAGTCTACACTGTGTCCAGTAACATCACATAACAACAGGAAACATCTACTGGAAGTGCAACAAAACTGAAATCTGGGATTCTCAAAATGGTGCTTATAAAGATTCAATTTAGTGTCAAGATGCTTATTTATATTACTGGCTTCAATACTGAAAAGAGGTCTTATCATCTGAGTTTATTTTGTTGGTTCTTTCTTTTGGGTGATTATATAGCAGTTAACATACTGAACAGGAAGGCTGCTCACGTCTTCTGGAATGTTGTGCTATGGTTATCGGTAAACAGTGCAGTCAGATATTTTAGAGAAATTTAGTACTGTTACCTACAGGGCCAAGATAAAAGCACTACGCTCCTTCAAAACACACTTCAGAAGACTTGAATCTTCAACAATGCTCTTAATAAAATTAATAAATAATACTAAAACAAATAATAATAAGACTAGAAAATAATGTCTAGCCAAGATTATTACAACACAACTCCAAAAGCCTTGATAACTAATATTTTAAATACTTCCAACAACTTTTACATTACCCAGCATTACGACAAATTATTTAAAGATTAACCCTTTGGCAATGGAATTTCCTTTTAAATTTTAGCACATCCTGTATTTAAAATGTGAATAATACAGAAACCAAAAAAAGGTAGCATTATGAAATAAACGGCATTTTGAAGAG
>JGI20166J26741_11695918_pt1 | contig 10876 bp, 10 predicted proteins | sample TergutCu122P5_FD_26741 | JGI IMG/M metagenome (IMG submission 26741) | reverse complement strand
TCAAAATCGAACCCATGTTCATATGAACTTTTTTGCTTAGAATCACACATACTATCATTTCCCGAAGTCTCGCAGATTCCTCCTGAATCACCCTGTATATGTGTGTGTGTGTGTGTATGTATGTATATAATGTATCAATAGCACTGTTGAAATTTTATTCCAATAATGAAAACCTGGATATAAATGAAGATGTTCTGCGCTCGTATTTTTTATTCTGTCGAGGGATGTTAGGGGGGTGTGGGATCTCTATACAACTTGGGGATCAGCTTGGAAGTGAGAACAGACACTGCACAGGCAAGAAGACTGATAAGGCCAGGCTTCAGCGGCGGGTGTTGCTTTGATGGTATTAAACAAGTGTAGGATAAAAGTTCGTTACCACGTTTCGGAGAGGCTTATTTCCTCCAGCTTCACGGTAGGTGAATTAGGTTCAGATGGATTATGAAATAAATGATTGGGAGGAGTAACTATGTTCACTGTTGAGGAAGGTTGCAGTAAGTGGCATCTATCCGATGGAGGTCCCAGAACCGTCATAATATGGTAGAACAATATTTTAAGATGCGAATTTAATCTAAATAGTACATAAAAACTTATTTCTTGTCTCACGGTAAACATATTACGTCAGTATTAAAAGATTAACCGACTAATGCTGTGTATGGACGTTATCTTTGTTTATTCTGACGATTTTGTGTGAAATACACAAATATACTTGGGTCAAAATGCAGGTGCATATTTTTAACTTTAGAGTGGGTGGTGTGTATAGTAACCACTCCGATTTACAAGCGGAGTGTGTGAATATTCCCGTATCAGAACATATTTTCCTCTGGTAGTGCCAGCATAGTGGTTGTTGCCTTCCCGTCAACTACGTGGGCTAATGTCATACTGAAGTAAGAATTGAAATAGCTAACTGAAGTTATGGCAATCCCGGTGACCGTGTGGTTTAAGGCAAGATCTGTGGCCGCTTGATTGCTGGGACCGCGAGTTCGAATCCCTCTGAGAGCATTTGTGTTCATTTCTTGTGTGTGTTTTGTGTTGGGTAGGTAGCCACCTCTGCAACGGGCTGATCATTCACTCAGAGGAGTCTACCTGATATGTGTATGTGTTATCTAGAAACCTCAAACAATGAGCGGCCTAGGCTCAATTAGGGCTGTTGCGCCATAAAAAATTCCAAAGTTTTGAGTTTATGGCACAAGGCCACATTCCACTATAATACAGTGGCGCGTATAGAATTTAATTTCCGCAAATATTTTAAACTCTAAGTTAGACACTACAGTCAAGTTCAGACTCAGGCAGTTAATTTTGATGCTGGAACAGACATTAGCTTCTTTACCTGCGGACATTTCTTTTACAGCTTTTTTGTAGCCTAGCTGGAAGGTTCTGGTGAAGAGGTGTTCTTAAGTCGTGCCTGTAAATTTAGTCCTGTGTAAACCGTTTACCTGACAGGTTTGTTTCCAGTGTATGAATATTGCTAACTTTCTTCCACAGTTTCACACCTGAGATGTTGATGAAGCTGTGTCCAAAACTGGGACTTGTTATTGACCTCACCAACACCACTCGGTATTACGACTGTAAGGTAAGCAGCTTTTCATTCCTGTAATTTATTGTTTCTTGAGAAACTAAAAGTCGCCTAGATGGCCAAGAAAGCTCCTTTTATGGATCCCGAAGGTTCATTTATGTGTTCAAAAGTACGCCACTGGATCCCTTCCTTATCCAGATAAATGCAGTCCACGTTTTCAGACTCCTTTAATAATTATTTTATTACTATTCTGTCATCTAAGTGTAGTTACCCCAAATTTTAGAAAACAGAAGTTATGTTATACACTTCTTCTGCTTAGTTACATGCGTCACTGATTTGAGTGAAAGAGTAGTGTAGTTGATCTGGGAAGAAACACTGCAGTTTTGACTCGCCTCCGATGACGGCCGGAAGCTGTCGGAATTTGGGTGTTGTGAGAAGCTGATGCTTGCGTACGTAAATAATGTTCACTATTGTTTTGTGAGACCGGTGGCGTTCTATAGAAATGAAGGTTGGAAAGTAATATTGCAGTGAGACGTATGCAACTGTTGGAGTCAGGTTGGTGCTGGTTCAGTTGCACCGAGATGTGGCTTCTCCAGAGGGTGTGTCTGCGTTCTGGGTCGTGTTGGAGTGTGATGGTATCGCATCGCATTCTGCCCACAGTCCGGACAGTGCGCTGCGAGTAACGGAGATTCTGAAGATAATACTGTACGACGTTCGGAACCCAAAGATGAAATCTGATAGCATATCTACTGCCGGCTTTGCAAGTCACGAAACATATAATTCAGTAATATTGCCCCTTTCATCAAGACCATTTAATCTTGAAGATTCTGTTGACATGATGAAGGAGAGAAAATGAAAATATTTATTGATCTTACGTCGCCATGCTTTCGTCGTCTTCCTCTCGTGTCTTATGCGGGATTGTTTTAACTCCTGTAATAAATACACCATCTTTACATGCAGAAATAACAATCATTAAACACGGAGTTATTTAATAACTGATGAGACACAATCTCATATCTTCTTTAACGCTGCATTACCTTTTCAGTTGGCACATCGTCCTTAATTCTTGGATAATGAGGGCGGTTGAGTCTTTTGTTTATGTGAAAATCTTTTTAGCGAAGTTTAGATGGACTTCGTGTTTAGTCGACTGAACTTGAGTAATAGGACTTACCAGAAAAGTGACCAGCATTGTTGTTTTCCTGTTATTATATGGTCACAGTACGAATATAGGCGGACTGGTGGCATTTTCTGGGACGTACCTACTTCATTTGTCGACGGACGGTTCGGCGATATATACTGAGATGTATTTTTATGGTTTCTCTCACACCCTTCAAACAGTAGCCATTGTGGCACCCTGTCATGGGTCGTGATTTCCTGTACATCGCCTCATCTGATTTCAACCAAAAAGAAGCTCTCCGGTAACAACAAACCGAAGGTTGGACATCTACACTGGAGACGATTATGGTCCATTTACTGCAATTCACACAGCCTGACTCGTGGCGTTTCTGACCTTTATCGAGCTTTAGGATGATTGCTATCTTGTTTGTGCGTTAGGTTAAAAATAACCGAACGCACAAACAAGATAGCAATCATCCTAAAGCTCGTCGTATGTACCTTTGAGATCACGTTAGTTTCAGTTCGATATAGTAGGGTAGGGTAAAGTTGTCCCTGTCCAACCATGAAGGCATATAGGGGGAGTGGAGGTATAACTCCGTTCCTTCTCAACTTCGGGCATTATATGGTGGTGAATGGTCAGCTTCGCGCTCCGGCCGATTTACCCCAGGGAAGAAACCCCGTGGCCATTGAAAAGGAGGCTGGGTGGGTTCCAGAGACGATCTGGTCTTTTGGAAGGTTTTGAGTGTTGAATCTGGAGGAATGTAGGAGCAAGCGAACGTGCGCCATGCGTACGTTACAGTCACAAAATTGCGTGACTGCCCTTCCAGCGAGTCGCGTGTAAAGGATCTTCGTTTTTGTAGCTACAGTGTCATAGTACTTTGTTCTTTTCAAGTCTACTCATTAACAGTCCTCAGCAGTTGATACGGAATCGTTAAGTAGATTACATACCGAACCACTCTCAGTGTCGAATCTTTGTCGCAATCAGAAACACCAGACCACCTAACTTTTGTAGTACACGTCAATCAGCCAGCAGGGGGATTCGGGGTCAAGCCGACCCTCAGGTCGCGACCTTAAAACGGGCGTTGCTCCAGCTCCAGAACCCAAGTTCTCTTTAATACAGAATAAAAAATACCTGCCGACCTCTGCCCGAACTATCCCATACTCTCTTCAAGCCATTTGCCCATTTGTTACGGACTCCGTAAGTGAAAGACAAGATAATACTTCAGTTTGGGTTGTACATTATTTTTATGTTGTTATCATGACCGCCCTTTGACATCCTAAACACTTAAAATGCAATATTTTTTACTTACTTTTTTGGAGATGGGCATTTATTAAAACAGGTAAATTAATATGAGATGATTTATTTTTATGTACAGTGTGTTATTCATCATACTGTCCGAACGTACGTATGTCCTTTCAGGCCTGTACGAGTGTACATTGCACACCGGTGGGATAGTGTTAGCAGTATTGGAAGGATTTCCTTTATACGTTATTATGCGTGGTGCGGAGCATTCCGCCATAGCGGGTGTAAACGAACTGCAAATCGTCGTGGATGTGTTACCTGAGTGCCAAATATTACGATCGGTTTTAAAGAAAACGGTTTAAATCTTAATAACTTTTTTTGTTTTGTAAGAACATGATTGCGAACCGTATTCCTTATATCTGTTTATTCATGACGTGGTGAGCCTGGAGTAGTACATGCAAGTTTTGTAAACTCTTGAGTGCTGTGCGTCGTTGTGTGATGATTATTTCTCATCCATATATCGCTGGACCAAATTTGGAATGACGTACTGACACAGTAGTTTGCACGCAACGGACGTATTTTACCGATATTAAAACGGCTTGGTTCTAAGTATATTTTTGTCTTCCCCTCTGCTCTCCGCAATATGTGGATTAAATATACGAAGCTGCAATTGTGCCTTTTGTTTTGTTTGGCTGTGAAACTAGTTTTTCCAAATTTAGGGGAGAACTTAAGGCTGAGGATGGTATTTGGGTCTCAGAAGAAGGAAGTAAGAGGAGACTGGAGGAAACTGTACAGTTAGAAGCTTCATGATCTGTACGCCTTAGAAAATATTATCCGGGTGATAAGAAGATTGAGATGGGCGAGGCGTTTGGCACGTACGAGGGAGAGGAGAGGTTCATGTATGGTTTTGGTGGGAAAGCTGGAGGGAAAGAGGCCACTTGAAAGACTTAGGCGTAGATAGGAGGTTAATATTAAAATGGATCCATGTGAAATAAGATGGAATTGATCTGGCTGAGGATAGGGACAAGCGGCGAGCTGTTTTGAACGTGGTGTTGAACTTAGGATCCTGTAAAATGCAGGGAATTTCTTGACTAGTTGAGGGACGGTGAGCTTTACAAGAAGGACTGCCCCATGGAGTTAGCGAGCTAGTTAGTTGGGTTTTAAATGCCCTCAGTGTTGATTATGGCTGCTAGAAACACAGCATCGGATAAGAGTTTTTAAGCTTCCGCAGCCTGCAGTTGAGGTCTCTGTTCTTCTGGCATGTAGCACCGCCTCACTGGCCGATTGCCCGACGTTTCAAGACAGCGTGATGTTCTCGTCTTCTAGATTCGAAACGTCCGTGGATGTTTCGACTCTTGAACATGAGGTGATTATCTGATGTTACATGTTGAGTTTGTTAACGAAGGACGTTGGAGGAGGTGAGAAGACTGACTCTGTGTATGCTACATGCTTCTCGGAAACCTTAAATGCTTTTGATAAGATAGGTCTATAAAATTGTCACCGTTTTGCGTCTTCAGTTTTCCAAGAAGTGAGAGAGCACGGATAAGTGTAATTTTCATTAAAAATAATATATTTTCTGCAATAAAATTAACGTATATCTGCAATGGTACTGGACAATAATTGGAAGTCATGGGCCGAACGGGTTTTGGCACTCTCTGTTGCACAGCACTCAAAAGGAACTCTCGGCGCTATGGAATTAACGTTTTATGCGTCTTCACTGATTTTAGTCAGCGTTTTGTAAGTTAGCTTGTGAGGTAATATGTGACTTTCACGGTGCATATGAATGATAATGACCGGGTGGAGTTCGGTAATGCCGCCATCAAACAGGGTCGTACCAACACTTCTTACAATTTAATAACCCCACCTTTCACGATTAAAACTTTTTTCTTTAATAGAACAGTTAATATGCCTGTACGGGGTGTAGTGGTCCCAGACTGGAATCGAGAGATCATATACCCCTGTTCTGTAGATGTGGAAAATAGAATGTTGCGGTTGTATAGGTATGTAGAAGAAGGTGGATAAAAAGGATGGTGAAGACATCTGATTAGTTGGAGGTGAACTGGAGAACTCGTACCTGGAAGGAGGAGCTCAGTGAAAGGAAAATTATCGGAAGAAATGGGACTGCAGTGACGAACAGTAGCAGCAATCAGCCTTCTCATATATGTGGTAAAACCTAAAGATGAGACGATAGGTTTGCCTGGAAATGGAAAGGACTGAAGTCGTTAATCGACGTGAATTACGAGATCTCACAGGCGAACACAGTCACAGAAACATATCCGTTTCTCGTCGCGTTGAAATTGGGAACACAAGTAGAACTACCCTGTGTTTAAGCTCCACGTTATGCAGGAATCTGGGTCGTGAAGGTTATGCTGCACATATGTTTACACTGGCGTCTAGGTCCGTAACGTCCTTTTCATTTTACCTCAGACCTTTGGAAAATTTGCGGTATCCATTGACGGACACTTCGTGATAGCAGTTTAAAGTGTGTCGGAATTTACTGACTTAATTAGTTCGTCTGTCTCATAGAAGCCATAGACGAGGCAGCGGAAGAATTACAGTCCGACGTGTATCTTCCGCAACGTGAAACACAACATGACCCGGGCGCAGGCCACTGGTTTCATCGCAGGCCCGTCCGTGTGGGAATTTTGGCGCTGGGACAGGTTTCTCTTCGAGTATTTCTATCTTCCCTGTCAGTATCATTGAATCATTGCTCCATTCTCATGCATTCACCTATCACCGACGCTGTGTAATCTCAGCAGCGTCGTTAAATAAAGCACTGAAAAATATAAGGTTTCTAGTCATAGTTATCTGTGTGAATGGGGCAATGTTCTTAGCTGCGGGATGCAGACATCCAATTATGCTACAAGATTTCAACAACAGATTAATGAGACGAAAGAGCAAAGATATATCTAAGTGAATTTAAGAACCGTAGAGGAAAGCAAATTCACGAGAAATCTTTTTGGAAATGTGTGTGTGTGCGTGCGCGCGTGTTTCGTTGGAAAACACTTTTACGCACTCGCGTTATTTGTTACATTTTTTTCGAATTGAGTTGTAGAGACTAAGGAACCATCTGTACTGTATCGCGCCGTAATTAATACGTTATTTTCGCCCCTGGACTCATGAGGGTCCGCGCGAACTTTATCTCGATCATGGGCAAACAGATTATATCAAATTCTGATTAACGTGCTCACGTCTCGAATTTAGAACGTTTGTACTGAGGTGCTGTGACGGGTGTCGCCTGTGGAGATCTGAAATATTATGATCATTCTGGGTGGTCAAGTTTGATGGCTGAATGAAATAATAAGGCTCTGATGTATGTGATGTCTGCCCCTGTGAATGAATTAATCTCTATTTCTTTTTCTTCAGCTCTTCTTTTACCATACACCTAATATACGTACAGTTAGACGGGCAACGGATAGTTCAGTAAGTAAACCGAAAAGTTACGGAAGAGAACCAGGATCTCTCAGAAGATTGTCTGGCCGAAACGGAGGCGAGAAAAGGCCATAGGAGAGCTGAAACTGGTATATGACACTGGTTACTACTGCTTGTACACAGAAAGAAGATAAAAGTATTTGGCCTGATACTATATCGTCTCGAAAACTGCTGCATTACAACAGTTACACGCGAGTAGCGCAAATTCGAATTGTGTTTCGTCATTTTGACTCCTTTTTCATTCGAGTAAGTATTATTTTTGTGGAAATAGAACTCTGAAACATTGGCTATATTTTATATACGCCGTGTATTTGGCAGTCAGCAGAAGTCGACTGTAAGTAAGACAGGGCGCACAAATTCCGGGCTACTAAATTTATTATGGTTGTTTCTGATGTTTGTGGGTCCTTAGTTAGTGCCTTGCTTCATGCTACCCTTCTGACGCCTAGAATTTTGAGATGGTACCTTGATCTTTGGAATGGAATATCTTTGCGCCCCTGAAATAAGATTTATGAAATAAATTCAGGTATTTTATAAATTTTAATAAATTTAGCATAAATTTTATGCTAATTCGGTAGGTAATTTCAGGTAAATTCAGGTAGATGTAACGTATGTAGATGTAACGTAAATTCAGGTAAATTCAGGTAGATGTAACGTTGTATGTAGATGTAACGTTGTACAAAAACATTTTTTGAATAAAAGACGATTGAATTGGTATTCTGTGAAATATTAAAACATTGGCGACGTAAGAAGGAATGCGTGCGTCGATCGTTGTATAAGAAATGAGAAATGCAATAACGTGACTGAAAGCGGATGTTTTGAAATTAAAAGGAACTGGGAAAGAATCGTAGAAAGGAGGATGATCCTTATATTTGGAGGGCTCAACAATCTCTGTACATGCCTGGACAGGCCCGTAGGGCTCCATGGGGTTGAGGCTGCCAGGATTTCTAGACAGTCCGCCCATGAAGGTGATAAGGTCAGCCTTACGCACCGGCCGCCTTTACCCCCCACGAGATACCCCTGGTACTCATTTCTCTGAGTCGACCCGGGGGCCATAGTGCGGCCTTAAGTATTAAATCAACGAAAAACTCCAATGACCCCATCGGGAATCGAACCCGAAACCTTTCGGCTTGTAACACAGTGCCTCAACCAACTGCTGTTAAAATGTTTGGAAATGAAAAAAAAAAAGGAGGGAAATTTTTATGTAAAAAATGGCCGAGCATAAATGATAATTTATTTTTGCTAAACCGCGGCTGTGTAGATATTCATATGTTTATAAAATAGACACTTGTGAATGCGGTAATGAACCTTCGGGTTCCATAAAATGCAGGGAATTTCATGACGAGCTGAAAACCGGTTAGCTTCTCAAGAAGGGCTCTGCACCATGGAGTAAGAAAGTAATATTTGTTGTAGAACTGTACACCAGATTTTATACTAATTCGGTAGTTTCGTGTGTGTGTGTGTGTGTGTGTGTACGTGCGTGTGTGTGTGAGAGAGAGAGAGGACCCGGACATACCAGTTGTGTGTTTATTACTTGCAGAATAAGTTTAAACATATAACAATATTGAAAGAAACCTTGTAGAAAATCGTCAGTTGCGGTTTGTGTACACTGTCCTCCTGAGGAACTGGTTGCGACATTTCCCTCGTCTCTCCCCCCTATGCGGATCTCGGTCCATCGCAGTTTTTGCATGTTTCCGCGTTTTAAACTTAATGTTGAACAAGATGAATCCAGTCCACATCTCCAAGCCCTGTGTCTTTAAAATTCGTTTTATTATTATCATGCCCTCTACGTCGACCTTTTCCAAGTAACCTTGTTCCTTAATATTTTCCAGATTACATTTTGTGTGCATTTCTGTTGCGATGCACCCTTACAATATGATCTCAGTGTGAGTTGTCTTAGTCCTCCCAGTCGTTATGGTGGCTGTCTGGAATATCCGCCAAAATAAAAGTGTGGGACGAAAATTTATAGCGATCCTTGTACTGTGTGGGTAATCGAGACACGCACTGTCGTTCATAAAACGTTCTTCCGTTTCTGTGTAGTCTGTTGACTAAGATTTGAGTCTCCGACCGCGTCAGCACTACCGTAGTTCAACTTTTTGTCTCGTGCCGCCCGCGCGTGCTATTCTTTGCCGCATTGGTGGACCATGTGGCGTTATAGCAGCCCGTTTGTGTAGTAGACGTGCAGTTCTTCTTGTTCTAGAGTTCCATCGGACTTTTTTTTTTTTGATTATATCATTGTGTGTTACCTAACGACCCTGTCACTTGCTAGGATTGTGCAGCATCCGCGTTGAATGAGTGTGGTGGAATTGTACTTAGGAAATGGAAGTACTCGGAGAAAACCTGCCCCATTGCCACTTCGCCTACTAAAAATTTCATGCGGCTTGGCCTGGGATGGAATCGGGATCTACGAGATGAGCGGCCGGCATGTAACCTTCTGAACCATGGCACGGCCTAATTATATTAGCAGTTTGAATATTGATCCCTCAATGACAGCGTCGAAGGCAAAATAGACCTTAATTAACATTTTATTTTCATGGGGCCAGGGCCAGGGCCTCCTCATTCACTAAGTTTCTAGATCACACTGAACGACGCGCCACACTCGGTAGGATTCCTCTGGACGAGTGATTTGCTCGTCGCAGAGACCTCTACCTGTCAACACACGACACCCACAACAGACATCCATGCCCCCGGTGGGATTCGAACCCACATTCTCAGCAGGTGAGCGGTCGCAGACCTACGCCTTAGACCGCGCGGCCACTGGGATCGGCTCATATTATTTCACATTTGTTGAACATGTCCCATGTCATATCAAGATATCTTTGTAGACGGAACGTTTTCACTTTGAATTATGCTTAGAATACGTAGTATATGCGTTTATGGATTTGCATACCTGTTCACTGCGAAGTCGGAGGTGAGCTACATTAACTTCACAAAACAAATCTGCGACCTGACGGATCCCTGGAAGCTATTCATTGCCTCCTTACCTCTACCACACACACACACACACACACACACACATTCTCTCTCTCTCTCTCTATTTCTCTGTGACAGTTCTGCGAAGTTCTTTCGAGGTCCCATTGAAGATGGGACGGACAGGTTGTCCTGAAACGTCGGTAACTACCAATCTGCTTTGCGTTACATTCCAGAAGAGCGGAGACCTCATTTCCTATCTTGTTTGTTATTGTTGGTAGACAGGTGCGTTGCATTGCGCCGACCCCGTCTCCAATAAGTACGAATAAGTATGTAAATGATACATAGTTTCAAAATTAATCCAAAAACCTGAACAGGCAGAGTGTCTAATGTAGAGTCCAGTTGAAACCTGATGGCACACGGTGACGCACGGAAGGGGAAGTGAAGGGGAAACTGACGAATGGAGTGGGTAGCCAGTACCCTTCACACCGCTTCATACTACCTCGGAACTTAGTGTACCCACCATTACTACCGCTGATGCGCACATCTCGGCTGCCAGTAATCGACTGAACTGACGCCCCCGCCGATTTAAATGGACTCGTCCTTTTCGCCGAAAGACCAAATCTGGTTTCTGCGCGTGTGCCATCACATTTCAAACGCAGTCT
>JGI20166J26741_11695807_pt1 | contig 10876 bp, 6 predicted proteins | sample TergutCu122P5_FD_26741 | JGI IMG/M metagenome (IMG submission 26741) | reverse complement strand
TAGGCCGAAACATGTTGTTGTAATATTGTAATAAACTTAGTTTTATGTTTAGTTGTGTTTTGTGACTGTAAAAATAAGATTTTCTTCACATACTTGTTGTCCAGAAAGTTCTTGTCACCGTTAATCATGTTTAACAGGTCTTGGCACGTGGCAACTTGCTCGTCCATTTGCTCTCGTGTCAGTGCGTGCGGGACAAATCTTGAGCACAGTTTTTGTTTCTTCAAATCTCCTCTTAAAATCCGTAGAACCACAGTTTTCGGGATGCTGAGTGTATCTGCTATTAACCGAGATTCACGTTTCAATCTTCTTTGACCATTTTGTCGATGGTGGCGATGTTGTCAACGGTTCGACTTGTTGTGGGCTGACCACCGCATTTGTCGTCCTTCACTGACCCTCTACCCTCTCAAAACCGTTTGTGCCACTCAAAAATTATTGTTCGACTTAATGCTGCATCACCGTAAGCCTTCTGAATCAGTTGCACAGTCTTTGTAGCCAAAAAATCGACTTTACAGCAAAATTTAATCACCACACATTGTTCCTCCTTAACATCCATCTCACGACATTGACACAGAGTAACAACAACAGTTAGTGCTAGATGTTCTGTCTTAACAACAGCTGCAACTACAGTAACGCCAATTTGCACTCTTGTGAGAAATGGTTTCAATTATGTAATTCAGTCGCGGCCCGGTAGATGGCGTTGGTAGGAAAGCGGTAAAAAAATTCAGTCCGGGAACCTTTGGACCGCTCTGTGTATACATCTTACAATTAATGCATATTTTTTGCCATCTTCAAAATTTATTACCATGTTCCTTCTTTGAAAATGCAAGGTTTTCATGATAGTATTGTGACTTCTGCCTTGTGGAATGTGATGCCACCTAGTTTAGTAAATAGATTCCTCTGTGTACCAAATTACACACCATCACATTCCACAGGACTTCAATTGTAACATTCCACTTAGGCTGCAGATTTTGCGGCTTGCTAAACCGTATTTTAACACTACATTATGCACTGATAATTGCCTGAGATTTTCTTTATGTTCTTGTTAGAAAGTACCGTGGGGTCATTGTATTGACTGTGGCTTAAAGTGGAACAAGACAGGCAATGTACATATAACATACCAATGAAGTGCATTCATGCAACTGTTGTTGCTATGGAAAGGCAATAAATATTTTATGTTATGAGTGTGTGTTTGTAGCCTTAGGTATCCATAATGCAATGCACATGCACCATATTGTCATCTGTGGCCTGCCCAGCCCTGCGGAATCTTTCCACATTATCTCATAAATGGCACAATTTTCAAAAAATAGTTATTGAACATAAAATGTGTGTTCTGATTTGCTCTACAGCATTTGTCTGAAACATTTCTCAGTCTGAGAAGAACTGAATGAGATATAATCAAAAATTTATATTGGTCTTCATGTGAAGTACCCATAATTCTTGTCATATTTTGCAAAAATCCATCCAGTAGGAGCCAAGTTGTTCCATGTAGACGGATGGACAGACACATGATGAAGCTAATAGTTTCTCTTCGCAGTTTTGTGAACGCACCTAAAAAACAGTTATTATACCTTGCACCACATAAGTTAGATTATGACTTTGGCATAGTAGAGGTAAGGTTAGATTGGAAGTTTCTGAGCTGTTGTGGTTGCTGCACAAGGGTGCCACAATGTATGCCACCTGCTTCATTGCTGAGTACTTTGAATTATGTAGGTCACCAAATATTAATGGCTTTTATTTGATTCTTAGAATTAACAGCATTTGCTTCCTTAAACACTAGTCACTCAGTTCTTGTAGTGGAGATGGAATTTTGTAATACGTGAAAGAACTTCAGACTTTGAGAGTTCTAAGTGTTCATTATGAGAATTTAAAATAAGTAAATAAATTCGGTGTGTGTTGCCAGTTTCAGTAACTGTGGCTGGTGCACATGTGTCAGGTGGGTGTCAATGCCTTGCTTTTCAGATACAGGAATATAATCTTCAGCAAAATAATGATAAAAAGTTTGCAACGTTCTGGTGGCTGATCTGTCCATCTCTCTTTTCTTGTGTTTTCTGTCATACACGCACACCCCTCAGTTATGTTGTTGGCTTCAATTAGATGGTCGATGTTTTTGTCTTCTCACAAGCACTTCGATGTAGTTCATTGTGGGAACCAATCCTCTCAAGTTGCACCAAACTACTGTAGTGCATCCAGCATTTAAAATGGAATGTTGCTGTTACAGTGTATTTGCAGCCTGGCCACAGTGCTCATTCCAGGTTAAGTGCATGGCCACATTCTTGCATTATGTTAAGGCAAAACCTGACATTAACATCCCATGACAGTAGTTTGGAGTGTAATGAACTGACTGCCTGCCTTGTAATAATGTTTCTGAGTACTGCAAATGATAGGCCTGCATACACGTACATTCAGAAATTGCCATCAGGGTGGTAGTCACTACTTATTGATAATTGATCATCCATGGATCACAGACATACCACATGTCAGGAAAAAAACATTGATGTATAAGAAAGATTTTAAAGTTATTGTGAACTTATTTTCCACTTTCACATTTTTATAATCAGATTTGTATTAGGGTGGGTGTAATGTGTTCATTTATTTACATCAGTGGTAAAATATAAGAAAACAACATGTAAAAAAAATCTTTGACATACTCTAATAAACAAATTTAATTTAACATGTATTTACACTTAATGAAAGTTGAATACTTTTTCAGTGTTTAACATTCTGTAGAGGTAGTATATCTTTTCCTACTTTGCGAAAGTAAAAATTGTTTGTATGACCAGCAGCAATGGCAATCATGAGCACTGTGTTACATGCAGCCGTCATAACTGTAGTGATATAAAAGAAGAATACACTGTTACTAAAGGAAATGGAAAAGTTATGGCTGGATATTGAAATGCTTTGACAGCCATGTTACTGGTAACAGAACTGAGTACATTGTGGCATAGTGTGTTCAGAAAGAAAAGTCTGACCTTTTATGGATGGCACCATTGGACATGTAATCCATTGTTAATGCTGGATGGGCCATAGCATTAGATCACATAAGTGCCTGAATGAGACTGAAAATGATGGGGTTGATGCACTTTGATGTAACTTGAGAGGTTCTTCTTTATATCATCATTCTTGTATCTCGTCAAGTCCAGCAGGGTGTGAAGATGTGGAATCCTGTCATAGCATTGACAGAGACGACAGATGAAACAGTATCGCCCAACAGACAGCAACTGGTACCCCAGCATCTCTCACAGAGCCCATATATGTGATCACAGTGTACAAAGTTGATGTCATTATAACAGTATCAAGGATGCACTTGGTTTCAGAGCTAATATTGAACTTGCATTTAGGCAGTTGTACCATCTACACAGTAGCTGTATTGCTGAAGTAACTTCCTCAAGGCCTTCTTTGATACTGATATATATCAACTGTTCATGATTTAAGGGTAGTCTAATACAAGTGGCACACAATGGTTGAGCATAAGAAGGGCTGATCTCTTTTAGGGAGTGGAGGTAGAGGGATGGCATGTTAAAAGTTTTGGCTCATGGGGGCATGAGATTAAGAGAAAATTGATACTGACTTTGAATGTGTAGGGTTTGAATGGTTGAGGCTACTTCACTGTTCCTTCTTCATCTTGAGAGTGGTTTTTTATTCTGGGGTGATATGATGGCTTCAGTCCTTGTTGAAATTTGTCATAGATTGACAATAATGGCTACATTAATGCTATGTGGTCAGCTTGTATCACTCTTACCAGTGGCTGCTCGTGGGACTTTATTCTTATGGTAAGGCTGGGGCTAGGATTTTAATGTGATTAGTTCGATGGCATAGTAGAACATTTCTTTGGGCACAGCCACACAACCACTTGTATATACAGGGTCTGGCAGAAAAACCTGTTAATTTTTAAGTTAAAATAAGATGAAAAGTATACTATCTTTTTACATGAATTTATTACTAAAATTATCTTTATCTCAAAGCATTTTAATTACAATATTCACTTTCTGAATATAGTGTCTTTGACGTGGTGTCCCTTGTTGTCAACACGTTCCCACAAGCATTTCTGGAAGTTCTGCATCACTCGTTGCAGCATGGTGGGAGAATTTGCTGCCATTTCATCCCTGATGTTCTGTTTCAAGTCCACTGTTTTCCTTGGTTTCTTTTTGTACACCTTGCACTTGAGATATCCCCAGACAAAGAAGTTGCAGGCGTTGAAATTGGGTGATCTTGCAGGTCATTCAATATTCCCTCTTCATGAGATCACACGAGCTGGGAACATCTCGTTGAGGACTTGCATTGCAGTCCTCACAGTGTGAACCATTGCCCCATCTTCCTGAAACCAGAGAGTCTGAGTTTCGGCACCAAGTCTCTGCAACTCCAGTTCCAGAAATGTGCGAACCATCTCAAGTGTAGCAGGCTGAATTTACTGTTATTGTCCTGCCTGCCTTGTCTTCAAAGAAATAGAGGCCAGTCACCCCAAAAGATGCTACAGCACACCAAACAATAACCTTCTCAGAATGTAAAGGTTTCTGGTGAATATCACAAGCCTTCTCGGTTGCCTAGTAGCGATAGTTTTGAGAACTGATATTGCCATAAAGATGAAAATTTACTTCATCCGTCATGAGAACATGGTTAAGGTTGTCATTATCCAGAGCGTTCAACAGAACCTCACAAACAGTTTTTTAGTTTACAGTGTCTTGATCATTTATTGCTTGAACCATAACCATTTTGTAAGGATGGAAATTTAAGTCTTCATGCAATATTCGGTGCACTGTACGATCAGACATTCTTAATGCAATGGCATTTCTGCTTGCTGATTGCCGAGGACTTCTGACAAAAGCCTGACGCACTCGTTCAATGTTCTCAGGAGTACTAAGTGAAGGCTGTCTTCCTGGAGGTTTTCTTTTTGTGGCAGATGCTTTTTTTCTGAAGTTTCTCACCCACAACAGTACAGTATTGTGACTAGCGACAGTGTTGTTCTGATGAATATTGAAGTGCCGATGAAATATCTGATGAGTCGCAACTACAGGATTGTTGTTTTTGAAATACATCTCCACAACGAAAGCCTGATGCTCTACAGACCAGCACTCCATGGCAACTGAAATGCTTTGAGTCTCACTAGAAGGGTGCTCAAGGACAAATTCCCCACACCAATGGTTCCACTCACAGCTGTGTTGCAAAATCACCAGATATTTCTGCTGGACCCTGTAGCATAGTTAAATTTCCACACATAAATATGTATCCCACATAGTGATGACTGAGAAAAAGCTGAATACAGTGTCCCATGACCAGAATTCAAAAACTTAGTCTTCTGGGCGAGAGTTAATTACAAAAAATTTTAGAATTGCAACTGCTAAAATTTAAACATTCACAGATATGGCTTTAAAAACAGCTAGATAAAAATGGTTATCAAAATTTCGGCATTTGAAATGTTAGAAAAGGTAAACAGATACGCAAAGCCCTCTTTTAAACCCTCTTTGGTCTGCAGTGCCTGCAGTCCAGCCTGCGACCAGTCATGTCATGGTCTTCCCACCACTTGGCCTAGCTGTGCTGAACCAACATGCAACACCTTGGCAGGGTACAGCCTACTTGCTTTCTGCAGCACTTAAGTGTCTGTTGCAAGTATTTGAATTTAAAATGATTTCATTCATGTGTTTTAAAGAATGTACATACCTCCTAAAGAAAACTTATATTCAGGTATTTAGATTAATTTTTCTCAAAATTTGTGGGAAGGCTGCAGCCCTGCAGCTCTTACAGACAAGCTGCCTCTGTCTGTTACCGTGGTTGATGGCCATCAGTTGCTAGTAGATGGACTTTTCCAACACACCCCGTGAAGGTTCTGATAACAAACGTGTCCCAGCCATCCTACGTACTTGCCAGTATGACACTTGTCCAAACTCATCCTCTGGGGTTGCCAGTTGGCTGCTGCTGGGCAGGTTCGAGCATGTGGGAGGTTTCAGGACCCTGGAGCCATGACGATGATGGGTGGCAGTAGCCACCATGTGGCAGGATGCCCTGCTGGCTGGCCCATGGAGTCACCACCACCACCTCCCAGTGGTGAGGAAGAAGAAGAGGAGGAGCTCCCCGGTGGGAGTGTTGGAGGGACTGGGGGGCTGGCTGGCACCGTGTTCAGACTGCACTTCTTGGGTTCAGTAGAGGTGGACGAGGAGGGGGGCCGCAAACGACGCAAACGTCTTAAGAAGCACATGGTTGAAGAGGCAGTCACCAAGATCAAGGTTGTGGGCTCAGTATGATTTGTGCGGGGAAGAGGGGCCTGATGTGCTGAGTGGCAGGGAGAGGGAGGCAGTTGTGTAGCAAGTAAAGTGTGTAGCATTGTGTCTGATCACTGAATGGCACTCTCGTACTCATCTCTTATATAGTTTTGAACGGTAGTGCGTATAGGTATTGAAAGAATGTGGAAGTAACTTAAGTAAGTAAGTAAGTAAGTAAGTGACTCATTCACTGCATGGAGCAGAGTCATTTTCAAGAAACTTATTAAGTTGGTCAACATATTCAAGATTGGAGATTTGAGGTTCTAACATGTTGCTTTTGAGGGTGCTGTCCTAGAATGAAGTGAGAAGAACTAAAGACCTCTGTCAGGAAAGCTTGTCCGTAGGCTGAAGTCAAAGCTGGGAACATCCTGAGTACAAAGGAGGCATGTGATCAAATTGTTAAAAGTGAAAATAACCACAGTTCTTACCTTTTTTACCATGACAGCAGAGGTAAATGGTCTTTGGTGTGAATAACAACACATTCATTCATTTGTGTAACTTCCATAGATTTGCTTGTTCACCATTATCACCTGATTTGCATTAAATTAGAACAAGTCGCTGGCATGTGGTTGCCTTCCTTATCACTAACACAGTGTATAGATAGTAGCTAATAATTTATAGAAGGAATAACACTCAAATTCAGGAACTTCAGTTCAGTCATATAATTAAAAGAGGGTTGGTAATGAGGATTACTGTTATATCCAACAACTGTACCACAGTACTTGTACATCACTCCAGCAGCTATGACTGCTGTACACCACTGGCAAGAGTAGTGAGTGAATTTCATTATGTCTGTGGGTGTTCAGTGTTGAGTCTGTGGTAAGAAACAGGGAAGTTATGCTGCTGTGTAGTAGATTATCTGTAATGGATTGGATGAAACCAGCTTAGACAATCTGAATAAAGTGACACTGTGCAGTAGGAAGCTGTCTTACAGTGCTGCCCTCTGTACCTAGTGTCATGAGTGCTTTGTTATATCATTCCCCATTCTGTAGCTAGTTGATGGGTGATTGATAGTTGGTTATTTATTGACACTGTTTCAAATTCAAAAGCTATTTACTATCAGTTTGTATGAGAACATAATGACTTGCATGTCAGTAAAGATTTGGAAGGAGGTGGTCATGGTCTGTTGCACAGTCCTTGCTGAAGAGAGTGAGGGAAACCATGAAAAGCAAGTCATGATATGAGATTTCAGGCCCTTACAGCAGGATTGTTAGGGTTGTGGTCTTCTGGGATGCTACAGTATGCAGTTGGAAAGATAGGTGTTGCCAACATTGCAGAGAAACCTGCTGCCCCGTCATAAAGGGAGAAGACTGAAGACGAAGGCAGCATGTTCTTCAAACATTTGTGTCTATCTCCCAGACTACATTGCATCACATCCCAGAAAACCCCTGTTGTTAGTATTGTGTTGTGAAACCCCAGTTTTTATAGAGAAGAGATTATAATGCCATGTGACAGATACAGTAGCTGAGCTGAGAGTAGGTCTTATTAAGGTCTTGGACTATGTTCTTAAACATGGCCTGCTTTACTGCTTGCTTCATCACCAATATACAGTAACTGTAGTAACTGTTCATTTCATATAATTAATCTGTACTAACAAGATTTGTGTATTTTGTTTCCCATGCTGTCTTGTTGGTGGACTTTATCACAGGCATTGGTAAGTTCTACAAACTTTACACTAACTCTGGATATGCAAGAAAATATGTACTATGTTTGTTACATGTATGGAAAGGTCGACACTGTTGGTATTGATAGTGGAAGTTTGTAAGAGCATATCCCAGAGATGGGGTAGGTAAGATTATGAGTTTAGCTCAAAATTGTAAGGAGTTATCCAAAAGTTTAGATGTTTTCTCTACGCTCTTGTGATGGTACATGACTAATGTTGAGTTGATCCTCCATAAAAGGAATCCTACCACATCCCACAACAATTTATTATCAAACAATTTTGAGTCATCATAAACCACAGGGCCTAATTCTGGTAAGAAAGGTAGTAATGTGCTACTAAGGAGTGAGATTTGAGGTTTTCACAGTAGTGACTATAGAACTATGATCTTCTGGAATCTGATGACGTAGCGTAGTGGATGCATACCAACACTGTAGAGGAATATGCTGCTGTCATCTTCAGATGGAGCAGGTTACTCCGAATTGTCTGTATGCGCATACCAGACTATATGGTATGTTTGTCTTTGAATGCATTCTTATATTCTGAGTTCATATGAGAAACTTTGAAACTAAAGAAATTCACACTCAGGGCAGTGTGGCACAGTCTAAAGATATTTCTGTATGTGTATTTTACTGTGATTTATTAAGGTTTTCTTTTTGTGTATATTTTCCTCTGTATCAATTGCACATGTTGTCTGCTGCATAATTTAATGTTTGTAGTCACTTTCATTTATCCAGCTACCAGTATTTGTCCCGTTATGTGTCATATTCGCCCACTGTACTAGCTATGGATGACCTAGCCTGTGTCAGCCTGATCCAGTCCTATTCAGTAGGTGCTGTTATCCTTGCAGTACAGTGGCCTGAGCATGAAGCTGAACTCTCAGCCACAGCTTATGATAATATGTGAAGCTTTACATCCATGGCACCATATGTACTTGTGGCATTATGTTTGGACAGGAGGCTAACTAGGTGTGTGAAGGTTTACTAGAAATGTTGTTGTGTGAGACATGTTGTTTCATTCGTGTGTGCAGACGAGCACAATAGCCACTAGGTCATGGACTGGGTGACTAGGGTTCAATTCCTGTCAGGGCAAATTATTCCGTCTCAGGCAACACATTCAGACTGTCAGTGGGGTTTGCCCCTTCTGCTGTGCAGTTGGTACAGAAATAAACCTGCAAGGACCTAAGACTTGTCACACACTTCCATGTGGATAAGTATGCATGGATGTATATCCCCATCCCCCATTGTCCTAATGACATGGTGGTTAATTAAGCACAAGCACAGCTTTATCATTGCTGTATGTGTGCACTTAAATGGTTGTTTTGTCAATTCAGGCACCAGAAGGGGAGACACAGCCCAGCACAGAAGTTGACCTGTTCATCTCCACTGAGAAGATCATGGTACTGAATACTGATCTGAAGGTGTGTATTGTTAACATTAGTCTTTGTCAAGCAGTGACCTGTTGCTGTTAGGAACCTAACACTCGTTATTGTGTGTACAGAAGTTCCCATTTGAACCCTGTTGGGCCATATCAGTTCAGTTCACACCTTTGCGCCATATTTTTTTTTTGGCCCATTTTAATCTTATTTTCCCATTTCTGCCTAGGTCTCATATACCAAAATATCAACGATAATGTGAATATTTTTGATGCACACATTGTACAGTAATATGAAGGAGGTTCAAAAAGTATACTACAATTTTTTTTGAGAATACTTTTACATATTAAGGAAGGCATATAGTTGTATTGCGTTTCAGCATATCCACCTTCATAGTTACAACATTTGTCCCAATATGTTGTAAGATAATCCATATTCTTGCAGTAACAGTCTGGAGTCAACCTGATAGGCATCGATGCCATTCATGTTTACATTGAACATCAGCATTAGTGTTGAAGTGCCCTCAAGAAAGCTTCTGCTTTAAAAGTCTGAGACAAAAAGAGAATGGAATGTATGTGGCTTCAGTCATTAGCACATTCATGGCTGTTAAATTCAGGCACTTGGCAGTCAATAATATTGTAACTACATTTTTCACACCTCCCTCATACATGATTTGTGTTGTGGGATACTGAAAACTGTTCTGCTGGGATATTTTGCACTGTCTTTGGGTGTTCATTGCCCATTGTTTCATTGGACCGTTGACCCTTGACAGTGAGGCCACTACATGGTCTCGAAATTTTGGGCAACGAATACCCAGTCATGGTGCACAATATTCTAAGTGGAGTTCTCATCTGCAGCCCTTCAAAAGCCTGATAATTGTGTTGTGAGATACTGTTTTGGGGTAGTATGCCATCATGTAGAAATACTGGACTACAGAATTTTCTTAAATGTCTTTTTGTTTCTGAGTGAAAGGCCAGTTTTAATGATTACATCTCAAGTAAAAAGTAAATGCAGTTGGGGACAAAAAGAAACTTAACATAATCAAGGAAGGCAGTGCTGACCTTTTAAAACATCAGCTATTTTCTTAATGTTGTTGATTCCATCCAATGAAAATGTGTGTTTTATTAAACAAACCAACATAGGCCCACACTGTATACACAACAATACAGTTTCTATCTGTCAACAAGTTTCGTTGATTAAAACATGTTAAAATTATGATGCATTTACATTAGTAGTGTGCATATGTATCATAGTAACATCCAGAGCAGTAATTGATAAACACCAACACATGCACTTTTTCATTCAACACTATATTAGTCTAGAATGTTTAACGCACCGCACCACAAGGGTACCCACATACACCTGCTACATGTATTGCTGCCACAACACCGGAATTGATCATCGGGATTTTAAATTCAGTGTTTTTTAAATTTTTAAATATTCAGTAACTTTAGCGAGGTACAGGCATACTCCCTGATGACGATCTATTAAGATCGAAACATGTCGGAGTACCTTTAAATGTTTTTATGTATTTTAATGAAATCAACATTCTAGACTAATATAGTGTTGAATGAAAAAGTGCATGTG
>JGI20166J26741_11695585_pt1 | contig 10876 bp, 9 predicted proteins | sample TergutCu122P5_FD_26741 | JGI IMG/M metagenome (IMG submission 26741) | reverse complement strand
TCGGCCGCCATATTGGACTAGCGAGGTTCGCGTTACGCTGACGTCACAGATTTAGCCGTACGACCCCCCGAACATAAAGATGTAATTCTACATCAAAACACACACACAGATTTTGTAGACATGATGGTATCAAACGTTTTACTGATTTACCCATTTGTCAACTCAGCCACTGAAATCAGCTAATGACCAGTACCTTAGTAGTTTTAAAATAAAATTTAAAAAAAAGTAGGATGCCTTACATTAAACTAAAAAGAAAAGACTGGACCTTGTGATTATTTATTACGTGGGTGAGTCATGGAACATTTTGTTTGTATGTAAGTGCAGTTGCATACGGTGTTGTGTTACAGTCATACTTTGATATCATTTTTATGACATAATTTTTAAAATTAAAAATAAATTATATATAGCCTTTTGATCAGCACCCCCTATCCCCCATTGAAAAATTCTGGGCGTGCACCTGGATTGTAGCAGTTCATATAGAAGACAAAATACACTGTTATGTATCTGGCAGAAAAACAAACCATAAATATATAAAATTGCTATTGTATAACAACATGAATTACCTTAAGAGGAAATCAATTACCAATTGCAAGTGAATGGAATAGAAGGCTACAGGTCATTGTTAAAATGTCAACTCTTGTAACTATCACCCAAAATCTTCAGACTTCAGACTCTTTTAAACAGAGTCAGCAATGTCCAACAAATTTGCCTTCTATTCCCCATAAATATCTAAAACTATGTAACAGGTTCCATGTAACATGCAAAGCAATAAGTAATGGTCCCATATTCACTTTTCCAACAGTGCAGAATCAGCTGTTACAGTGCTCCATACTGACTCCATCAAAGTCACTTTGAACAGTTTGGATTTCAATCAACAGCTATCTTACAACACACATGATGAAAAGTGGAAAGAAGGTAACATTAAAATATCTCAGGTAAATCCAAGGCCTAGCAAAGAAAGACACAGCAGGAAGCCAAAATGGTAGGAATTGTTCAAACACATCCATACAGTATGAGGGAATATTTCAAAGCAAATTTTAAAGTGTGAAACAGTGCAGTTGATTGTTAAGCAAGCACTGTAGAGGAGCAACAAGAACTGCAAAAAATGTGGACAGCTCTAGTGGAAGGCAAGGACTGCAAACAGTATGTGTTATGTTTCCAATACCGGTGACACACTAGCCTCAGTTCATGCAGGGTACTAACCTAGAGACAAAAGTCACTAAAATTTAGAAGTTAGCTTCATAAAATAATTGTATATGCTGACAAAGATGTCAGAAATCATTTACCCAAAAAGACAAATTATGTCTGCATTTTTAGAAAGTGGGGGGACAGGCTGTGAGCTCAAGGCATGGAACATGAGAAAACACAAAGAATTAAATTAAGAACAAATATGTAAATAGGTGTGGAAGGCTATAAACTGGTAAGGAAATATGAATAATAATTCTACCAAAATAAGGAAAATGTAACAACACCATTCATGGGTTAACATTTACTGGAAAAAATAATCACAGAGAAAAACAATTAGGTCGCTAAATAGAGGATTATACATGATCACAAAAATCAATAACAGTAATACAGATGTCAAGCTGAAATTTAAATTTAAATGCCGGTAAATTCGATTAACTGAATAAGTGTGACTGTAATGTGAATGTCCACTTAAACAACAGCCAATAACCTGAGACATAGAGAGGGAAAGAACACGGACACCGAGAGATACGTAGAGCAGAGCAGAATCACACAGCTAATACACAGTGAACGAACCACAGTAGTACCTGTTAACAGACGAGCCTGTCATCATGCAATGAGGAGGGGGAGACTGAAACAAAACGATTAAGATTGGTTACTACACAATGATTAACCATTCTGAGATGCCTTCACATTTTGCTAGAACAAACGGTTAATTGAAAGGATTCAGGACAGCAAGGAATTGGACAAATATAAAAATGGACATGATATGGTTACCAATTTCAACTGTAAACATATAATGGAAGAGGAGAGTCTGGCAGAGGAAGGTGGCAAGAAACAGGACACTGATATCACACTCTACCTAAGTGGCAGAATGAATATGTAGCAGGCTCATATTTTGTGGAAAACAAGGAAACGTGTGACAAAGCGGGAGCTGTGTCACCCATAACATGGATGCAAGTAGTACTAACAGCTAGCTGTTTTACCAAATGCATTCAAGAGACTCCACACATGTTTAAATTAGATTCTGTAAAAGTACTAAGCAACAGAGTCTCTTAATGACCTTGAAATGTATTTCTGAACACTTCTAAGTGAAGTGCTAAGGAGATGGGAAAGAAAGTGATATAAGGAAGTGAGGATAATGAATGAGGAAGTGATGTGCAAGGATACTAAAATCAGTAAGTGCTATAACACACATGGAAATGAGTAGTGATACAAGCAAGTTTGGACATTAAGCATGAGGGAGTGGAAAGAATCAATAGAGAAGTGACACAAATGCAGAAAGAACACATGATGGTTTGAGGAGAAAGAAGAAGAAAATGTTTCTCTGGTGATGACAAAGCATGGCAAACATCCTGTCCATATGCTTGTGCATCTTTAGATATGTAATGTTAGCACAGGTTCTGAACAAAGCTTTAACTTTGTAAATGTCATGATGACAGTTGCACCCAGTGAATTCAGAGGTTAGGAGATGTCCTAGTATATGAAGAAACTGTCATATTATAACTGTTAACACACTGCTTATGAGTTCTGCAGGGTAAATTTGTTTGAGAAGTATGAAATGTGGAAGCAACATTTGAAGATACCAGCAGACAGTGGTATGTGTACCCACTAAAAGTGGTTGTGTAAATGAAGATGCAGTACAGAGATGGCAGTGCATGTGGAAACAGAAGTGGAAATGTGGTAGAAATGTCAGAATAATGAAGCAGGCAGAGAAAGTTGCACCCAGAAATATGGAAGGGGAAGCAGGCAGGCAGCCAGACATCTGACCCAGTGAATATGGGTGAAGAATGGGAGTTTTCCACCCGTTCACCTGGTGCATACAGATCTAAGCCCAGCAGCAGCAAGCCACCTAAACCTACCTTCACGGGGGTGTGGGCTAGCCCTGGCCCCAGCCCGACTGGGGTGCAGGTGATGGTTCTCATGACTAGATAAAGAAGGTTCCTCGTTAGTGTTGGGCGCTCTGAGGACCCCGGACCCGACCCCACAAGTTACCAATACTGGTGCTGGGGAAAAGCTCGCTGATATCGTGTTGGGTGAAGGCTTGGCAACCTTGCCAGCATGCACCAGGTGGGGTGAATGCACAGAGGGTGGACCTGCAAGCAAGTGTTGCACTAAACTAACTAATCCATCTGTCTGTCCATCAATCTATATATCTAGTGTCATACATCTACATCTATTCCCTGTCTCCTAAAAGTGACTAAAAATAAAAGTCATGACTGTCAAGCTGTCAGTCTGTGTTGGTCAAAGCTTTTGTAAGCATGCACCCACAATTCTTCCGAACATCTACCTCCATTGCCTGTTCTCTGCTGCTGTTTACTGAGACTACAGGACTGCTGAAGCGCCAGAAAGCATTATTGTACTATCTCATTCAAAAGTAAAAGGGAAAGCATATAAGAAAACTCCAATTTTAAATCTCAGTTACATTCAATACTAATATATATATGTCATTGCCACTGTTACTCTTTCCAAAGACACACACACACACACACACACACACACACACACACACACACACACACTCCTATGCAGCGCTTTTTTTTCCTACAAACATGTTAGCTGGTACCCTAATGAAAGAAGTTTCAAGATCGAAATGTACAACGCATTGGCAGATGTGAAACTTTTGACAAGTCTGCTGATATGCAACAACAGTCCACCAGTATATACTGGCATAAACCAGCTGAAAAAAAGCGCTGATTCTATTGTATTAAAAGTAACCTGATAAGCACAGACATGCACACAACTTATGCTAAGAAAGCCTTGGACTATCAACTAATACCAATAGTAAAACAAAATGCTGGGGGCCAGGAGCAAATTTGGTAATGAAATCTCTGTAAGTGTTTTGTTATGTTAGTGTGGAGGAAAACAGCAGTGTAACTAAAATATCTATGTCAAAAAGCTGTGTCAACAGAGGGTTGAACTGTGTCTTACAGCTTTTGTAATTACTAAAATGCAAACAATGCTCATGCCTTCTGAAATCACTTTGGTTTTCAGAATTCTGATGTCAAGCAACAATCAACAAACAAATTGTTTGGTTATTTTCTGCTCCACTCTCATAGCAAATAAACATGAAATATGCTCCGTCTGGCTTGTGCTCCTCATGTATGGACCATACAATGTTTTGATAAATAGATCATTACATGCAGAATGCAATCGTTTAATGAATGTCTCTGAAATAGCTGGTGATTTTCCTTACATGAAAGAAAAATGAGATAAAAAGAAAATAAATTATTTCATATATCTGTACGAAAGTTACTGATGGATGTGGATGTGTTTGTAAGCAAAATAGTTTAAAGTTCAGTTGAACCTTATATATCAAGAGCATAAATTGTGGGTCACTGTATTGAAGATACATGCAATATCTTTCATTCGAAGAATGCAAAAAGTATAAATATAATGATCCATGTCACAAAGTAATATACCTTAAATTAAATACAAATTTACATTCTTTTAAAATATCACCATTGTTTAAAATAATCTCAATCAGAATTACAGGAATGATCAATAAGAAACACAAGATTCAGAAAGCAATTCTGAAAGCCCTTTTGACTTTAATTTGCTTGAATAGAAATGGAATGAAGTTCAACCAATTCAGCCACTGGCATGGAAGCTGAATAAAATAAATACGAACTTAATATATGCAGAAGTAAAGACAGAAAGAAAGAAACAAGGAATAAATAAATAAAGTAACAGTGAAACAAAGAAAGGAAAAGAGAATAATGGAAAAGAAAAAATACTTGCGGGGAGCAAATTATTCAAAACCGGGATGAAAAGAGCATTATTTGAATATTTTTCTCCACAATTTAACTGGAAGTGCACAAATGAAATCAAAGCAAGAAGAATTTATATGTACAGATGTTAATAAGAATTATGAGTGAAAGAAAGGTTAGAGTACCTAACCCACCATGGTCGACATCTGAATGCCAGCTGGTCTGACTGGAAAGGGATGCTGGACTTTGACCATAGTAGGTCACTTCTCCTGTCCCTTTATCACGACCAGCTCCCAGATCCATCTCTTCTTCTGTAGAACTCAAGCGACGCAGCCGTTTATTACGAGGTTCTCCTGGGCTCTGTGAACTCCGTGGCAGTGACAATGGACCTATAAAGTATAATGTATATTGTGAGACGTTAAATTTCAGAACATTATGTACATGGGATCTGCTATTGTCACTGTAAGGAATATAAAGACAGTGGTCTTCTGGGATGTGGTACTGTGCAGTGTGGTAGACAGATACCAGCATTTTGTAGAAATGTGCTGCCTCCATCTTACCGCGCGAAGACTAACGTACATGACGATGCATTGTCCCAATATGGCGAAGTGGTTCAGAGAGATGGTGGACACGAAAGATGAAACGAATTGAGAAAAATGTCGCGATAAAAAGAGACGAGGAAAAAGTGTTTGTAGAGGAAAAGGGAATAGAAAAATATTTCGAGATAAAAAGAGACGAGGAAAAAGTGTTTGTAGAGGAAAGGGAATAGAAAAATATTTCGAGATAAAAAGAGACGAGGAAAAATAATACTGACAGATGAAAAACAGACGAGTAAAAACATTTCGACATAAAAAAAGAGACGAGAAAAAAAATATTTAGTGATGAAAAAGGGACGAAGAAAAATTTTTCGAGATAAAAAGAGATGAGAAAAAGTAATGTTTAGAGATGATAAGGGACTACGATAAATATTTCGAGGTAAAAAGAGATGAGGAAAAATAGTATTTAGAGGTGAAGAAGGGACGAGGAAAATAAGTCGAGATAAAAATGAGGCGATAAAACTATTTCGATATAAAAAAGGGGGCGGGAAAAAACATTCCAAGATGAGAAGACGTGACGAAAAATATTTCAACATAAAATGAGGTGAGAAAAAAATATTTGGAGGGTACAAAAAGTGAGAAACAGCTGCTCTTTTGCTTTGACTGTACATAAATATTCACTGTTTGTAGCAAGTGAAATAAATACTGTATCATACCATTACCTGTTCCACATCCTGGGCTTAGTCCTATGAAGGACCTATGTAACTAAACTGCACTCTATTCCATTCTACGAATTCTATTCTATTCTAGTCTATCCTATCTTATTTTTAGACTTTAAAGCTGAAACCAACAACCTCATGCAATTATGTTTTTTTTTATGATGTACAAAGAATAGGTACATCATGATCACACGAATATCCTCATAATATTTTTCGTTACAGTGTTTAAGGAATGAAGTCTTTACATTGCATGCCATATGTGGTGAAGGTAAAGCTGCCCCTGTCCACGCCACAAAGGCTTACAGCGGGAGAAGAAGTACAGCTCCACTCTTAATCTCGGCACCACACGGGGGGTGAGTTGCCAACATCACGCCCCAACCGCTTGACCCGCGAGAAATGATTCTGGTACCCACCGAATAGGAGGCTGGGTAGTCCCCAGAGCTCGTATGGACGTTTTGGAGAAGACAGAAATCTCTCTCAATTGTCGGGATTCGAACTCCGAACCGTCGAGCCTGTAGCCCAGTCGCTATACCAACTACGATATCCCGACTCCCATGTAATATGTACTACGTTTATCTACTCATGTAAAGGTAAAAATTCACCCTCTAACCTGCCACGAAGGCACTGAGAGGGAGTAGAAGTTAGTTCTGCTCTTCTTTAACCTCAGTGCTAGATGGGGGTGGTAGGTTAGCGCCACCCCCCGGCCGCTTTACCGCCGGGAATGACCCGGAACCCATCGTATAGGAGTCTAAGTGGGCCTCAGGACCGGTCTGGATGGAATCGGAAAATATCGCCCCACCTGGATTCGATCCCCAGACCGTCCAGCCCTTAGCCAGTAATATCTCTTCATATGCGCATCAAAATTCAGCAGGAAATGTAACGAAACTTCGGTACTCACTGTCCCGTCACACCAAACCTGAACGCAACACCAAGAACTCACAACTCACACACCACACTGCAAGTGACTGTCACGATGTTAAAACTCAGTACAGTGCCGGTCCCACCGTGTACTTACTATATGCCCCTGAAGTCATCATGGAGGAATGTTCAGGCGCAGGTGGTGTGTAGCTATTGCAGTAGTATCCCGGATTTTCAAGCTTTATTGTGTTCACTGGCGGCTGCATACCGTTCGGGCCTTGCATTATAGAAGCTGAAACAATCAACAAAATACACAGCGATATAAGATATGTACAATAAACCTTTGTTGAATAACATACCAGGAGTGAAACGACTAAGTGTTTATGTTATTCTTTGTGCAAAATTCAGAACTTAAAAGCAGCTCAAATACAGTGTTACATTTTACATTGAGGACTTCCGGCTTATGACAGCCACCAACGTCCCCAAGGAATCTGCTTCCCCTCGCTCCACTCTACCTTGAAGATGGACACAGTAAATCTTTCCGAAACTTTGGCAAAAATCCAGAAGGCTGAACTGTAATTTTCGAGGCCATGAAAACCTCAAACCTCATATCCCCTCTCCCCAAAATAATTCTTTTTTCGATTACAAAATGTAGTGTTCATACGCACATACCCATTTGAAATCTGACGATATAAAGTAACTGCATTGCTTTTCCGTCAGACATCACTGGGTTGTCAGTGCTAAGGTATGTTTTGAGATTAAAATATCACATTCATCAAAATTTAAATTCTCAGTTAACTCGTGTAAACCCCTAACATGGTGCTTAAAAATTGCTTTATTTACAGCAGCGGAAAGGGAACTTTTGGGCACGGAAGCCAAATAAAAAAGAAACAAGTGTTTCCGGGCCACATCATACATGATACCTACTAAGAGTGAAGGGGTGAAGGTTGCCAGTCACAACTAAGTTTTATGTTATACTATTACATAAATTTAATGCAACACGTTTCGGTTTAAGTGCAAAAACCATTATCGGACGAAATTATAAAAGCGAATAATAACTTTGTCCTATCTGTCTGTCCACAAGGGACAACACGGACCCCACTAGACGGATTTTCATTAAATCTGATACTTGAGTATTTTTCGAAAATCTGTTGAAAAATTCAAGTTTCATTAAAATCTGACAAGAATAACGGGTACTTTACGTGAAGACCTAAGCATTTATGATAACATCTCGCTGAAATCTTCACTGAATGAGAAATGTTTCAGACAAAAGTTGTACAGAAAATCAAAACACACATTTTATGTTCAGTAATTCTTTTCCGAAAATCGTGCAGTTTATGAGATAATGTGGAAAAATATGGTACAGACGGACAGGCCACAGATGACAATATAATCCGGTGCATGTGTCTTGCGTGCCGGAATGATTACGGCTACAGAAACACAGAATATGTGAGGTAATGTCGGATAAGAATCGCAGCTTCTAAGAGCGCGCTGTGCTAATTTCTCGAAACCGGCCACAGGTAGCAGTACAATGCACACGGCGGCAGTTAACGCAACTACTGCAGCCAGTGGAGCAAAATATTCTGAGAGGTGTGACGCTCAGACTCAGCATGAGTGGCAACTTGCAGTTTTGTCTAGAAATACTATAAGTCTATGGTGGGACGAAGTAATAATTTTCCCCCGAAAGGCTTCCGGTCGAAAGGCACGTCTGTGACTTATAAAATCCCAGCAATCAAAGCATCGGGTGGCTATTTATTAAAACACACAATGTAACAAACATGGCGGTTATAGGAAAAGATTACAAAAGTGAGCGACTCGTCTGAGAGTGCACGGGGTAAGAATGCGCGCACTCTTTAGACGAACATTTACACGCACTATAAAGATATCTAATTCGCACTTTTTAAAGGACGGTTATAATATTTTGAACAGCGCTTTTCTCTCTTAGAGGCAATGGGCAAGTACAAGACGAAAACGGAGGTCATTAAAATTCACGGACGAAGTCATCAGAATGCTATCCGACGTTTGGAAGCTGCAGAAGGCAAGAGGTCAAACGCTGAAGATACTGGAGTTCCTGAATCAACCCTGAGAAAGGCTGAAGACAGGGACGCTACCAATTTCTCCACGTCGCTTCAAAGCTACGTTTTCAAACCAGGGGGATAATAAGTTGATTATTGCAGAGATTCAGACGCCAGATTCTGTGGACTAAAAGGATTAGCCTTTGTGTTTACTGAGAGAAACGGTATTGATGACAGATTTAACAGAAAAAAGAAGACCCCTGGAAGGGACTGGGTAATCATCTTTTGCAAAAGACAAAATCTGTCAATCAGACGGCGCGAAAAATACACCCTTGGAAGAATTATAGGCTTCAATGAAGTCCAGGCAACCAGATGTTTTGATAAATTACGTGCTGTATTTGAAAAGCATAACCCCCACCCACCCGAACAGAATTTTCAACGTGCGTAAAAGTGGCATCACCACTGCTCCCAATAACGTACCCAAAGTGACTGCACAAAAAGGAAAAAAACTCGTGGGAAAGACTGTGTAATGTGTCATGGATACTGTTCTGAAGCAAAATGTCAATGGACAGTTGTGAGATGAAACCTGGTCAACAAAACTGTTGTCCTCATGCCTAACATCATGGGCCCAATATGTGAAGAAGAATAGTGACATCCACCTGAGGAAGACCGCATAGTGTCACAGATGCAAGGAATGCTGGAGTGAGGCTTTGTACAGCTTACGAATCAGGCCAGTGTAAGTGTGACTGCGGTTCTACTTAAGAAACTCTGCCAAATTAGTGTCACCTCCCTGATGCGTACTTTTACCTGACCTTCCGCGCATTCTTACCCGTCGCATCGGGCAAAAGTGTGCATTTCCCATTTTTTAAAATAAATTTTATAGCCTAAAATTATCCAGTAAAGTATCAGTTGGTGCTCTTAATATTGTAAGTCAATGCTTCCACAATTTTTTGCATTTTGCATTCTTTAAATGAAGTGCTTCCTATGAATCACTGCCGAGATTTTTAAGAAAACATATTAGATGCGTACTCTTACCCAATTTCCCCTGAATACTTATTGCTATTCCAAGGCAACACTGGTTACGCGAATGCACTTCAATGTTACGTTATAGGCTATGTACACTGCATCTCTTGCTATGTTTCTGTATGAATGAGGATAAAATAATTATTTTTAGAATTTCATATCTCTTTGTATCATGTTTATGATATCAGATCGCAGGCCGGATTTTGGTCAACGATGATTAATGTGCCGTCCCATGTATACATACGGATGACGTATAAGTCTCTGTTTACGTAAGAACGGTCAGTAATTCGGTGTAGCCTATATAGCATAAGATGTGAAAGCAAGTGGCCGCGAGGTAATTTCAGGTACTTTTCCAGCGTTTTTTTTTCTGAACAGACTGAGGGAAACCACAAAATGCTTCAGGCAAGATATCTGATCTTCGGGCCGAGATTTGAAACCGGGACCTCCTAAAATCAAAGCTAGAAGGATACCTACACGTTCGGTGTCCGACTTCTAAGTATACACTTACTATTACCAGAAATTTGATGTGATTTTGACCGTGCATCGTCGTTAATATGTGGAAATAAAATGCCAACTAGATGCAAAAGAGGATTTTATTGCAGATCTTATGTCTATTTGTTTTGTTAGATTTATTTTTTTGTTTCTTTTGCTGTTTTTGTGGTACATTTTTTATTATAAATGATTTGATTTATTTTATTGATTGGAATATCATTACATTGAATGGTAGATCTGTTATTATGACTTTTTTATTTGATTGAATGTCTCTATTGTTTATGGGGTTTGTTTTTATAATTTCTTCTTTGGTTATTCTTTATAGAGATGATTATATG
>JGI20166J26741_11695473_pt1 | contig 10876 bp, 10 predicted proteins | sample TergutCu122P5_FD_26741 | JGI IMG/M metagenome (IMG submission 26741) | reverse complement strand
TAAACCGTTTAACAATCTCATCCATCCAACCCCGCCGGTCGGCAACCCGCAAAAGAAACGACGAGCCGACAAACCATGCGAGCACAAAGAGAACTCCTTCCATCCGGGAGTGATCCATATCCACGCTGCCGATAGCCATAAAACTAAGCAGCCAGTTAACTACGATTACAATTGCTTTCATATTATATTATTTTTTAGAACCATCATAAACCACTCCGCCTCGTTCCAATGCTGCCGCCCTGAGCATATTGGCTTTAGGGCTTTTTGTTTTGAATTTTAATGCATTCCACACAGTGACAATGCTTACTTCAAAGTCTTTTGCAAGTTCCTTCCGCGCTTTTGCCGGGAATAAAATTTCTTTTTCCATATCTTAATATTTTTAATTATTAAATTTTTTTTCTACCTTTGAGCCGTCTTAATTTTTTTAAGACGGGGCAAAGATATAGAGTATATTCATAACATCCAAACATTTTGTAGATTATTTTCAAAATAATTATGACAATAATTGATAGGGTCAAGAAAATTATAGAACACGAAGGGATTAGCACAAGGCAATTTTGTATAAAAATTGGCGCTGCTAATGGTTTTCTTGATAAAGTTAAGGATATTGGAAGTGAAAAAGTGTCGAATATACTCTACGCTTATCCTGAAATAAGTCCAGAGTGGTTACTTACCGGCAATGGAGAGATGCTAAAGGAAGATAACAATAAAATAATAAATGCTGAGCCAAGCGTAAGTGATTTGTTTAAAGCTGTAGGAAATTTGACTGAAATAATGAAAATGAGTGCTGAAATAGAAAGAATAAAAGCGGAGGCTCATGCTGAATCTATTAGACTAAATGCTGAAATTGAAAAAGAAAAAGCAGAGACAGAAAGAATAAAAGCAGAATCCAGCGCTGAATCTATCAGGCTGAATGCCGAAAATGAAAAACTGAAATTAGAAAATGAAAGATTGAATGCCCAGTCGAATGACCGAAACAGTAAAACTATGGAATATATAATTTCATCACTACTTGCAAGCGGAAAAACACCGCACGAAAAAAAAAGAACTACATCGGAAAATTCACTTTAGGTATGACAAAAAACCGAAAGGTAGTGTATTTGTATATCTATAATGAATATGTTGCCTGAATGCACGGACTTTTTAATAAAGCAAAACAAGTTAAAGGGGCAGAATTTGCAATTGTAATTTGTTAAAATAGTTGTAAATTTATTATAAAATAGTGTTTTATGGATGTAACAAATTGGATAGCGCTTATAGGATTGATATTTTCGGTTTCTGCTTTTGTGTATTCAAAAACAGCTAAAAATCAATTGCAGTTGTAAAATTAATATGGGACGATGAATATGCAAATAACACAGAAAGAGAAATTGTACTTAATTTTTAAGTTTTTTGAGTTCCTCGTTGAACTTTTTTCTCCACTTGTTATTTACCGATATATTCCATATAACGTCTATCACATTGGAAATAACGAATATCCCTATGAATATTAATATAAAGATTGAAAAAGTATCCATATTATTTTTTCACCATTTAAAAGCTCTATTTCCCGCCACGCGCACATTTTTAACTCGTTTTCAGGATGCAAATATACTATAATTAATTAAAAAACAAACAAATAACAATGAAATTTTTACACGTTTTTCGGTCGTTTTTGTGGTATTTTGTACCCCTTTATCCGTATTTTTTCAGCAAAATACCCCTGTTTTTTGGAAGTTTCTACCATTGAAAACACAAAAATAAACCGTATTTTGTCCGTCTAAACTTCTAAAATTCGACGCTTTTCGTTTTTTTTTTCGTGAAATTTTGTCCGTTTAAGTGTCCGTTTTAATGTCCGTCTAAACGTTTTTAAGGGGTGTTTTAGTGAATTGTCGGCATATCGGGCAAGCATCCGAAAAAACAGAAATATTTATAACAAAAATAACCGCCAAAAACGTCGTTATATACGCTTGTAGCGGTTATTTGATACTTCCTTGTATTTAGCGAAAAAGATGCCTTTTTTTGGCCTGAATTAAACCCAAACAGTATTTGAATAGCGTTTTATACCCCTTTAAATTAAACGACAATTAAATCAAATTAAACATTTCGTTTTTCGAGGCCGTTTTTGGTCGGTTTCACAACTTTTTATGTTTCAATAAGTTATCTGTTTAAATAGTTAGATAGGTTTACAGTCTTTCGTTTTTAGCCCCTTATGAAACTATGCCTGTGCCGCTAACCATTACTTGGGAAGTTGCTCCGCTTACATTAATGGCTGTGCCACCGATAGTTGTTACTGTGCCACCGCTAACTGATACCGTTGAACCATCGCCGACCATAATGGTTGCGTTGAAATATGCGCTTACAGTACCGCCACTGACTATCAATGAAGAATTATTACTAATGTTTATGGCTCTTCCTGTAGTGGCGCTAACGTTGCCTCCGCTTACCGTTATAGCAGAGTTATCATTCCACGCATTTATTGCAGCCTCAACTCCGTCACCAACAGAAATAGAGCCACCCAGCATATTAAATGAACCTGACACTAAAATCAGCTGCCATTGCGATACATCAAAACCGGCGCCTGTAGATATAGTCGCATTCCAATCCACAGTTACCCCTGCATCAATATTCAAATCAAGCGTTTGGGTTACATCCGTGAGCGTACCTGTTACTGTAACAGTATTACCGCTCGCAACAGCAGTAAGAGAGCCGGTTCCTCCACCGGTAAAGCTGCTTATTTGAGCAGCCAGTTCGTCCGCCGTCGCTGCACGCATCTCAAGCGGCACAAGGAAAACGGCAAAAATCAAAAAAATTGTTTGTAATTCTTTTTTCATTCTGAAAAATTATTTGTTTTGCCGCAGTCCCCCAAGCAAAGGGTTATTTAAAAATGCAAAAGCGTGGGACTTTAACTATATTCGCATTCGAGGTCTTAGGATACCGTACATCAAATAGAGTAAGCCCACGCCTTTCGGCGTGAGCATCGGCACTTACTCTTGACGTACATCTGAAAATTTCCTAAGTTTTCGAATGCAAGAATAAAAGCTAACGCTTTTTTATTAGTATATCTTCTTTTGTGCTTGTTAGCACGTTTGTATTTATATCATATTCAAAACTGTTAATAAATACGCTGCAAATTTAACTTTTTATTTTGATTATGCCAACTTTTACAAAAAAATATCTTAGGGTATCCCTAAAAAAAATTAAGAATTTTATGAAAATCGCTTGTGATAAAAAAAAAATATGTATCTTTGCGCCAAAATAACCTTGTTTCAGAAGATAATAAATAACCTCAATAATTAAACATTAATACATCATAAGTTGTTTACTCCATAATATGATGTATTTTATTCAAAAAAATATATAATTTATTTTATGCAGAAATATAATATTTTGCAACTTAAAGAAATGGAACAAAGCAATTTAGTTGCTTTGGCAAAAGAGTTAGGCTTAAAAAAAGTGGATAAATTAGACAAAGATGCTCTGGTATATCAAATTTTGGATCAACAAGCCATTGTAAATGCGGCGCTTCAAGCTGCTGCGGGTAAAATTGACGATAACAGGTCCAATCGCAGAGGGCGTAAAACCAAATTGGAGAAACAGCAAATGCTGAATAAAAGCGCCAAACCGGAAACGCCAAACCAGCCAAATGCTGAACAAAAAAAGAATTTACCGGAATCGTCTCCTTCTCCTTCTCCATCCAGCGTTCAAACAACACCAAAAAAAGAAAATGGACAACCGGAAAAGCAAGTACAAAAACAAGAACAAAAGAAGGAGCAAAAGAAGGAACAAAAGAAGGAACAAAAATCACAGAGAAGACATCCTACATTAAAGAAAAAAGCGGAAGAAACTATTGTAAAAGTTGATGAAACGCCTCCAGTCGTTGAGATAGAAGATAAACCGGCGATAAAGGAACAACTCCAAAAACCGGATGAACCTAAACGAAAAAGGATGCGAATTGAGATTCCTCAGCCTGCGCCGATTGTGTTTAATCAAGAAACGGCCTCTATCGAAGTTGAACCGGATATACCCGTCATTGCAAAGACAAAGTCTGAAGCAATCCAGAAAGAACCCGTTACTGATACTGAATCAGTCGAAACCCCCTTGATTGTTAAAGAAGAATCAACTCAAAAAGAAGAAATTGTTTCACCACCCAAAATGGTATTCAGACATAATCCGGAAACTAAAACTTTAATGGACGAGGTGTTGTTTTCGTCCAAAACACCCCAGCCGAAACAGGCAAATCAACAAAATCCGAAACAGACTCAAACCCCCGCCAAGAATAGTAATTTTGAAAACAATGCCAATAATAACAAATTCCCGGCGACTCCAAATACTCAAAACAACCAGAAAGAAAAAGATAAAGCGTTTGATTTCGATGGCATTCTGATGGGTACGGGCGTGCTTGAAATTATTCAGGAAGGTTACGGCTTTTTGCGCTCTTCGGATTACAATTACCTTTCATCTGCAGATGATATTTATGTTTCGCAATCCCAAATCAAATTGTTTGGTCTGCGTACGGGAGATGTGGTGGAAGGTCCCATCCGCCCGCCGAAAGAAGGCGAGAAATTTTTCCCTTTGGTGAAAGTGGATTTAATTAATGGTCTTAGTCCCGAAGAAGTGCGCGACCGCGTACCGTTCGACCATCTGACGCCTCTTTTCCCCGATGAAAAATTTCGATTGGTAGCCAGTATGAGCCCTAAGGTAGTTGATAAGATTTCGCCTCGAGTGGTTGATTTGTTTTCACCGATAGGGAAAGGGCAAAGAGGCTTGATCGTGGCGCAACCGAAGACAGGTAAAACGATGCTATTAAAAGATATAGCTAACTCTATCGCTTGGAATCATCCCGAAGTTTATATGATTGTCCTGTTGATTGACGAACGTCCCGAAGAAGTTACCGATATGCAGCGAAGCGTTGATGCAGAAGTGATTGCTTCTACATTCGACGAACCTGCCGACAGGCATGTGAAAATTGCTGAAATTGTCTTGAGCAAGGCAAAACGCATGGTTGAATGTGGACACGACGTCGTAATCTTATTGGATTCGATCACCCGATTAGCCCGCGCTTACAACACTGTACAACCTGCATCAGGGAAAGTCTTATCGGGCGGCGTGGATGCCAATGCCCTGCAAAAACCCAAACGTTTTTTCGGCGCTGCACGGAATATCGAAAACGGAGGTTCGTTGACGATTATCGCTACCGCTTTGACGGAAACAGGCTCGAAAATGGACGATGTAATCTTTGAAGAATTTAAAGGAACCGGCAATATGGAATTGCAGTTAGACCGTAAACTTTCCAATAAACGGATTTATCCGGCTGTGGATATTGTCGCTTCCAGCACGCGCCGCGATGATTTATTGCAAGATCGCGACATTATCAATCACATGTGGATACTTCGTAAATACTTGTCAGACATGAACAGTCTGGAAGCGATGGAATTTGTAAAAGACCGTTTGGAAAAAACATATAGTAACGAGGAGTTTTTGGCGTCGATGAACGGTTGAGAATGGAGGAGAGAAAAAAAAAATTGATATTTATCTTTTGCTGCATTCTATTTTCACAGGGGTTATCTGCACAAATCCCTGTCCGTGAAAGTCTTTTAACAGATTTTTATACAGTAGGTCAGGAGAAAGAAGGAAAATTGCAGTTGACTTTAGACAATATCAGTTTTCTAAATAATCTTGAAACAGAAGGCGATATCCAAAAGGGTTATACTTTGCCGGGCTTTCGTTTCAATCCGCGCTTAACCTATTATCCGGCTTCTATGATTAAATTAGAAGCCGGTATTTCTTTGTTAAGATTTTGGGGCGCTGATAGATATCCCAATTATGCTTATCGCAATATTTCCGAATGGAAAGCGCCGGGATATCAACTTGGTTTTCATTTTCTTCCGTTTTTCAGGGCGCAGATTCAACCTATTCCACAATTGAACATTGTCTTGGGGCATATTTACGGAGGAAGTAACCACGGTTTAATTGAGCCTTTGTATAATCCCGAACTGAATCTTACCGCCGACCCGGAAGTAGGCGCTCAAATAATTTACAATTCGAGAGTAGCTCATTTCGATGCTTGGATAAATTGGGAAACATTTACCTTTAAAAATGAAGCAAATAATGAAGCGGCAACTTTAGGCGTTTCAACCCGTTTTCATATTACCAACCCTCGCTCTTTCTTTTATTTGGGAATCCCGATTCAGGCGGTGGTAACTCACCACGGGGGAGAGATTGATTCTATCAATGGCGAAGTGGTTTCTTTAGCAAACGGCGCTGCAGGGTTGCAATTCGGATTTAATTTTGATCATTCGGTTTTTAAGTATCTCAATTTGAGTTTTATGGGAGCAGGTTACAGGAGTTTTCGTTCGGAAGAAGTAATGCCTTTTAACGAAGGTTGGGCATTTTATTCAAATTTTAATGTTCGTATCTGGAATATCGATTTGAAAATGAATGTCTGGCGAAGCGGTGATTTTATCAACCTTTTCGGTAATCCTGTTTTTGGAAACATCTCTACTTCAAAGGAAAATTGGAGTTTTCCGAGGATAATGGTTTGGAATCCGGGCATCAGGTATGAACAGGAATTTGGCCGGGGATATCATCTGGGCGCTAATGCTGAACTCTTTTCCTCTCCTGAATTTACTATATACAGCGGCGTTGTTCCTATAAAAACGAATACCTATTTCGGCTGGTCGGCAGGATTGTTTTTGCGGATTAATCCTTCGATTGTTTTGAGTAAATAAATGTTAAGAGTACAAAGGCGCTTTGCAGTCTTCAAATTATTCCTTACTTTTGTCCACAATAATAAATGAATTTAACAATGAAAAAAACAGTATTGGTATTATTATTAGCCGGTTTAACGGTTCGCGCATTTTCCCAGATGGGAGATTTAAGTTTAGGATTGAAAGGAGGTTATGCTACAATCAATGATGGCGGTTTACTGTATGGATTTGATGCCGCTTATAACTTGACAGGTAATTTTGAAATTGCTTTAACAGGACTTATGAATCCTAATATTTCTGCTAAAGACTCTTATGACTCTAAATCTCCCGTCAAAAACTACTCCATTTATTCAGGGAGTTTGGATGCAAGACTGTATCTTATCTCGACACGTACTTGGGGGATTGGTCCTGCATTGGGCGGTCAGTATTTATCTCGTAAAAACATAACTAAAAATATTCAAAATAAAGAAACTTATAATGTTTTGGGATTCAATATAGGCGTACACGGGAAAGTCAATATCACCGATCACTTCCAGATAAACGGCGGTTGGCGATACACCAATACCAAATATGATTTTTTAAAATATAGTTACTTCTACTTAGGCGTAGCGTATGTTTTTCAAACGCAATAATTTCTAAATTTCCTCAGAAACAATATAGCGGTTTCTGTCCGGAGAATTACGGGTTATCAATTCCCCGATAAAGCCGGAGAGGAACAGTTGAGTACCTATTACCATCGCTGCCAATGAAACATGGAAATAGGGCATATTGGTTATTAAAGGCGCCGGCGTACCGTGTTTTAAACTGTACAATTTTATCCCGCCTACAGTCAGAATGGAAACTAACCCGATAAGAAACATTAAACTTCCGATTAATCCGAAGAAATGCATAGGTTTCTTTCCGAATTTCGATAAAAACCAAAGCGTAAATAAATCCAAATAACCGTTGACAAAACGGTCGAATCCGAATTTAGTGCGTCCGTATTTTCTCGCCCTGTGTTGTACCGTTTTCTCGCCGATTTTGGTATATCCCGCATTTTTTGCTAAATAAGGAATCCAACGGTGCATATCATTGTAGATTTCGATGTCTTTCACTACTTGCTTTTTATAGGCTTTCAAACCACAGTTGAAATCGTGCAGTTTGATGCCGGAAAACATTCTGGCTGTTGCATTAAACAGTTTGGTCGGCAATGTTTTGCTCAAAGGGTCGTGTCTTTTTTTCTTCCATCCCGAAACTAATTGAAAATTTCCTTCGGTAATCATACGGTAGAGTTCGGGAATTTCATCGGGACTATCCTGTAAATCTGCATCCATCGTGATTACTACATCGCCTTTTGCTTTTTGGAAACCGTATTGCAAAGCGGGAGATTTTCCGTAATTCCGGCTGAAACGAATACCTCTGACCGTGTCGGGATGATTTTGTTTGAGGCCGGTAATGACTTGCCAGGATTCATCTTTGCTGCCGTCGTCAACAAAAATGACTTCGTAGCTGAATCCGTTCTCTTTCATTACTTTTTCAATCCACTCGTATAATTCAGCGAGGGATTCTTCTTCGTTGAATAAGGGAATAACAACAGAAATTGATGGCGCCATATCATTATGATTTGGTTACAAAGGTAATACAAAAAAGCAAATCTCGAAAATATGACAGATAAAAGGAAGCACACTTTAATTCATAAGTTTTTAAAACTCAGCGACCAATTTAATATTCAACTGCCTTCCGGTCAGTCTGTCCGGCACAGCATACAAAATACCGCCGGTATCGGCAAACCATGAGTATGAACTCACATTTCCGATATCAAAAAGATTGAATACATCGGCACCTATCCAAAGGTTTTTGAAGCCCCGCCAAAAGGAAGAATTATCACGAATGAAGCTGTTTTCATCCAATAAACGATAGGTCATTCCTATATCTATTCTGCGATAAGGCGGAGTTCGAATGTTTTTTATATATTTGTACTTACCTCCCGGTACGCTGAAAGGAATTCCCCCCGCCCAAATCGCCCGTAAATTGACTTGGACTTTTTTATCGGGAATGTAAGGTGCATAATCAGTGAAATAAAAGGTGAAATTATACAATTGATCAGTCGGCATAGGAACTTTTATTCCGTTAATATATTGTTTGGCTTGCATAAGAGAAAGACCTAACCATGAATCAGTTCCGGGAACAAACTGTCCGAATAGTTTTGTGTCGATACCGGTAGAATAACCATGAGAAATATTTTCACCATAGTAATCAATCCGTACATTATTAACAGTATAAGGGACTAAATGATCCATTTTTTTATAGTACAATTCGGTCGTAAATTTAAACGGACGATCGTCGAAATTGAATTTGTAATCGGTTCCGAGCACAAAATGAATGGATCGTTGCGATTTAATATTTTTATTCAATTCTATATAGCTGTTTCTTAAACTATCCTGAATAACTTTCCGAAATTCTTTGTAAAAAGGCGCCTGGTAGTAAATGCCGGCAGCTGCACGAAATATGAAATTCTCGTTTCGGGAAGGAATAAAACGAAAAGAAGCGCGTGGGCTAAAAATAAATTCATTATTAAAATTCCAGTTTGAACCTCGTATTCCGGCAGTTATCGAGAATAATCCTTTCTCGGTACGAAACCGGTAAGTATCTTGCAGATAACCCGAAAACCGGTCGGAACTTATATCGTTTCTTGAAGAGAGATTGCTGTAAACCCTCAACACATCTTCGTCATTAGGCCGGGAATAACCTGCGGAATCCTGTAATTCCCATTCCCTGACGCGATCCTTGTTTTGTTCTTTTTGATAAGCCAATGACCACCGGACAGTATTTTGATTGAATCCTACACTACCGTTTAATGCTATATTCATTACATTTGTTTTCAGATAGTTGCGAGCATGGTTCAGAAAACTGCCCGTTCCAATGGTTTCCTTTTCTCCTTCGGACATAACATTGCTTAACCAATAAGCGCCTGCAATATCATAATTCTCTTGTTCCGTTGATTGGTAAGCTGAAACCTGTAAAGCCACATCCGCATGTTCGGCGATATTATATTTCAAATTGGCAGCGCCGAATAAAGTCTTAAACCTGTCTTTTTCCGCGCCGTCATAATAAACATTAAATTTAATCGGTATATCTTGTGTTCCGAAAGAAGTAGTCCGCTCGGTCGGATTAAAATCATACGAGTTATCGGAGTAGTTTCCCAAAAAACTCAAGTTAAGTTTGGGCGTTAGAGCATAAGTCATATAGGTTTGCAAATCGATAGCCGTCGGGTTATAATCGCCTTTGGTATCCAGCGTGTTCAGCAGTGTAGTTCCTCTTTTGTAGCGAAATCCGGTAATCTGGGTAAATTTTCCGGAAGAACTTCCTAAGTAAACATTTCCGCCTAACAAACTACCGGTTACACCTCCTTCAAATTGCTCCGGTTTTTTGTAGGTAACATCCAGAACAGATGACATTTTATCACCGTACCGCGCTTCAAATCCACCTGAAGAAAAAGCTACTTCGGATGTCAGGTCGGGATTGATAAAACTCAAACCTTCCTGTTGTCCGCTACGAATCAAAATCGGGCGATATACTTCGATTCCGTTTACATAAACAATATTTTCATTGTAATTTCCACCACGAACGGAGTATTGGGTACTTAATTCATTTGTCGAAGAAACGCCCATTCCTGAAGTAATCACGAGCGATTCGATACTTCCGCCGGTAGCATCAACGTTCAAACGGTTTTGGCCGGTTCGGATACTTTCCATCATGTTGGCCGGTTGCCTTTTTGAAGTGACGACCACTTCGCTCAAATCAATTTCTTTTTTTCGCATTTTGACGTTAATCATCATATCTCCGGTTCCGGGGGGAATTATTCTTTTGGTAACATTATATCCTAAACAAGAAAAAACGAGAACTGTAGAATCGTTGTTAGATATAGATAACGCAAATCTTCCCTTTTCATCGGTATAAGCTCCGGCGGTTGATTTTTCTACCTGAGCGCTTGCAAATTCCAAAGGGATTCCCTCCTGATCAGTCACAACGCCCGAAATCCGGACTTTTTGGGAAAAACCGGAAAGAGAAATCAACGACAACAAAAAAACAAACAGGGATCGAATACTCATTCGTAAAAAAATTATTCATAAGTAATAACGGAGAATAATGGATTTACGTATATATTTGATTGGAATTTCGTAAAGATGCGGGCGCTATGCCACGCA
>JGI20166J26741_11695251_pt1 | contig 10877 bp, 7 predicted proteins | sample TergutCu122P5_FD_26741 | JGI IMG/M metagenome (IMG submission 26741) | reverse complement strand
AGTTAAAGATCAAGATATATAGAACTATAATACTGCCCGTTGTTCTGTATGGGTGTGAAACTTGGTCGCTAACATTGAGGGAGGAACGTAGGCTGAGGGTATTTGAGAACAGGGTGTTGAGGAGAGTATTTGGGCCTAAGAGGGACGAGGTAACAGGGGAATGGAGAAAATTACATAATGAAGAACTTAGTGATCTGTACTTCTTACCGAGTATTGTGCGGGTGGTAAAATCGAGAAGAATGAGATGGGCGAGGCATGTGGCGCGTTTGGGGGGGGAGATGGGTGCACAGGGTTCTGGTGGGGAAACCTGAGGGAAATAGACCATTGGGGAGACCCAGACGCAGATGGGGATATAATATCAAGATGGATTTTCAGGAAGTGGGAGGGGGTTGTGATGACTGGATGAAGTTGACTCAGGCTAGGGACCGGTGGCGGGCACTTGTGAGTACGGTGATGAACCTTCGGGTTGCAAAAATGCGGGGAATTTCTTGACTAGTTTCTCAAGAAGGACTCTGCTCCATGGAGTAAGTAAGTAAGTAAGTAAGTAAGTAATTGTGGAAGGGCTCCATTGTTTCTTTTTAAGTGATACTGTATAGGGACAACGAAAGTTCACAGTATGCAAACAACTGAACATCGCATGTAAATTCGTTATGCAAAAGTGTTATTGATTTCTACCAAATGGGAACAGAGGATTAAGCGAAAACTGTATTCATTTAGAGAACAAAAACTGTTTTCTTGCTTCTGGCCGTGGATACTTGATCATTACTGCAGGTTTTTAAGTCCGGTCCAATAATATCTGAATCAAACGCGTGTTCACAGACTGCGAGATGTGTTTTGCATTATCTGCACACGACAAATCAGACTGAAGGACTCTTCCCACTTCAAAGCTCTGTAATTTCTCGTCCGCTGATTCTGCTTGTACTGTCATAATTGACTGATATGCACCATTACTTTATTATCACATTTTCTTTTCATCGACTGTTATGGCTTATTGCCTGTGTCGCCAAAACTCGAAACACTGCATTATTTCCATTCTGTTGCTATTGGCCTTGACTTCCGTAAAAGCACACATCCAACTCTACGGGACGTTTTGTGGGCTGAGTTTTCCGTTTTATCATCATTGATCCATTTACTCTCCTCAACTTTTCTACACAACGTTTGATGCACACTGTCTTCAACAGACTTGTTATTTGTAACGTTTCCTTAAATAATACTAGAAACAACACAACTGTCTAAAACATTTGGAACTTAACTATTCACAACACTGCTGTTACCACTTTCATTTTCTGTACCATTATTACATTTGCGCCTCTTGGCCGCAGATCTGTCCACGGCAATCATTTTTTTTACGTCCGTCATACGAGTCACAACATTCAGCTCCACATACGCTCACAATTCTTTACAGACTGCATTTTTAGTGGGTTATTTTCGGTCAGAAGGAAACCGCCCAACATAACTTGATTTATTGTTGAAACAAAATGTCTTTTTTACAATAAAATAAAAATAAACCATTTTTATTTACTAATAAATCAAGTCTTGCTGGACTGTTTGCTCTTAACTGACAAATAGCCTTCAACACAACTGTTCCCTACTGCCCGTACGCATGTTTTAACCAAGTTTCCTCCTTAGTAAAATCTGCTTTATCTTCGAATTGCATGTAAGTGATATCCATTATTTTAGATGGTATACCTATATGCCAATTTCAACACAGCAATACCGGCATGAACTACTGACCAGTTTCGAGCGCTAGCTATAGGCACTGTGATCAGTAGTAACCATGGGCAACTCGTTAACTGCAGTCACACTAGGAATTGTGATGACAACGAGGTAACCACGGAGTAACGAATTTCAGAGCTTTATAGTGTATAATGTACATTAACTGTAATCCCAACTGAGAATACCAAGCTACAAAGACATGTGGAAACATTTGTACCATCTTATTTTTCCGATTATTATTTGGAAGATCCGTGCCTGTGGAATGCGTGAGTAAATTGTTAATTTTACATAGGCTTTATACAAAAGCGGGCTTGAAAAGTGAACGGAGGAGAGGACCATGGAACTGTATGCATAGTTGGTAGAATATTATTAAAAAGAATATTGTAGAGCGTGAGAATTGGTTTGTTCAGGATACGGTACAGTCGCGGACTGTTGTCAGTATGATATTGAACCTTAGGTTTCAAGAAAAGGCGGTAAGTTATTGGTCAGCCGAACGACTATTAGCTTCTCATAATGGGTTAGCTAATAAGTTTTTTATTAGTGGGTTGAAGAGGACGCAGCATGTATTAAATTTGATGAACTGTATAAAAGTAACGTCTGTGGAAATGATGTATCAATATTGCCAACACCGGAAGTAACATAAGTGACCAGTAATGGTATAAATTATATACGCTGTTGTAATTGACTGGACGAGAATGAAGCAGTGAATTGCCGAATAAACGGACAGGCGGCAGTAAAAAATAAAATTGTAGGGGTAGCTGTGTATTTCTCATCTAATCCTCTCCATCGAGTAAGTAGCTGATATGTACTTACACAGTATCTCTACAGTTGATTTATTTGCATCACTACATGCAGTTTTAACTCTGAAAACTAAGTGGTACCAGTGTACGATAGCTCAGTTGGCTTAGTGACTGCTATGGGCTGGACAACCGAGGAAACATGGTTCTGTTCCCGGTGGAGACAAGAGATTTTTTCTCTTCTCCAAATTATCCGGACAGGCTCTGGGCCCCATCCAGATTTCTCGTCGGGGGTGCCGGGGGCACTTTACCCGGGTATATGATGGCCGGAGAGTGAAGCTGACTAATTCTCATCTATTGTCAAGGTTAAAAATGCATGGGGCTGTACCTCCACACCCCAATATGTCATCGTGGCTTGCACAGGGACAACCGCGCCTTTGCCTTTGCAATCGGTAACAACAGTAAGGCAGACGCACGAATTTGTCAGGTGGGAGCGACATTAGCGGCACTTCCAGAATGGCGTAAACATGGTAACTGTAGGAACCAGTATGCCTATTCCCTTAATAAACGGGATACGATATAAACCAAAGTGACGGAAATACGAAGTATAATTTAGAGCCTTATGAAACACTGGAATGCGAATTCAGAATGTCATGGTGCAAATAAACATACGTAAGAACTGTGTGCAGTACAGTGCCCCGACGATTGAGGTGACTGGTTCCTACCAAACCACGCGGCTACTCATCTAAAGAGACATCTTGACCGTAGTTGCTTCTGGGTGGTTTACGTTACTGTCTGCAGCTTTTTTCCTGCTAATCTTTATAGTATATTCTAGCGAAGATTTTACACCCGTAAAGGACGGATGTTACTGTTGGTATTACCTACTTTATGTTACAAAGATCTTTACATGTTTCCGCACAGTGCATTTTGTAATGGTAACCGTGTTTGCTGTGAGGTGGGAACTGAAATTATACATGTTATTTTAATGAACTTAATGCTTCGGAATGTTAAAGTAGGCCACGGCCTCATCATCTCCAGTTCTATCCTATTCACATATCTGCTTCGTTCAAACCTGACAGCCTTCTGTAAACTGGGACGCAGGAACTGTTACTTAGCCAGACATCACGACAAGATGGAGCCAATTCACTTTGTATGGACGAGTCTTGTGTTTGCATTGTCAGTATTGTTTCATGTTTGGCACAGTTCTTAACTCGGAAGAACAGAGTACGATATGTGCTAATAGCAATCTCATCTCTTCAGTTTCTCGTTACAAAATTTGTTATAGTGCTCATGTCGGTCATAACCGACGTCATTCTGGTTCACACCAATTGGCCCGAATCGTTCTGTCGCCATCCGCAAGCCTTGCGGAGATAAACATTAATGATATTATGGTACAAATTGGGAGACCAAACTTTGGGCGCTTTAACAGTGTATCGGAATTATGTGGTGTTGCACATACAGAAAAATTAGAAATCTTTGACACCAGTACAAAATTCTGGGAATAAGGTGTTGTTCACAAAATAGAAAAGTGATGAAATGTACCTACAGTGTCACATTGAGGCGCATTCGGATTTTTTCCCCCATTTTTCTGCATCTGTGTGGCGCCATAATGTGCTTGGCCTGTAAACTACTTCTTCGGCCCCTCTGGCTGTGCCGTATTATACTTCTCTCGTAATCGGAGAGATATTAACATTACAGTATGTAGGTCAATTAAGAGGTTCGCATCATCTTCTGGATTATGCGAATGATATTAATTTGTTTCTGTGTTTCTCCTTGTACAAAGTTTAAGGAGAAACACAGAATCGTTAGTAGTGGCCAGTAAGGAGTCTAGAAATAAGTGTTGAGAAAATTAAGTATATGAAGGATATTGTCATGTCGAGAGACCGGCGTGCAGGTCAAAGTAACAGCATAAAGATAGGTAACAAATCATTTGAAGGGGTGGAACAATTCAGATATTTGGAAATAACCGTAACAAATCAAAATTTTATTCATGAAGGAATTAAGAGCAGTTTGAAGTTAGGGAATGCTTGCTGTCATCCCGTGCATAATCTTTTGTCTTCCAGTTCGATACCCACAGATACAAAGATCACGAGATACAGGACTGGTAATTTTGCATGATTTTTTATTTGTGGTGGGAGGAACATAGGCTGAGGATGTTCGAGAGTAAGGTGCTGAGGAAGATATTTGGGCCTAAGAGGGATGAGGTGACGGGGGAGGGGGGGATTGGAGAAGACTACATACAAGGAGCTCTATGATCTGTGCTTCTCACCAAATATTATTAGGGTCGTCACATAAAGAAGAACGAGATTGTTTAGGTATGTGGCACGTATGGTGGACAGGAGACGTGCGTGAAGGGTTTTGGCGGGGAGACCTGAGGGATGGATCACCTGGAAGACCTAGGCGTAGATGGGAGGATAATGTTAAAATTGATCTTGGCTTCATCAAGTCGGAAATGTACTTTTGTATCAGTAATCCAGCTCATCTGATGCATAAAACTAAAGAGGTGGCACGTACAGTCTCAGTCGTCATTCGTGTATGTCACTAACTGATCTTCCATTCCTCTCTGCCATCGCACACCACCACAGATTTCCAGTTGCCAATCAAATAAGAGTGGCAATGAGTGGCAACTGGAAATGTCTCTCCACTTTTCTCCTTCGAGTTACAACCCGAACACATGCTTACGTGTGATCATTCGTGAAGATGGACGAAGGGATAGAAGAGAGTTTCAGCAGGAGGTTGTCGTAATGTATGCTATTCTCTCAAACTAGTCATATCTTAGTGTCTTAGTATGCTGTCGTAAGGATGCTATTTTGTTAACTTACTGGTATCTTCGTGTCTTAGTATGTTGACTTAACTTACGGTATTCTGTCAAATTAGTCGTGTCGTAGTGCCTTAGTATACTATCGTAATGTATGCTGTTCTGTCAGTTTACTCGTATCTTAGTGTCTTAGTATGAATTGCATTGGCTTTTTAGAAATTTTGAATTTAATAAGATGGGACATTCTTGACAATTTTTTGTGCAGGTAAAAATGTTGCCTGCACAGAGAAATCGTTTTCTCTGAATATTTTATGCGCCACGTCAATCATTATGTTGACACAAGCTGTTTACGTGTGAGGTTTGGATGTCTTATTGCTAGTAACGTACAATTTTAAAATAACGTGCAGACTGTAGTCTGTACGTTTTATTATATTCCCCCTATCTCATGAGAGGCTCCACTTGCCTCATTCTGTCATAACAGTAGTGTGAACGTTAATGATGGCGCAGGCATTCTGTTTTAGTAAAAATGTACCCTGTTTCGCTTGAACATATTACTGCTTGAGGCCTAACATTGCAATAATAATGTGACTTGTTTGTTATTTCGGACCTTTCCTGTTATAAACCCACCACTGTGTTGCCGTAGGGGACGTGATTAGGTTAGACGTCAGGATAGCCTCTGTTACAGTACGCTCCTTTGTAGCCAAAACAGGAGTGGTGGAGTTATAACAGGAAATATCTTGTATGTATGTATGTACGTATGTGTGTGTATATATGTATGGATAGATATGTGTGTGTGTGTGTGTGTGTATAGGCCTATATTTTTATTTGTTTTGAAATGGACTAACCCCGGTTCATTTACGCATCTATCCCGGACCTCCTGTAATTAAAAATTCGGTTCCTGCATTGCACTGTACCTCTCCATAACAAAGACCAGTTGATTAACATTGCATAGAAACATGATTACTCTCTGTTCGGACAACCTGGCAAAATGTTGAGTGTCGAACGCTGTAGCAGATAGTACATGTAACGACTGTGATTTAAAGGCTTAAAGTAAACCGCGGTACAAAAACTAAACCTGAACTTGAGATCTTCGTTCTTCTGTGATGTTACGCAGCGTAAATTGGTAGTCAGTTACCGACGTTTTGGGACAACATATCGGTTCCCTCCGAAACATCGGTAAATTCCAGTCAACGCTTCATAACATCCCAGAAGAACGAAAATCATATTTACACCTCGGCTGAGACCTGAAAGCACGCATGCACCTGAATTTAACCCAATTGTTAGTGGTGTTATTTTGTCCACACCAGATGACTTTATGATTAAGTCGTTAAGTAACAATGTGTTGTGTGGCAGTGAAGCGCACCAGTCTCGCCAGCGTACGGCATGCCGTCACGCCTTGTGACGTAACGATTCTACAGTTATGCCTCACGCGTGCTCGCACAGTGGAATATACATGATCTTACGGTATTTTATGTTAAATGGGTCCCCTGCCATCGGGGCAAGGCACATCCGTGGCGGGGATGGCGGTTATGTGCGAATAAGCAGTCACGGATAGCCGACGGAAGGTGCCTCTTCAGCTTCGAGGTTGGGCAGAGTATGGAAAGACGTCAGTTGCAACAAGGCACCGTCCACGCATTTTGCAAACAAGTTCTCGATGTAATTTACGGCTCTTAATTGTACTACAGCCGGAATGTATCGGTCAGAGTAGTAACTGGCTGCTGGCTGAACGACCGGGGTTTGATCCCTCTAAGGGCAGGCAGTTTTTGTACGCCACTGTATCCAGAGAAGGTGTAGGGTATTTTGTGAAATGGGTAACGAGGGTTATTTTCATGAGGTGCAGCGGTCGGAGCGTGAAGCTGACTAATCAGTCAAGTGCTGACATATGGATTGCCTAAAGCTTTATGAACACTCCCCCATACATACGTTTTTTGTCAGATTTCTTAACCAGGGCGTTTGGTTGTGTTATTGAGTTGAAGTGTGTGTCGTTTATCGTCACTTACAAAACACTTCCTTCCTCCACAGAAATGGATATACTTATTTAAAAATTGTTTACGTATTATTTTCATGGAATATGTATTCCCGGTTGTCTCTCCGTGTGGAACACCTGCTCCCACTGGACGGATTTTCGTGCTATCTTATATTGTTGATTATACTAAAGTATCTTGACACATAACACTTCCGGTTAAAATCGTACAAAATAACTGACACTACATGAAGATCTACGGTCACGATAGTGTGTCATCTTTTACAAAATAAGCACAAGAAATACGGCAGAGTCAGGCAGGCCGAAGGAATAGTTGACGGTCTGAACATAACATTCTGTAATATATTATCCCACGTGATAAAAGAGAGTCGTAATTGCGTTTAGATCGGTTGTGAATACGTTACGAATGTAGGGAGAAAATTTATTGCGTAAAGCCCGGAAAGGCACATTTAAAATGCGTTTATATTTGTGCCTAAGCTACATAACGCAATATAGGCGTATAGAGAAGTGAAGGTAAAGCCCGTGTATTCTTCTCTACCGAATGAAAGCGACGGTCAGCTGCAAAGAGCTACCCGGAGTGGAATCAGAATCGGTCTGACCCCTATGGCCAAATAGTAAAAACACTTCCCTACCGGGTATAATTCCAGTTATCCAACTTTAAGAAGTTAGTATGCAGTCCCATATTGATGTTAGATATGCAGTCCCATATTGATGTTAGATGCGTATTGTTTTGATACAAGGTACATTTTGTGACGAATATACGAGGTAGAAAGTATTTGTAACAGATCAATGCGTTGTGGCTCTGACGTAAGGATGTTCGTTATGATGGATAAGATGCCATTATGTGCTTTACATTTATAATTATGTGTGGTGCATGAGGTTCTCATGGCGCTGAGTTCCAGGTTTACGATATTCTGGAATTTGACGCCGTGTAGTTTGGTAGATACGCACCAGTGTTGCGGAGGAACATGCTAATTTTACTTCTGCCCTGGAGATGGAGGCATCAGGTTTCTTTGAAATGTTATGTTTCCTTGTACCAGACTACGCTACGCCACATACCAGAAGACCATAATCCGTGTTGATTATGTCATATACTATGATCATAAACCCGTGTTATTAAATTTATAAGCGAAACACTATATACCCAAACGCTCTAGTTACAACGAAACTTTCATATACGGCCCTAGTTATTCGGTCATATCACCATTACAGTATTAAATGTGTGACACTTATTTGGATTAAACAGGCGTGCCGTAATTGGCTTGCGAGCATTGAGTTAACTTCCCCAGAACGGAAGTTGGTTTCAGATTGGAGGTTGTAGCGACGGTATTTGTTATCATGGTATTCTTGAATGTGATGCAATGAAGGCACATGTGGGAATGGAAGTATAGCTCCACTTCGCCTTAACTTCGGCTTTATTAAAGCCAAGAGTCGCGTGCCTTTCATCGCGGAGGCTTGGGTTCCATCTTAGGCCAGTCTTTTTGGTAAAAAAAAAAGTGGCACTTAGTTATTTTTGCGCTTACTCCGTGTCGTCCTAGCAGCTGGCAGCGTTTTTAAATAACACGCTTAAAACTTCGGCATGAAGTAATAGTGAGTTGTCAGTTTCACTCCTCAGCCGCTGTACTCCTACGGAAGGAGCACCCGGTAGTCATTGATTGGGACACTGTGTGGACCACAGGTCGCGTCTAGATGTTATGAAAGGCAGTCGCTTGCCCACTGCTGGAAATCGAAACACGATTTCTCGGTTGTCAAGCCTATAGCTTGGTTGCTATACCGACCTCGGGTTCCTTGAAGTGTTGGTAACCATTTGTCGAACTACACGGCGTCAGATTTCATGAGCGTGAATTATTAAAGTTCACTCGCCACGCCAGTAGGACGATCGCTAAGTGAACAAATTATCATGGCATGTGGTAATTGTCTGTGCGTGAGGTGTGAGGTAGTGCGAGCGGTGAAGTGTCACATTGTGGTCTTCAGAGCCATGACACTGTGTAGTTAGTATACTACACGACATCGTAATACGGAAGACCAAAATATGTAGCATGGCTGTCTGGCGAATTAAATTTCCGTTCGGCACTGAAATTTTTGCGGATGATGTACTAACGCAGCCGCTGCTACGTCTCTCGGTGCTTGACAGATGGGGCTGGTGTTATTTGCCTCGTGAAGACGAAACTCGCAAACCGTAATCAAATCATGGCAGGGGATCACAGAGGAATGCCCTATGAGCGGTGTTCTGCTTCCGAGACCCGAAGGAGTCAAGAGACAGTCGCCGTGGACTGAGCTCCACCAACAGCCTGTAGATCCTCTCTGATTAGTCACTGATGATATTTTATCAGTATGCCAGTGTGGCTTTTGTTTCTTGTTACAGTATAAGCCCGTCATGGTTTTTACCACACCGTGATCAGGCCAGGATACGGGTGATTTGTCATAACGGCATTAGCAACATGCCCGTCTTTGTCGACTGTAGACAGAGCATGCCTTGACACCTGTCTTCGTGTCGTAATGTCAGCTAGGCAACCCATTGCGACACTGGTCACATTATCAGCACTGGATGCCTGCCTCATGCATTGACCATATATGTAAATAACCGCATGTTAAAATCTTCGGTCCAAAAACATTACAGTCCGCACCGGAGCCCACAGAATTCCTTTGTTTGGGCCGTGTGACATTATCCAGGCAGGCACAGCACAACTTATCTAGCCGGCCTTCAAAACTCACCTTGGGGCTGCTGCGTGCGTATCAAGGCTGTGCTTGTCTATAGGGTGTCGCATTGATCGTGGTGGCAGCAGACATCCCATAGCCTGCCCGGGAGTGGTCCCCTGTCTTGCTCTTGGAGCGAAATGGAAGTGTGACTCGGGAACTGCTATGTGAAGGCATGTGACGCGTATGGTTTCGTGTGTGAATTAAGAAACGGCTGCAGCATGGACCTCTTGAGAAGTGTCGAACTGCAAATCTTCACATCGCAATGGACAAAAACCTTCATGGTAACCACTATGAAAACCCCATACCTCACAGGGTGTAACTTACAAGTAGGCCTATATAGAATGTATCAGATATAGGCCTTCAGAGTGCTCCACACTGTGGAGCTACCTGCCTTGATGTTGTCTTGTACTGTACAAACGTAATTCCTTTTTGTTGTACAGAGAGTTGCAAAACACACGCATTGTTAAGGTTCCAGCGTGTAGACACTTGCTGTTATAATACGAATGTACTCGTAGTTTCCGGTTAACCATGTAATCTGGGGTGGTCAGAGAATGGTACGGATAGAATGACTTTAGTTAGTGGGTAAGTTGTGACTGTCACGACGGACACATAAGGCTGTTTTTCTGCACCCAGACTTGTTTTTACGTAGAAGTAATTCTGAAGTTCATGTAACGAGAAAATAATGTTGAACCCTTTCGACCGAGACCGTACCGTTTCAATACAAATATTTGTAGCATATGTTCTGCGGGGCTGCAAGGTACAGAAATACAGTTTTATGGATTAATGAGCGTGAACGTGTTAAAGTACAGTGATACCTCGGCTAACGAAGATAATTCGTTCCGGAATCACATTCGTTGGCCGAAATCTTCGTTAGCCGAAATTTTCGTTAGCCGAAACGTGATTTCCCGTAGGTTTCTATAGAAAATCGTTTAATTTGTTCTGGATGCTGCCCACTATTTAAAGATAAGTTTTATAAAATAGT
>JGI20166J26741_11694918_pt1 | contig 10878 bp, 9 predicted proteins | sample TergutCu122P5_FD_26741 | JGI IMG/M metagenome (IMG submission 26741) | reverse complement strand
AACAGAACCCATTGCAACATCATTAGTTACGCAATTTTTTCTAAGTTGATTGGCGGCGGGAGTGTTTTTTGAGCGTGGCATGGAAAATTGTTGCATTACTAACTTGTTAAGTTAGTAAGTTATGAAAATTTGAATTATGCAAGACGGAATTGACGTAAGCACACGCCGCCTAGAAATCAAACTCCAACGTGAGTTGGGGCCAGATATTCTTGCCGCGCTCGCTGACCCGCTCGTGGTTGAAATCATGCTCAACCCTGACGGCCAGATATGGGTTGAGAAGATGGGGCAGGGGATGGCGACAGTCGGCACGATGACGGCGACGGCGGCGGAATGCCTGATGGGAACAATCGCGGATGGATTGAAAACGGTTGTCACGCGCGAAAAGCCCATACTCGAAGGGGAGTTGCCCGGCGACCCTGAAAAGTTCAAGGGCGCGGGTTCGCGTTTTGAGGGGCTTCTGCCGCCACTTGTCGCACGGCCTTCGTTCACCCTGCGCAAAAAAGCCTCTGCAATTTTCTCGCTGCAAAAATACGTGGACGACGGCGTGATGACTGAACAGCAACGCTTGCAAATCATCGAAGCCGTCAAGACGCGCCAGAATATCCTCGTGGTCGGCGGCACCAGCTCTGGCAAAACGACTTTCCTCAACGCAGTGATTGCGTGCATTGTCGATGTGACGCCCGAACATCGTTTGGTAATCATCGAGGACACTGCCGAAATTCAATGTTCGGCGAAAAACACGACACCTTTGCGCACGAGCGAAAATTGCGACATGCAGCGTTTGCTCCGTGCTACGATGCGCCTGCGGCCCGACCGGATACTCGTCGGCGAAGTGCGCGGCGGGGAAGCCCTCGCGCTGCTCAAGGCGTGGAATACGGGGCACCCCGGCGGCTTTGCGACGGTTCACGCCAACAGCGCGCTCGCCGGCCTTATTCGCATGGAGCAACTTGTTGCGGAAGGTTCCACGTCGCCGATGGAAACCCTCATAGCGGAAGCGGTGAACATGGTTGTTTTCATCGAAAAGGACAGCACCTGCCGCGCGGGGCGTCGTGTAAAACAAATGATAAGAATCACCGGCTACGATGCGCCAACAAAGCAATACCGATTCACTGAATTGTAATACAAAAATAATACAATCGAAATACACACTTTTCCTCCGTTATGAAAACACCACATACACACATCACCAACAAACTCCGCACTGTAATCGCCACCATCGCCACGTTTGCGATGATGCTTCAAGCCAAGGCCGCTGATACCGGTATGCCTTGGGAATCCGGCTTGAACAAACTCAAAGACTCGCTGACCGGCCCGGTCGCCGGCGTTGTCAGCGTCGTCGCCATTGTTGCCTGCGGCCTCGGCCTCGCCTTTGCCGGTGACAGTATGGCGGGTTGGGTTAAAAAAGCGATTACCGTCATCATCGCCATTGCCTTCATCATGGGGGCAAGCTCGCTGGTCACGCTGCTTTGGGGAAGCCAGGGCGCAATGATTGGCGCAATGGTTCGCTAACATGGAACAGCGTCGCCTTCCCATTTATCGCGCGCTTTGCCGCCCTCACCTTCTGATGGGCGCAGAGCGTAAGCTGGTTATTTTTACGGGTTCCATCGCTGGCGCACTGGTCTTTTCCACGATGCGCCCAATCCCAGCTATCATCGGCGTGGTTCTATGGGTGGTGAGCATTGGCATCCTGCGAATGATGGCGAAATACGACCCATACATGAGCGATGTTTATATCCGGCACATCAAATACCGAAAATACTACGCGGCGCGGTCGCGGGTGTGGAGAAACAGTTAAACAATGAAAGCACTAAAACAATTCAGGGACAAAAACCCCGGTGTGGCCGACCTGCTCAATTATGTCGCCGTCGTCGATGACGGTGTTGTGATGGGCAAGGATGGCTCGTTTCTGGCGGGTTGGGCCTATCGCGGCGATGATCAAGCCAGCTCCACACCCGACGAGTTAAACGCAGTGTCGGTGCGCGTGAATATGGCACTTGCCCGCTTGGGCAATGGTTGGATGACGCATATTGACGCGGTTCGCGTGCCTTGTGAGTCGTATCCAAGCCGTTCGGAGTCGTTTTTCCCCGACCCTGTGACGGAGTTAATAGACGCCGAACGCCGCTCACAATATGAGTCGGAAAGCGCGCATTTCGTGACGCAATACATGTTTGTTGTGACGTATCAGCCGCCGGTCGGCGCCGGGAACAAGCTAAGTAACTACGTGTATGAGGGCAGCGGCAGGGAAACGAAGGATGAGAAGGCCGAGGCCGGCAAACAACTCGCCGTATTCAATCGTGCGCTGTTTGAAATCGAGGACGGCTTGAGCGCGGTCGTGAAATTGCAACGTCTCAAGGCAATTACCGTCCTCGATGACACCGGAAAGCCGTTCAAACGCGATGAATTGCTCGAATGGCTGCAATACTGCATCACCGGCGAAGTCCAGCCGGTGCGCCTGCCCGCAATTCCGATGTTTTTGGATTGTTTGCTCGGCGGGCAGGAGTTTTGGGCCGGTGTGACGCCGAAAATTGGCCGGCAACTCCTCGGCGTTATTACTGTCGAGGGCTTCCCGCTTGAGGCAACGCCGTGCATGTTGACGGCTCTCGACAACCTGCCGCTGCCGTTCCGCTGGTCAACGCGCTACATCTACCTCGACACTGAAACCGCCAAGATTCACCTCGATAGTTACCGCAAAAAATGGGCGAGCAAGGTTGTGTCCTTCGTTGATATTTTGCTGCAACGCGAGCGTCCGAACATCGACCGCGATGCCGCAAGCATGGTTGACCAGGCGGTTGCTGCGATAGCCGAAGCCAACAGCGGCATGGTTGCCTATGGGTTCCTCACGACAACCATCATCGTCACGTCGCCGATGCGGGATTCATCCGAAGCGGCGGCGCGTGACGCCCGCGAACGCTTAGACGCGAATATCCGCGAAATCCGCCGTTTGCTGCAAAATCTCGGATTCACGGCGCGCGCGGAAACCGTGAACGCTGTTGAGGCGTGGCTTGGTAGCCTCCCCGGACACGGTGCCGAAAACGTGCGCCGCCCGATGATGAACACGCTGCAAATGGCGGATATGCTGCCACTCGCCGGCATTTGGGCTGGCCGTCCGCGCTGTCCGTGCCCGTTTTATCCGCCAAATTCGCCGCCTCTGGCTTATGCAACGACGGAAGGCGCGACGCCTTACCGCCTCAACCTGCATGTCGGCGATCTTGGGCACACGCTCATACTCGGCCCGACTGGTTCCGGCAAATCGACGCTCCTTGCGTTCCTTATCGCGCAATTCCGCCGCTACAAAGACGCGACAGTGTTTGCTTTTGACAAAGGAAATTCGTTGTTCGCGCTCACGCACGCGGTCGGCGGTAAGCATTATGAGATTGGTGCGGATATTAAGGGGACATCTGGCGACTACGCCGGGCCAAAATTTGCCCCCTTGTCTGGAATAGACAATGCGGCAGAGCGGTCGTGGGCCTGTGAATGGATTGAAACGCTCTGCCAGTTGCAGGGCGTGACACTCACGCCAACGAACCGCGCGGAAATCAACCGCGCAATGCGCAATCTGGCGCAAGCTCCCGCTGATGCCCGGTCAATCACTGCGTTCGTTACGAATGTGCAGGATGCCGATATTAAGGCTGCCCTCGGTTATTACACCATCAACGGCGACGCGGGGTTTATTTTCGACCACGAAATCGACGATGTGAAATTTGGTGATTTTCAGGTGTTTGAAATCGAAGAGCTGATGCAACGCGGCGATAAAATTGTCATACCTGCGCTGCTGTATTTATTCCGGCGCATTGAATTGTCCCTGCATGGGCAACCGGTGTTACTGCCTCTCGATGAGGCTTGGGTCATGCTCGGCCATCCAGTATTCAAACAAAAAATCCGTGAATGGGCAAAGGTTCTCCGCAAGGCCAATGTCATACTTTTACTGGCTTCACAAAGTCTGACGGATGTTGAAAAGAGCGGGATTCTCGACGTGCTCCTCGAAAGCTGCCCGACAAAGATATTCCTGCCGAATCCGAACGCCCGGCAAACGGTGTTCAGAGAGCTATACACAAAGCAAATCGGGTTTAATGACAGGCAGGTTGAACTCATCGCCTTGGCCCGCCCGAAACGCGAATACTACGTTTGTTCCGACGAGGGCCGCCGCCTCATCAATCTGGAACTCGGCCCGGTGGCGATTTCATTTGTCGGCGCGTCCGGCAAAAAGGACATAGCGGCAATCCGCGATTTGGAAGCCGCGCACGGTGCTGAATGGTGGCGCGAATGGCTCAACCAGCGGCATGTCAAATACTCTCATTTGGAAAGGAAACCTAACACATGAAACAATACATCAAACAACTCATCGCGGTAGTGCTCGCCTCGCTGTTTGCAGCGATGCCGCCTTTCGCACGCGCAAGCGCCGTCGTCGCCGCCACCGAACCGACGCAAATCATGAATAACATTCAACTGATGCTCTCGTATATCGAGCAATACGAGACGGACATCAACACCATCAACCAGCTAACAACGCAGATTGAATCGCTAAAAGTGCAGTATCAGAATCTGCAAAAACTCGACCCGCAGCAATGGCTTCGGCTGATGCAGTCATTCCTTAATCTGGCGCAGATGCGGCAAAAAATACTTGGTTACAGTTGGACGCTGGAAAATTTTGATACCGCATACGAACAGCGGTTTCCCACTTATGCGGAAATGCAGCAACAGAACTATGGAAGCGCGGATTACTTCACGAAGCAATATACCGATTGGCGCGACCAAACCGATAGCGATTTGAAAGAAACATTCAAATACTATATGAAGATGGGCGATGATGATAAATTACAAAAAGACGAAGATGCGTTAGACCAACTTGCTGCGGCAAGCGATAACGCGACGGGGCAAATGCAGGCAATCCAAACTGGCAATCAAATCGCCGTTGCAATGGCTCGACATATTCTCGAACTGAAAACCATTACGAATCAGCAGGCGCAAACCGCATTAAAGGAGCAGCAGCAACGCCTTCAAAATGAAAAAGCAAATGATGCGAGAACATCCGCTGTTTACGACGCATCGGCTCCTACGGACAAACCAAACGCTAAGTATCACTCAATAAATTGGTAAGGATACGAACATGAAACACTCGTGGCAAAAATGGCTTTTATTCGGCTTGGTAGCTGTGGCAGTCTGCTCGGCTGCGCGCGCCCAAGCTCCTAGCACCGGCATTTTTGACGATATAGCGAATGTTTTTAATACAAAGTCGCGTAACATTGAGAGCGTGCTGTCGGGTTATGCGCAACGGCTGTTTTGGGCGCTCGTGGGTTTAGATATGATTTGGCTCGCAATCGACTCGGCCTTAAAGGGCAAAGACATTGTGAATTATTTCGCGCTACTCGTTCGGCACATACTCACGATTGGGTTTTTCTGGCTGCTGACCGTCTCCTCGCATGAATGGAGCGGCTACATAATAAACGGGTTCGGGCAAATCATTGATTCGACGGTCAGCACTGGAATAAACCCGCCGTCGCCGTCAGGCATAGTGTCTGCCGGTGTGGACATGGCAAGCAATGTATTTAGCACCATGTCGCCTAGCGGAATTAAAATGGTCGTCAGTGCTGCCACAAATCCGGCGGCGGTTCTTATGCCTGCCATCATCTCGCTTCTGATTATTATTGTTTTTGCTATAATGGCGGCACGCCTGCTGGTCACAATCTGCGAAATCTACCTCTGCCTTGGATGCGGGGTTATTGTGCTCGGTCTTGGCGGTTCCCGGTGGACGCGCGAGCCGGTTATCAAGTATATGTGGTTTCTGTTCGGCCTCGGACTCAAGCTGCTGGTGACGTATATCGTAATCGGCATCGGCATGGATTTGCTGAACACGCTTTTTAACCCTCAAACGATAGACGCGATGAAATTCAAAGATATTTGGGTGCTCATGTGTGCTCTCGTTGTCTGGATGCTCCTCGTGTGGAACGTGCCGCCGATGTTGCAACAACTTGTGTCTGGTGTCGGTAGTGGCGGTGGCGCGGGCGCGGCGGCGGGCGCAGGCATGGCGGCGGGCTTGGCCGGCTCTATCGGCTTTGCCGGCGGACAAGTCAAAGGCGCGATGAGCGCAGTAAGCGGCGGGTCTGCTGGTGCTGCCGCTGGTGCGGTAGCCGGTGGTGCCGCCAGCGCCGCCGGCACCGCGCTTGGCGGGCCAATCGGCGGAGCAATAGCCAGTGCCGCCACTTCGATGGGCACAAAGGCTGCTAGCGCCGTTGCTGGTGGCGCATCTGGCGGTGGCGGCAGTAGTGCGCCTAGTGGGGGTGGGGGAGCATCCGGCGGCGGTGTCGGCATTGCATCAATGGTTGCCTCCGCTAGTGGCGGTGGTGCTGGCAGTGCAGCGGCATCTGCGGCTCCTGCTGGCGGCGCATCCGGCGGCTCTGTTGCGTCGGCTGCGGCTCCTGCTGGCATTGCAAAACCTGCCGCATCCGGTGGCGCAAGCCCGGCTGCTGCATCGCCATCTGGCGGCACTGCTGCGCCATCAACGCCCGCCTCGACCGCACCCTCTGGCGGCACGCCTGCTCCGGCTGCGGCATCTGGCGGTGGAGCATCGCCGTCTGGCGACACTGCTGCCACATCATCCCCGGCAACGCCTGCCTCAACCGCACCCTCCGGCGGCACATCCGGCGGTTCTGCTGCTCCGGCGGCGGCGGCATCTGCCGCATCTGCTCCTTCCCCCGCAACGCCTTCCTCCGCGACTCCCAGTATTGCACCCAACGCGGTTAAAGCTGGTGGCGCGGCGGCGGCCTCGGCTGCACACGCTGGCGTGGAAGCGATGGGGCACATGGCCGGCACAAGCGCAATTTCCGCGCAAGGTGGCGACTATTCGCCTTCACCTGCCAGTGATGCGGAAAAGGAAGCCGAAGATGAGAAGCCTGACGCCATCGCAAAGCCGCCGCAACCTGCTGATAGTGGCAGTGGTGCCGGGACTCCGCCGCCTTCCGGCAGCTCGTCTGCTCCGGCTGCGGCATCTGGCGGTGGAGCATCGCCTGCCGCCGCCGCTGCTGCTGCACAAGCCGCCACGCCTGCAACTCCGGCCTCAACAAGTAGCGCAACACCAGCTCCAGCTTCGCCTGCCTCGGCACCAACGCCATCACCGGCAGCACCTTCATCACCATCAACACCACCTAAATCTTAAAATCTATGGGACTATTCACAAAAAACAAAAAAGACGGCGTGCCTGCTGCCGCTCCTGAAAAGCCTGTGGCACCCGAAAGCGAATACACACGCGCCCGGCGCGAGTATAATGAGCTTTGGGGAACTTTCATCCAGCAAATCGGACGCTGGCGCATAGTGGCCTTGATTGCCTTGGTAATCGCTCTGATTGCGGTTATTGGCGTCGTTTATATCGGCTCGCAAAACAAGCTCGTGCCTTACGTTGTCGAAATAGACAACGAGGGCACGGCTGTTGCGATTCGTCGCGTCGAACAGACAACGCAGACAGACCCCCGGCTCATCCGGTCAATGCTCGCCCGTTTTATTCACGACTGGCGCGTTGTCTATGTCGATGCCGCTGCGCAGCGCAGCGCGATTGAATCGGTTTACTCGATGCTCAACATGGGCAGCCCGGCGGCGCAACGCATCAATGAATTTTATCAACAAAACGCGCCGTTCACGCGCGCGGAAAGCGAGGTAGTAACGGTGACAATTACCGGCGTCCTCCAGACTACTCCGCAATCCTATCAAATCGACTGGACGGAAGAAACGCGCAACCGCAAGGGCGAGCTTTTGAAACGCACCAACTTCCGTGCATCTGTTCAAATCGGCTTTAAGCCGCCGACTTCCGAGGCGGACATTCTGCGCAACCCTCTCGGCTTGTTTATTACAGACCTTAATTTCAGCGAACTTTTGAAATAATCCACCTATGAAAACCCATAAAATCATTGTATTGATTGCACTCATCGCAACCGGCGTTTCCGGTTATAGTCAGCAAATACGGCCGCCAAGTGACACTGTAACCGATGTCGATGCGAAGCCCATGCGTGCTGGCGTCACGGCTGCCGCATCTGCGGCATCTGCGAATTACACGCCAGCGCCGGCAACGGCGCCAGCTCAAGCGCCCGGCGATATTGAGCTGGCCGCAATCATGGCGGCATCGAGGAAAAGCGGCGATGAAATCAACAAGTTGCCACCGCCAACGGAAGCCGAACTGCTCGCTATGGAAGCGGCAAAGCCCTGGCTCAAAGGTTCCGAGAAGCCAACGCGGGGCGAGGACGGCCGCCTGATATACACCTACGGCGTTTCAATGCCGGTTATCGTCTGCAAACCGCTGTTCACGACTGATATTATTTTGCAGCCCGGCGAAGTCGTGCTGCCTGACGGCGTTTTTACCGGCGATACTGCGCGTTGGATAACCGCGCCCGGCACGAGTGGGGAAGGGCAGGATAAGGAAAGTATGCACATCCTTGTAAAGCCGACGGATGTAGGGCTGACAACAAACCTCGTTGTGATGACAAACCGGCGCACCTATCACATGACGCTGATTAGTCGCAACGATGCCGATTGGGTGCCGGCGATTGGCTTCACCTATCCCGAAGAATCAAAGGCGAAGTGGCAGGCGTATGCCGCCAGAGAGCGCAAGGAAATCGTCCAACGGACGATTCCGCAAACCGGCCTCGATGCGGCACACCTCAATTTTGATTACTCGATTGACGGCAAAGCCCCTTGGAAGCCGCTGCGCGTCTATAATGACGGCAGCAAAACCTACATCCAGTTTGCGAAGTCGCTGAAAAATACCACCGCGCCGGTGCTGTTCCTCATCGACTCCAGCAAACAGGAAACGCTGACCAATTACCGCATGGTGGATGACACCTATGTTGTCGATTTAGTTTTCGACAAGGCGGCTCTGATTACAGGCGTCGGTCACAATCAAACCAAAATCGTGATAACGAAACACTAATTATGCGCGTAAAAATAATCACCCTCTCACTCGCTGCTGCACTCGCGCTTGTGCTCGTGTCTGGCTGCATGACGCCGTGGAAGCCCGCCGTGGACTACAAGCCTGACGACGATGCCCTAGCAATGAACATTGTGACCACGCTCAAGGCGACATATCCAGTCGGCAAAACGAGCTTTTCGCTCACCGTCAATAACCCTGATGGCGATAAACTTACACCCGACACCCTTGGGCAAGTGCTGACGGACGAACTACGCGACGCCGGCTATGCGGTCGCCGAATTGGGCGTTGAAATAAACGGGGCGACTGTGCCCCTGACGGTGCAACCGCAAACTGCCGACTGCGGCTATTTCGTCACCGTGGCGGGCGGCGGCGATTACCTTGCAACCCTGCTCTACAAACAAAATGACCGCCACGCGGTCGTCCTCGACAGCATTTCGCTGCGCAAATAAAACATGGCTGACAACAACACACCAACTGAATTGAGGCCTGATGCCGGCGTTCGCCGGTTAAACAAAATGCCGATTGCCGTTATTGCAGTCGCTCTTATCCTCATAAGCGGCATATTGATTTGGGCAATCACCCAACGCGGCAGGCATGGCTCGGCAGCGAAGCCGAATGACACGCAGCTCGGAAACATCCAAGAGGACAAAAACACGCAGCTCAAACTCACGAAAGACGCGCCTATGGCGGGCATGATTGCTGCGGCTCCAGCTCCTATCTCGCGCCCTCCTGACCTGTCCGGCCCTGTTGCCGGGATGATTGGCGAAGATACTCCCGCGCGCCCTGCTGCCGCCAGCACCGGCGCAAAGTCAGCGAAGCCAACCATCGCGCAATCCAACGCTGCCGGTGGCGTGCCCCCGGCACCGCCGCAACTCACGCCGATGGAGCAAGAGGCGGAACGGATGCGCCAAGCGGAGCTGCAAGAGGAGCGGCGCATCAGGCAGCGGAAACAGCAATTTTATGAGCAAGCGTTGATTTCGCCGACGCGAATAGGCGGTATTAACACGAACCGGCAAGGAAACACGCCCAACGCTCCCGCTGGCAGCATGGTCAATTTCAACACGACGCAATCAGGCGCGAATCATCCGCCCGTCATGTTGCCCTCGGCGTTGGATTTGCAAAAAGCGTTAAGCGGTATGCAGGGCGGTGCCGGTGGTGGCGGCGGTGACGACCAATCGAGCAAAGAGGCCTTTCTTGCAAAGGAACGCACGCAAGGCTATCTGGTCGCAACGAAACAAGCACAGCTCTCGAAATATGAGCTGAAAACCGGCACGGTCATACCGGCAGTTTTGATTACCGGCATCAACTCCGACCTGCCCGGTGAAATTCTCGCGCAGGTGTCGCAAAATGTTTATGACACTGCGACCGGCAAATTCCTCCTGATTCCGCAAGGCGCAAAACTCTATGGTGCTTATGATTCGCGGGTTGTTTTCGGACAAAAGCGCGTTTTGCAGGTCTGGACGCGGCTCATCTTTCCCGATGGCTCGACGCTTGATTTGCAAAGCATGGCCGGACAAGACCAGTCCGGTTACACCGGCTTCAAGGATAAGGTGAACAACCACTACGTTCAACTGTTCGGCTCGGCGCTCCTCATGTCGCTTTTTTCCGCCGGCATCCAGTTGTCACAACCGCAAAGCAACAATCCTTACCAAGCCCCGACCGCCGGGCAAACCATTGCCGGCTCCGTCGGTCAACAAATGGGGCAGGTTGGCACGCAACTAATGCAGAGGCAAATGAACGTGCAGCCGACGCTGACAATCCGCCCCGGCTATCAATTCAACGTGATGGTCAACAAAGACATCATCCTCGAACCAATCTCCGCATCCACACAAACCAACTAAACCATGAAAAAATCATACAAAATCAAATATAACCTGATTGCCATTATCTCAATTCTTTGGGCTTTTGACTCTCTCCACGCACAAGACATCGTGACTAGCACGCCTCCTGGCTCTGCCACGGTT
>JGI20166J26741_11694807_pt1 | contig 10879 bp, 8 predicted proteins | sample TergutCu122P5_FD_26741 | JGI IMG/M metagenome (IMG submission 26741) | reverse complement strand
GAGGTTGTGGCTTCACTCTGTCAAGGTCGCACAGCTGCTGCGCAGTGCGGCTTGTTTACATACAAATCAGTCCCGGTCATATTTGAACCACCTTGTATATGCTGCTTATACTCTCTATTTATATTCTTATAGTCAGCATGGGCTTATTTATTCTGGCTTGCATTCTTGTTCTTTAGGGTATGTTCGTGAATTCTTCTTATTTTTTTTGCATTGATTTCCATTAAATTTAATTATTTTGAAGGTGGATGTTACTAATTTTTGGGTTTAATTATAGTTTTATCTAAATAGTTTAAGCGAAAATATTGGTTTGTGGTGCCGATGATATAGTTTATAGTTTAGATTTATGTCTATTTGTTTTGTTAGATTTATTTTTTTATTTATTTTAGGTTGATCAAAATCAAAATAAAAAAAAGTGAGGGATATTTTTACTGGAGACAAAGTGGATGGAATCTCAAGCTGATCACTCACATTTATGTACTAACAAGTTAAGAATCCGCGAAGCTATACTCTCATTCTAAGAGCTGTGCCTAAGCACCAGAACAACGTAATCTGTTTTAATGTTTCGTGCTGAGATGAAGAAACGTGTTTGAGAAGTATCACATGATCAACTTGGATGTTGGAAACGCTTTCTGAAACATTTAGTACTTTGACTTATCATTTTTAAATGATTCTAATACCATAATGTGGGGGAAAAACATGGAAGGTGGAATACAGAACAATTCGGGATACAGAATATTTATATTAATGACGTAGGAACTCATGGGAACGTGTTCAATGCACTCTCTGCCGTACCGACAACATTGCGATAATCGATTTATTGTGACTGTTTATTTGGCAATTCACGCTTGTGGGAGGCTACTGCTAACACAGTCGGGCCAATATTCGACTACAACCACTGATAATATTTCAAAACACCAAACCCACAAAACTTCATAAAGTACTGCTATTGAATAAAAGAGCAGCTACTGTAAACGTCACGAAAATTCAATATGATATTGAATTGCATACCAACATAAGTTAACTAACAGATCGATGACCACTACACACCGTACCAAAATAAGTAGAACCTAAACAAAGTTATTAGAGAGAAAAGTATAGAATATGGAATTATGAAGCAGGCTGTGCGTAGTAACACTGCATATTCTACAATTTTAATTCCCTTATTCAACGGACCGAACATTGCGCTACAATCCGGAAGGTCGCGGGTTCGATTCTCGATTATGTCATTGGAATTTTTCATTGACATAATCCTTCCGGCCGCACAATGGCCCTGGGGTCGACTCAGCCTCTAACAGAAATGAGTACCAGTAATATTTCCTGGAGGTAAAGGCGGCCAGTGCGTAGGGCTGACCACCTTACCACTTTCTTGTGCCGATTGTCCTGAAATCTGGAAGCCTGAAACTCCTGGAACCCTCAGGGTCTGTCCAGGCCTGTAATGGGATTGCTTTACCCTTTATACGACAGACCAAAAACTAATGTCGCAATAAAGCTCCAGCAGGCCCTCTTCAGTTGCGACCCAGTTTTTATCTCGAAACTCTTATTGTCTTCCACCTAAGTGTGTTCGTTTAACAAGGCTATCATTTACTGTGATTTTACTGTCAGTGATAGATGAGTGATTATGAAGTAATTGTGGAATGATATCAACAGAGGAAAACTGAAGAAACTGGGGGGGAAAAAACCGTACCAAGGCCAGTCTGTCCACCACAAATCCCAGATGGACTGACCGGGGATTGAACCCTGGGCCTAGGGTGACACGTAAAGGTAAAGGTCAAGGTAAAGTTCACCATATAACAGGCCACGAAGGCCTAGAGGTGAAGTAGAGGTATAGCTCTACTATTTCTTTAACCTCGGCGCTAGATGGGTGGGTGGTCAACACCACGCCCCGACGGCTTTACCCCCGGGGAAAGACCCAGTACGCATTGTATAGGAGGCTGGGTGGGCTCTAGGGCCGTTCCGGACAGGTGCGGAAAATCTCCCTCCTCCCACCGGGATTCGATCCCTGAACCGTCTAGCCCGTAACGAGTCACTATACCAACTGAGCTATCCCGGCCAACATAGGGTGACAGGACGGCTATTATCCGCCTGAGCCATGGTATATCATGGTCCTATCATGTACCATTTGCACGACAGCATAGCAGAAGCTTTTCCCATCGCAAACAAATTGTGTTTATTCCGTGCACAAAAAGTTTCCAGGATTATTTGAGAACATTTCGACCTGCGTTTGCCATTGTATGAAATATATCACACGCATGAGGCTTTAGGGGTCCCTTGGAGGTACTTGCACAACCAGTTCACAACAGCTGCGAAGAGTTTCAGCGTGAAGATGGGAGGCCATTTAGCAACACTCGCCTTTTTTCCTCGCTTTATTTCTTGTTAGGGGGAGAGGGTATATTGTTATGCTGGGATCGTAAAGGAAGCGGGAAAGATTAGTTGAAGACCGTCATTTGTCTCTTCCGTTTTGCGTCCCCAAGCGACGCGTTAAGACGCCCGTCGTCGAGAAACAGCCCTCCGATAGAGAGCAGTACGTGACAATGGTTGCTCCTGAAGCTTGCATTTATTATCAGCACAACGGTGAACTCAGAACCATATTTGTAGCCTTCACGGAGTGGGCCCCAGAAACAGTCTGGAAGTTTTAGGGGGTATTTTGTCTCTTCTTCGAAAAGTCCAGATCGGTTCTGAGCCCACCAAGCCTCCTATTTAATGAGAACCGGGGCTTATTTCCAGGGCATTAAGGGGGCGGAGATATGAAATTGACCAATGACTTCCATCTAGTGACGAGGTAAAGAATGAGGGGAGCTGTATCTCCATTCGCTTTGCACGCATTCGCGGCGTGGACAGGGACATTTTACCATTTTTAATTTTCAACTTTTTCTCGACAGCAAGCATATAAATAAATAATACACATACATATAACAGGGGACACTTCATATCTGTGCGTGGTTTGTACAACTCTATGTGTACACTGATACATTCTCAGACCATTGAATTTTCCATGGATTTAGTTTGCAGCTCCGTGTTCTCTGTATTCTCTGAGGGGAGAGGGGGGCGGGGGGAATAGAAATATGGGAAAGAGACAGAGGTTAGAATGGGATAAAGGAAAAGACGAATGGAGGCAGAGCATGACACAGTGATGCATACCGTAATCTGCCAGTTTGACTGGATTCACCCCGTTGTGCTACGGACGTTCATTAACAAATTTCTAAACACTCGGCCTAACACAACTGTGTTTATCCAAAAGCGCAGCAACATTCTTCGGTCACAACTAACCATCTTCGCGCTGTCACTCACTCACTTACTTACTCTATGAAGCAGAGTCCTTCTTGAGAAGCTAACCGGTTTTCAGCTAGTCAAGAAATTCCCCGCATTTTATGGAATCCCGAAGGTTCATTAACGCATTTACAACAGCCCGCCACCTGTCCCTATCCTGAGTCAGCTCGATCCAGCCCATACCCCCACATTCCACTTCCTGAAGATCCATCTTAATATTTTCCTCCCATCTACGCCTGGGTCTCCCAAGTGATCTCTTTCCCTCATGTTTCCGCACCAAAAACCTGTATAAGCCTCTCCTCTCCCCCATAGGCGCTACATGCCCCGCCCATCTAATTCGTCTCGATTTTATCAGCCGGGCTGTCACACAATATTTAAAAGGCAGTGAAAGGTAATGCATATAATGTAATGATTGTGAACTTGTGGGATCCCACAGGGTAAAATCAGAATGATGACTTATACATATATATGCGTTACATTTTTGTAATATTGTGTGGCAGCCCGATAACGGTTAATTATGGCTGAAAAATGTGGTTAGGTTTTTGAATAAACATAGTCGCGTTGGGCGGAATATTTAAAGATCTGTTACTGCAATCATTTACCGTTGAATTTCAACGCGACTTACTATTAGCGTGGTTACGTAAGCTAAAGAAAAGGGTTCGACATCAGTCACCACATCCGATGGTAACCGTTCTTGGTCCACAAACATTGAGCGAGCATAAGAAGCATCTAATTGCACGACTCACTTCAGTGTGTTTATCTACGACCCGATCACGTCACAAGCTACGGTATTGCCAATTGCGGGTCCCAAGTTTTTTTCTTATCTTTAACAAAACATAAGCAACTGTCTAAAAGCCGATTCACACATAACATGCCGTGCCCATGCCGTTCCCATGCCGTGTCGTGCCGTTAATTCACACATGTCATGCCGCGCCCCTGCCCTGCTCCGACAATGCCGTGCCCTTCGTGAAAGTCCGCGTAGTAGCCGGAAATATCCGAACTGCTACTCCAACAGTTTAACAGATCGTCTTTTTTTGCAGTGTGCTGCTACCACTCTTTGCAGTCGCAGGTATGGATCGTTGTGAGAAAGATTGGTATGCTTCTGATAACAATCTTCGTAGAACTCCAAGTGGTAGCCGGAAGAAGCCGAAAGCGGGCAGGTAGCCCACAGACCGTCTCTCGACGGCCGTGCTGTGCCGTGACCCTGAGAAGAACGGAATGGTCAGAGCATGGCATGGGCGCGGCATGGGCATGGCATGGCAAGTGTGAATCAGACACGGCCGCACTGTGTAAATCAAATGGGAAAGACACATTCTACAAGTAAACCCTTAGTGGCATGGCATGGCAGGGGAACGGCATGGGCACGGCATGGGCATGGCATGGACACGGCATGCTATGTGTGAATCGGCCTTAACACGGTGGCACAACTGGATTCAATCGGCCGGGTTCGCTCTAGGACCCATAAACGAGTACCGTGGGAACTTTCGCATGGGGGTAGACGGGCAGGTCAGTGAAGTAACGTTCAGCTTCACGTATGGCCAAGGCGAAGAATAAGAGTTTCTATATCTCCAATCCTCTGTTGCCTTTCTGACGTCAAAAGGTACAAATGCACTTCACACACCTTAGTTTCGACTTGCACCATTTCCAAGCCTCGTGCCATCTCAGCAGACGTAACATATGTGTCACCACTGGTCACTGGTCACTCCCTTCTGCACGCTTTAACATTTGAGGACTGCGCTCTTCTGGGTTATAACGCAGCGAGTAGTGGTAATTTATTACCGACGTTTCGGGACAACGTATAGGTCACTTCCTCAGGACTTAATAATACAAAAGTTTCTCCAGAAACGTTGGTAATAAATTACCACTACACGCTGCGTAATAATTCAGAAGAGAGAAGTTCTCAGCTACTTCGCGGTGGAAGCCCCAGATCTTGCTCTGTCACTTCTTTTAATCAATCGCATTAAGAGGGCAACAAATTTCGAACATTCTTGGTCATCTTCAGGCCATATGGTATCACAAAATGTATTAGTATTATACATGCATTAAATATGTGTTAATAGATACAGCTCACAGTCAGCATAACAAATGTTCAGCTGACAGTAAACTAGACATTCTTTATTGTCTTATACGACGAAAAGCGATACCTAACATTATAAAATCGTTTTAAAATTCTGTCCATTTTCGCCACGCTGTGTGTGTGTGTGTGTGTGTGTGTGTGTGTGTTTCGTATCGCAGCCACGCGTAATTCACAATGTGATAGTACAGACCGCAATGTAAATACCAGTAACACCACTAAATATCAGAGTACGGTATTCTGGGTCAATTCCAGGCAATTTTAAAAACCACATCTATAAATACAGAAATACTAACGCTTTATAAGGATGGGGTACTTAGATGCGATGCGTGCTGGGATGTTAATCCATTACTACTGAGGTTACTATGTGTACAACCAGGTTTAACATTAAAAAATTCTACATTCCCCCGATACAATGCGCTTCCTATGGATCTCAAAACAAAGAGGGTTTTTTTATGTTTTTTTTATGTTCATGGATTATTTCATTACACAAGAATTTGTTTCCTGTGAGGTAGGAAAGGGAATTTATATAGAGTACTTACAAGCAATTCAGTGCTTAAACGCTAGTTAACACGATAATTTGCCCAACGTTTAAGTCTACTTGCAATTTAATTTTACTTTACAATCTCACCCGAACCCTTCCTACAAACCCCTCCTTTTCAAGGTTTCCAATCAAAATTTTTACCCGTTTATTTTCTATTCAATGAATGTTACATGTCCCGTCCATTTTTTATCCTTTATTTTACAATCCTAATAACGTATGACGCCGATCCCAGTGGCCGCGCGGTGTAGGGTGTGGGTCTGCGGCTGCTCGCTTTGCTGGGATTGTGGTTCGAATCCCGTCGGGGGCATGGATGTCTGTCTCCTGTGAGTGTTGTGTGTTGTCAGGTAGAGGTCTCTGCGTCGGGCTGATCACTTGTCATGAGGAATCCTACCGAGTGTGGTGTGTCTGAGTGTGATCATGAAGCCTCGATATTGAGGAGGCCGTGGCCCACTGGGGGCTGTGGTGCCATGGTAAAAAAAGAATGACGTAAGTCGAATAGCTCATGATATCAAACTGGACTGAATTGAGGACTGAAGTGCGTTTCCAGAAACTCCACTGAGACATTCAAAGTATCTCACTCAAAGTTCATACTTTTTAGTCTTCGACTCAACGTGCCTTGAATGGGGATTCAATGGGTTCGGCCCCTGTCACAAATTTCATGTCCACATCTAGAAGTGACATCAGATGTTAAGATTGCAAATACGCAGTAAACGGAATTATGGGTGTGATAAGCACAGTGACTAAATTTTCCTCCCATTTGATTGTCATTGTCAATATGTGTAAGTAGAATATGATGTTATGTACAGACACAGAGTGCGTTACTTAATGGAACCGTTCTGAAAACTCGGAGTGACATGCAAGTTAAGCATATCAGTCTCAGAATTACGATGACAGCAATAAACTGCATCGAGTGTCTACACGGTTACAGCATTGTTGTTGCTATTATTATTAAAAGTAAAGGTAAAGGTACAGTTCACCCTAGAACAGACCAAGAAGACCCAGAAGGGGAGCAGAGGTATAGCTCTACTCTTTCTTTAATTTCGGAGCTAGATGGGGTGGGTGTTCAACGCCACGCTTCGGCCGCTTTACCCCCAGGAAAGACCCGGTACCCATTCTACAGGAGGCTGGGTGGGCTCCACGGGAAGTTTGGACAGGTGCGGAAATCTCACCCACACCGGGATTCGATCCCCGTACCGTCCAGCTCGTAGCGAGTCGCTATACCGACTACGCCATACCGGACCACACTATTATTATTATTATTATTATTATCATCATCATCATCATCATCATCATCATCATCATCTTCCTTGTTGTCACCTTTATGCAGGGCATTTACAATTACATACCTGAAACTAACCATGTTTCTAGTGTATATAGTGTTGCAGCTGGTCTGTATTTACAATTTACACTACACTGAAGGTTATTTTGCCTGTTAAATATGTTTTGTACTTTCACATCAGCACTTTCCGCAGTATGTGTGCAGTGCACAATATGGCTGTTTTTTGTAGTTCCTTAATTTCGTGCTTTCCTGGTATGTTGCTCAGGTATTGTCTGACTGATTTTGAGGTGGTTCCACTTGCCCCTGTTATTACCGGTATCACTTTTGTTCTTACGTATTATTTTTATTTTAAATTTATTCTCGTCTATCAGCTATCAGGTGGCGGTTTTCCGGCAAGTCCAGATATCAACAAGCGATCACAGCGATTTCCCCCCTGCACTTACAAACGCTGTATGCAGTGTTCATTAGTGTGACTTTCTGTAGCACTATGGCCGACCGGTGACCTGGGAGCAACTGAAGGTTCTGATCTAATCCCTTTTTAACTGTTCCTGATGCTCCAATCGTAACTGGCACAATTTTTGTCCTCACTATCCACATTCTACTGACCGCGATGTCCAGGTCTTTTTACTTAATTTTTTTATTTTATTCTGTGTTAACGTTTGAATCATCAGGTATGGCTATATCGATCAGCAGGCAAGTCTTCTCCCTTTTATCCTGCAGCACTGTATCAGTTCGGTTTGCAACTGTTTTTCGATCTGTGATACCCGGTACGTCCCTAATAACAGCGGTACTGTTGACAGTTATGACCCTTCAGGTACATGTTCACAGTCACTGTCAGTAACCTGTAACCCCACATGTTCACACACCGTCCAGTGGATGTAACCAGCCGCCTTAGTGTGTCTGTTAGTGTACGCAGACGGTGCAAGTGTTGTCCATCTCACAACAGTACGTTTTGTGTGTTCTTCTGCCTTACACCCCATCCTGCACTGTCATTTGGTTGCTTCATGATGTTCCTCTGATCACGTGTATAACTCGTGTTGACTACTTGATTTGGGGCTGCTATCATTCAATTCTCAGATTCTTCCTTCATGTCTGAGCTACATAACCACTCCAGGGATTTTTCTTTATCTAGTTATGGTTTTTCAAAATACCGGTAGAATTGTCCATGCGTTGGTTTTCTCTTGAGTTACTCCCTCTACTCGGTTTCAATGCTGGGCTTAAGTTGATTCTTGATATTTTGGGCGTTTTTATTATTAATATTATTATTAAAATTAGGGCCAGGGTAGCGTAGTCCTTATAGCGACTAGACGACAAGTTGGGCGGTCTGGGGTTCGAATCTTGGCAGTGACATGGAAATTTTCTCTTCTCCAAAATGACCAGAATGGCCCTGCGACCCACCAAGCCTCCTATCCAAAATGTACCGAATGCAAAGCGATCGGGCCGTGCAGTTAACCAGTGACCTTCATCTAGTGCCAGGGATAAGTTTCAGTAGGACTACACTTTTATCCCCCATACGTACTTCATGGAGTGCATAAGGCCTTTTCTTCTTCTTCTTCTTCTTCTGCTTCTTTCTTTCTTTCTTTCTTTCTTTCTTTCTTTCTTTCTTTCTTTCTTTCTTTCTTTCGTTCTTTCTTTCTTCTTCTTCTTCTTCTTCTTCTTCTTATTATTATTATTATTATTTATAGTAGTGCCGATCCCAGTGGCCGTGCGGTCTTCTGTCGCTCGCCTGCTTGGATTGTGGGTTCAAATCCCACCGGGGGCATGGATGCTTGTCTGTTGTGAGTGTTGTGTGTTGTCAGGTAGAGGTCTGTCTGTTGTGAGTGTTGTGTGTTGTCAGGTAGAGGTCTCTGCGATGGATTGATCACTCGTCCAGAGGAGTCCTACCGACTGTGACGAGTCGTTGTGTGTGATCAAGAAACCTCGAAAACGAGGTGGCTAAAGCCTGCTATCGGGCTGTGAAAATACAACCACAGTGGGTTGTAACGCCAGGGAAACAAACAAACAAACATTTGTAGTAGTAGTAGTAGTAGTAGTAGTAGACCAGGAAGGAAACAAGCTACAGCGAGAGAAGATATTGATTTTCATACGTCCTATTTATGAACATAATTGGAATAATATTAGTACTATTTATATATACGTATAAAAAGACTAACACCAAAAGAAATATTCTAACCATCAAACAAAATATATCGCGAAGTAGGTCGGGCTAAGGACTTATCAGCACCCCTGAAGTGGTAGTAGTAGTAGTAGTAGTAGTAGTAGTAGTAATAGCAGCAGTGTTGGTAAAGCAGCAATGGGATAATGGGATAGTGGTGGTGGTGGTGGTTAGTGACTCCATAGTAAAGACCCTTCTCAAGAAGCTAACAGTCGCTCAGCTGCTCAATTCTCCCAATATTTCACACACAGAGAAGTTCGGTACCATGTTCACAAGATTTTTACAAGCACGAAGACCTAAGTAATGTTTTATAATTTTTCCAGAGTCATTATTTCTTAACCGTCAACAGAGGACCACCTCTTGCCGGCTATCCACGACTGGTTACTCAGTACAGTCGCAGCAACCCTCTACATTTCGAGGCCCCCGCCGCACCCTTCCACAACCATGGGATGCTTCACACGATGGCGAGAGGGGGCACATTTAATAAACGTATACAAAATGTCTGATAATTCCAAATTTTGCATTCCAAACCATAATAAGTCTCCTAAAGGTTAACTTGTGCCAGCGTTCCATCAAGAATTTAGCAGTAAGGATATATGCAGCGGACGAATACCGATCCCGGCTGCCGTGCGGTCTAAGGTGTATGTCTGCCGCCGCTTGGTTGCTTGGATCACGGGTTCGAATGCCGGCGAAGGCATGAATGTTGGTCTGTTGTGTTTCCTGTGTGTTGTGCAGGTAGCGGCCTCTGCGACGAGCTGATCATTCATTCAGAGGAGTAATACCGGGTTTGTTGCTGTGTGTGTGTGATCTAGAAACCTCACCAATGAGGTCCCTGAGTTCCAGTTCGGTTTTTGCGTCACAGAAATAAAAAAAAAGTATAGAGGTGTATTTACACGAATTTTTAATCCTAACAATAAATAGCCATTTTTACGCTCTGGCCACCTTACCCCTTCTACCTATTGAATTGGAGGCTGACTGGAAAACAGAATCAGGCCGAACGATGTGCAGAATAGGTAAGCAGTCCTCGCTGCTAGGAATTCAATTCATAATCCCTGTTCTTTCAACTCATGGCCTCGTCACTAAACCAAATGAAATGTCATAGCTTTAGATTGATATAAATGACATACAGGGTGTCCCAGGAGAAATGTGCCAGACTTCGGGAGGGTGTTCCTTATGTTAAAGTATACCGATATAACCCAAAAGACCTACGTCCAAAGTTGAACGGTTACGGAGATAATGGCCAAAGAAAAGTGTGGTCTTCTGGGGGGTCCACGCACTGTACCTGTCAGCTGACAACCTTATCCATGTCAGTCCTTGAGTGTGGTATCATATTACGGGAATTCAGCTCATGCTCACTCTAAACTACTTATGTACTTCCTTCTTGGCGATAAGGCAGAACACGTCAGTGCTTGGCATTCATGTCATGTATAGTACTTGGCACCCTAAGGACAAATATGACATGAGTGCGAGTGTTTTTGTAGTTCAATTTAATGGCTTTATGTCACTCACAAGTTAGTTTCATGTTAAGTACAGATATTAACATTACAGAAACCACATATT
>JGI20166J26741_11694696_pt1 | contig 10880 bp, 6 predicted proteins | sample TergutCu122P5_FD_26741 | JGI IMG/M metagenome (IMG submission 26741) | reverse complement strand
GTCAGTGACCAAGATTTCATTAGTCCAGTGATTGATAACTAATTTAAATGTAATTTTATATTTGTCAACATGCCACACCATATACATAAGTGCACTAATATTCTTTATGGTTATGCCATAATTAATTATTAATACTTATGTTATTCTAATGTATGAAATTAAAAAAATTGGAAAGGTATTTACGAGTAAATTTGTTAGAACCAGGACCTCGTCTTATAAAAAAAGGATTTACCGGGCCACAGTCTCACAAAGGTTGAGAAACACTGCCTGAGATCAAATTTGTTCACAATGTGTGAGATGCTGAAGACCAATAATTTCAAAAATAAGTGCATTTGATAGTGCATGATGGGTCTCTCAGGTGATGAAATTGTAATTTTTTGCATCTAAATAACAAAAAAAAAAGTGTGTGTTATTATGCACACATTTTTCCAGTCCATTGGTACTTATTTTATTTCGGACTTGCACAGTATGGCACACTTCACTTTGCAGTAATATGAATATGATATGTATGTTGTGGGTTGAAAAGGTTGTTGGTTAGAAACCTGGACGTGGCTAAGGTTTACCAATGTAAATAGTCTCAGAAGAGTCAGAAATCTATTCCCTTCCCATTCTTTGCCATTGTAAATGATGTAATATATGTCAAATTCTGCAAGAGCGTGTAATTAATAAATTTTGAATCTTTAACAACCGACATCATCACTGCTTTGCACAGCTGAGTCCAGCAGGCACAATGGCGTCTTAGTAACCAGTGATCCATGGTAATGCACTGTTTAAATTAGCCTTCAAACATGTTACTGAATGTTCCACAAGTGAGTATATGCACTCTGTGTTATTTAGAATATATCATGTAAGCAACATAACTCCTTGTCACTGTGTATAAAATAGTATTCTGCTGGCTTACATTGACTTATGTTACATTTATTCCAGCTTTAGTAATGACACTACAATTTATAAGAAAGCAAAATTAAAAAAAAATATATATATAGTGTTGTGATGGCTGAAGGCCTGCCACATTGCAAACTGGCTTGCTGCATGAATTAAATCACCCAGGTTTCAAACCTTTAATGCTACTCTACCTGCAGCATTTTAGCCTTAGTCTTGTTATAGACTGTCAGGAGACTGCTGAGTAGTGTTTCTTGTAGTGATATGTTTCACAACATTAACTCAATTAACAAAACTTTTAGAGATACATTGATTTCTGTTTGCTCTTGTTAGCATCATAGAATTTAGGGTTCTGAATTGAGGTGACCACTTTATTGTTTGTGGGTCGAGATAGCACAGTCAGTATAGCGACTCACTATGGGCTGGATGGTCCAGGGATCGCATCCTGGTGGAGACGAGGTTTCCCGTACCCATCCAGACTGGCAATGGGGCCCACCCAGCCGCCTCCTTTGTATGGGTGCAGGGTCTTCCCCTGGGGTAGAGTGGCCAGACTGTAGCATTAACCACCCACTTCCACCTACAGCTGAGGTTAAAGAAAGAGTAGAGCTTTATGTCTACTCCCCCCTCTGGACCTTCATGGCCTGTTCTTTACTTTACTTTATTGTCTGGGAGAAGGTTTATATTTTCAAGAATTTTATGTACAATTTGGATTTGACTGTTCCTTGCAAGTGAAATATTATCACCCAGATGTGTATCCAGAGTTTATCTATGCCAACTGTCATGTAAAGGGGTGCTGATAAGTCCTTAGCCCGACCAGGAAGGAAACAAGCTACAGCGACAGAAGATTTTGATTTTGTAATCTCCATGTTACTGGTTGTGACATCATGAAGTGAACAACAATAAGCAGTAAACATATAATAATATTCAAACATGCACGCTTCTTATTTTTATTTTGATCAGGCAGTTATGATATGTTGGCATGAACTTCACATATAATTTCTTCTTTTTTTTTTACTACTGTGCATACCCATTTTATTTTAGATAAAATGCAATGGAAAATGTTGTCCCTTTGCTGTAGTAAGGACACCACGCCTGAGGCTTGTGGAGGAGTGGAGATGTAGTTCCATACATTTTGAAACTTCACACTAGATGTAGGTGAGTGGTGAGCTGTACATCCTGGCCGCTTTAACTCCTTGGAAAAGCTCTGCAGATACTCAGTGTATAGGAGGCCAGGCAGACTCCAGATTCAGCCTGGATATTTTGGTAGAGAGAAAAATTTCTGGCCCTCTTGGGAGTTAAACCACTATTTCTCAGTCATTAACCCATAGCCTAGTCACAATATTAACTGAGCTGTCTAGGCGCATTGTTAGGTAAATTCGTAACAAAGCATTTCTATGTAATCTTGCCCTGGTTGTCAGTTTTACAAAACTGTAATTTTGGGTAGCCTGTATTGGTTATATCGTGAGATACAATTATTAGTTTCTTTTCCTTCAAAAGACTTCTAAGACATGGTGTATATCATTAGCTGCATATTGATGGGCCAGGTAATACACACCTGTCATAAGGAAGGGAACATGTCAGAAAGAAATTCTTGAGAGAAAAATGAAGTTCAGGTGCTAATTTTCATATCGTGAGTTTTCAAGGGGTTTATGATGTCAGAAAATTTGTGAACAATGTCAAAAATTCTAAAGTAAGAATTTTCTATGACCATTTTGTAAGAAAACCATGTGCTGTAGCTTATTTCTTTTGTAAGTATGTAATGCTACCAATTCATAGTACTAAAGGATAGTTATAATCACTGAACATGTAGAAAATGCATCTAGTTTCTGAGTTATTCTGCATTTGTGAAAAATAACCACTACAATTGAAAAGAATATTTATAATTCCCAACCTTGTTTAATTATGGATGAAGACAGCTGATAGCCACCCTATACAAAGAAAGTATGAATGATTATGTGACATTTCCATGTGTGATCATAGAATTTTATGTGTCTGTTACTGACTAGACTAGAAGCACATTTTTGTGTTACAGGTTCTGCAGCTGCCATCAGTTACAGCTGCAAGACCACAGGTATGCAGCTGAAAAATTATATAGAGTCTGCAAAGTTACTTTTGTCATGTTTTGAATGAAGTAAATCATGTTTTCTCACAGAGTTATTATGGCAGTAAACAGGTCTGTATGTGCCAAACATCTGTGTCCAGCAGTAACACTGAATTTGAAATGATGATAAATTTTTGTTTTGTAAGTGCACATGATCATGTTGGTTCATGTAATTTCTATGCCTTTCTTATTGTACACTCTGTTCAACAAAAATCAAGCGGCCTGATATTTCGTACGCCCCACTCAGGCAGTGACGTGACATACAGTTGCCATCATAATTCGAGTTGTTTTATTTTCCCCATATTTGTGCCTTTGTGGCGTTTCTCGGTCTTCCATTCATTACAATCAATCACGCCACGTATATATTAACCAAAGACACCAATACATTCGCTTAATTTGAAGTTAAAACATGAATTAAAAGTCATTAATTTTCCGAGGTGCGTGGCTTGCTAGCTCTGCTTCCACGAATGGATATTGTAAAAGGGTGGTTGTTTGCCGCACCCGGAGGTAACCGAGCGCGTTAACGTGTGATGCCAATACTCTTCGGAAACAAACTACATTGGTTCGAGTCCCAGCGAGAACATATAATTTTTTAAATATGTTTTATACTCACATTCAATTAAATTATGCAGTAACACATCCACTATTTAATTATATGTTTCAAAAGTTATTTTTGCTCCATTGGTAGGGTTAGAAATGCGAGTGATGCAGATAGTGCTGTTATTTTTCCGTAATTCTTTTTCTTTTGTTTACCGACATTCTGATTTAGAGGGTTCGTGTTCGAATGGGACTAAAACTAGACATTTGAATCTCGTTGTTGTTTGCGGGCTGTAGCGGGTCACAAGATCTGACACTGGGCTGCACGATTTGAAACATTTACGGAATGGAATTGTTGAGCGTTTAATGCGTGTGCTGGGGAGGTCTGGACTGGGGGTGTTTTCACTCTCACCTTGTTTCAGGGGTGGGGTGTGGGGAGGGAAGTACTGTTGGAACAGGTGCAGCTCAATTTTAGCTTTCGAAACAAATTCATAATTCTTCTTCTTGGAAGACAGAGAAACACCACAAATGCACAAATATGGGGAAAGTAAAACGACTTGCATTATGATGGCAACTGTACGTCACGTAACTTCCAGTTCGGGACGTACGAAATTTCAGGCCACTTGATTTTTGTTGAACAGAAGGTACATAACCCACTGATATTTTTTGGACTAAGAGCAGGAAAATGTTCAACTTATTCAGATGTTTGCTCTTCTTATGCTTTTTGGGTACTTTTATTTCCATCTTCTTTATCTCCTCTTTATCCATTTCTTCTTTCTATAAACCTCTCTTCCTTATCCATTTGTCTGATTTTGTCTTTCCTTTTTTGTTCTTTTTGTTTCTTTTCTTTCACCTTGGATTTAATTACTTGTTATGTTTCATATTTTCCTGTCTTTCCAAAGTGTTAAGTGAGTTATGCCAACAAATGTATCATTTTGATTCTCACTTGTAATGCTTTGTGTCCATAGCAACGTCCACAGCAGCCTTCAGGTCCTACCGAAGCACCAGCACAAACATCAGGGTTTGCTCTTGGCAATCTTATATCCAGTGCATTGGTGAGTGGAAGCAAAACACTTCATAAAATGCATCCGATTTGTCTCTCCCAAAATATTTTGTGGTTCATGCAGTGGGACCTCCATACTGTAGAGGCATGGTGTGACTGAGGTCAGTTTGTCAGTTAATCCCGATAAAACTGGACTTGTATTTACAAGGAAAAGAAAACTTCCTGGTTTCTTTGAACCTCGTTTCTTTGGAGTTACTTTACACCACTCTATGTCGGTCAATTATCTTAGGGTAGTCCTGGATTCTCGGCTGTTTTGGAGGGAGCATGTGGATGTCAAGGTGAAGAAGGCTCACAATCTTTTGTAGGCCTGCAGGAGGGCCTATGGTGTGACATGGGGTCTGAGGCCCAAGGTGGTCCATTGGCTCTACATCTCCATCATTCGGCCATCCATCACATTTTCATCTCTAGCTTGGTGGCCCGGCTGGTAGATGGCTAATGCCAAGAAAAGACTGAGCAGAATACAAAGACTTGGATGCTTGGGGATAATGGTGGTGATGCACAATACTCCTGCTGGTGCTATGGAGGCACTCACTTGCCCACCCCCACTAGAGTTGGTGGTTCAAGGGGAGGCGAGATTAGCGCACATTGACCCTGGAGTCTGGGATGTTGGTCCTACCTTCACCCCAGTTGAGAACACAGTAGTATATTTATGTGGCTTCAGCAGTTGGATCCCATATTTAATATGGGGGTCGAGGTTATGAGACCTGCATTTAATTTTTAACCCGAATATAGGGTTACTATGTTGACTAGAGAAGAGTGGACCAAAGGACCTGGGACTTCTCCCGCAGTTAAGGGGCTCGTCTAGTATACAGATGGAGGTCAGGAAGCAGGGGGAACCGGGGCTGGAGTCTATTGACAATCTTCGGAAAGAAGGCTCAGCATCTGTCTAGGAAAGTACGCTACAGTTTTCCAGGCTGAGATACATGCTATCTTGGCCTGTGCTCATGAAATTCAAATGAATGCTAGGCCAGAGAAATGGGTTACTATTTTCTCTGACAGTGAGGTGGCTCTGAAAGCCCTTCAGGCTGCCAAAACAACGTCCCCATTGGTTCAACAGTGCCAAAAGGCATTGAACGACATTTCCATCCAGCATTCTGTGGGGCTGTTTTGGGTCCCTGGACATAGTGGTTTATGAGGAAATAAAATTGCCAGTGAACTCGCCAGAGGGGTTACTTTTTTCCAGTTTGTTGGACCTGAACTGGCCTTGGGGGTCTCTAGGCAGAATATAGGAGAAAAAATAAAATGCTGGATGGAAAACCAGCATATGACAATGTGGTGGGGTCTTATCACTACCCAGAGACAGGCTCGAAAACTGATTTTGGGCCCTAGTCTGACAGAAAGATCAGGGTACTGTCCTTTAAGAGGACACAATCCAGGGCTGTTTCCGACCTCGTTACCAGACATAACACCTTGCGAAGACATCTTTACTTAATGGGGCTGACAAAGATTCCATTATGCGGAGTTGTGCAGCAGAGGAGGAAACCTCAGCCCATGTTATGTGTGAATGTGAAGGGGGAATATTTTCATAGCAGGTTATTATCTCATCACTCTTCTTCAAACAGAAATACATGTATACTTTGCTTTCCATAATTTTCATTGATTATATATCTCTGATGCAACTATGTATCTGTGCTTGTAGTAACCATGTAATGGCAAAGATAACAGGCATCTCCATTGTAATAAACCATCATTATCATCATTCATGTTACCTGTATCTGTGTTTCTAGGGTATTGACCCTCAAAAAGGTTTCTTACCATCAACACGTGCAGACTTTCTTGCTTCAGTTGTGAGGAACTCCAACATAATTATTGCTAACACTACAGCTGCCACAGCAACCCCTACTATCACAACTACAACCACCACTATGGCCACAGCTACCACAAAACCAGCACCACAGTCCACAGTACCATCAACTACTGCAGCTCCCAAGACAACAGTGAATCCAGTAGCTGGGGTGCTTGATGACTTCTCCTTACTGAATATACTGGTATGTCTTTGTTAGTAGCTTTTCTGTTCCCATTTACTGAATAATGGAGGGTAAATTCAATCTTAAATTTGGCTGACACTGATGTTCTCATAACAGCTGTCCTTGGACATCTCTTTCACTTGTTCTCAGCAAGAATGTAAAATTAGTACTTGTGATTCATAATTAATTAAAATAATTACCTCTATTCTCAACATAGTTCTTTCATAAGAGTAACGGATCAACCAAGCATTTATCTCCTGTTTTTCCTTTTACAAAACCAGCACCTTCCCCTGGCACAGTTTGTATTTTTTCAGTAACTCATCAAATTCTACCCAGCAAGGTAGTGAAAATAGTAATTTCAGTGTATAAATTTCTATTCAGAAGTTACCAAACTTGGGTCTCCGATTATTATTCAGTTGTCCAAATATTAATTTTAATTTTAAATCTTTTATTATTTGCATTAATTATCTTATGTCATATGCCAGTACAATTTTGAAAGATGAGTTTCGGTTAATATTCATGGACAATTTGATGGTAACATCGCAAGATTTACATGGAGTTACCTAGAAAAAACATTAAAAATCTCACCTCCAGATCCAGATTTCAAATTGCTACCTCCTAATAATAAAGTAGACATAATATTTCATTTCTTTCTAGTTTTTACATTTCACCATATACTCTCATCCTGCCATCTCTTTCTGTATAAATAACCTTTCCAAATGACACAGTTTTCTCGGTCTACCAGCCATCCTCCAAAAAATGCTAGACTGATGGTGAGATTTTCTCTGTTTATAGCTCATGGGACGTCCTCCAGATGCTTCTCCTCGACCTGGCAGGAACCAGGGATCATCAATTGCAAATCGGGTGAGATGCTTGGAACAGAAACTTTATCCTAGAACCTTTTCAACTCTATGTATTAAACTGCACCACACTTTTAAAACTGCCCATCATTTTTATATTCACTATTTAATCAAATCTTCTTCTCCTGCCTGGCAATAAAGGGTCATAATCTGGTTTTAAAATGTGGTTTCATGGTCGGTAACTGAAAACAGCTTTTGTGACCTGTCTTGTCACATTCTATTGAAACATTCTGTCCATTCTTTGCTGTGTAAGTTAATTTTGTGTACTGTAGCAAACCACATGAAAATCTGTAATATCACATTGAGTACTATCCCAAGAGGCACATCCTGTCTGTATCCCCCCTCTTTTTTTATGAGAACATTACCAGCACACCATAGTAACCACCAGATGAAGAAACTCTAACTGCCCTACTTCTGGCTCCTGTCCACCTAAATTGGATTGTAACACATCCCTAGCAAGTAAAAGGATCTTTTCCATCACCTTAAGAAATATACACCACATTATACACACGACATTCTGAAAGCTACTGCTTTAGTCTTCAGATTCTTCCAGTAGCCTTTGAAATGTCATGTTTATATAGTGTTGTGTATATGTTGTTAAGACAATGAGAAAAGTTCTTTTACTTACTAGTGATATGTTAGAAATTGCTTTGTTGTCAAGAAATTCCATGGTGCAGTTGACTTGAATTGCCTTACTAGAATATGAAGCTGACACCTGCACATTTCTTGGAATTAAAATGAATGTACACACCTGTTAAAATGCCACTTCATCCCATGTCATTCTATAAACCAGAAGGTAAATAAACAGATCCCTCCATGTCTAAGTACTGTGCCTGGAAGGCAAATAGGAAACATGACTAGGAGTATAGTGATCATGGCATTCTGAATCTCAGAACTAGAGTCAGGTAAACTGTCAGCTTCATGATCCAGCCACTTCTGTCTTGGAGAAAGGACGCAACGCTAATCAGAACATAGTAACCAAAACAAAAATCCCTGCGCCCATCTTACCCTTGCTGTCCGAAATATCTTGCACTTGAGAGTACATTTTATTGTACTTCATGTCACCCTATTGACCTCCATCATTACTAAATTTTGAATCCACTTGTACCATTAATCTATTACATATATATATTTAATTATGTTTTCTTACTTTAACCCTTTAACCGCCGAGTTAAATCCCATCTGCCATCTGCTGGCATTATTAGGAGATCACCATATTCTCCACGTTAGCAGGATAAGGGTTAATTTCTCATTCTGTTTTGCTTGTTTAACCCTTTCCACATTTTGGTCACTTGTAATTCTTTCATCTTCCTTCACTATTGCAATATGTCAGTGCTATCACTGTATACAAATTTGAATTTTGTTTTTATATTTAATGCTTTTTTTTCCTGTTTGGAGTGGGAAATATTGTACCATGTCTATGGATTAAATGTTGGTTTCCCATATTCATTGTTTGTACCTTACCAGCAGGCATCTATGAATGCCACCATATTAGGTGCAACATCTGACACATCAATTTCCCTGAAGAAATGTATTGATTAAAATTCATGTTAAAATAAGTTAAGGAAAAAGAGGCCTATATCAAAACTGATCACACAATTATTCCTCAGCTTACTGCACTGTTTTTATCAAGAATATATCATATTTTCTGCAGGACATCTAATGCAAATCCTTGTTCTTAACCTCAATCATATTACTACATTTTCTTTATCGGCTTAGCAGAAGTGAATGCTGTGCAGGTTGTAAGATCATCCTTTTATTCTATATTTCGTATCATTGGAACACCTTGTAAAATATGGAATATCATATGTTGCAGATTATCCAAGTAGCTCTGTCCAGAGGAACTAGCTCCAGCAAAAAGCCTGCTACAGTAAGTAAATACTGTTACCAATGCTATAAATTTCTGCTGTGAGCATATTTAGAACTGATTGTTTATGGTTTCACTGTCCAATTGGCTGCACTGGTTATTCATAACAGACACCATAATTCACAAATAAAGTTTAACTTACCTGCATTTTATAGAACTGAAAGTTTCATGATCATGTTCACAGCACCCTGCCCATTTTTCTCACCCTAAGTCCCTCAGCAGTAACTAAAAAATGCATTTTCTTGGTTTCAGCCAACTCCAAAAGTAACAACCCCAAAACCAACGAAGGTTAAGACTACCAATCTGAACACAACCTCTGCCACACCAAACCAGCCTACTGTGAAACAGAATCAGGAAGACATGGCAGGTCTGCTGAAGCTGCTGGGCTCCATGGTAAGTGAGGAGACTTATTTGTCATTCAATCTGATTGCATGGTTTCTAGTCTCAGTAACATGAATGTGTTGAGTTCAGTGAGAACCGCATTGTAGTATGGTAGACCTATATTTATAAATAAACTAGGTTGAGTGGCTGCAGTCTTGCAAACATTCACCCACATCTGTTCATAAGTGTTGCCAGCTAATAAAAATAAAATTCCATCTTTGTCTTTTTTCAAGCAGTATGAACTTTTTCTGAATAACATGAAAGCCAATATTTAAAATCCCTGAAGAAAAGTACCATATTTCCCGGCCCATAAGACGCACTTTCTTTCCTGAAAAATGTGACCTAAATTCGACCTGTGTCTTACATGCTGAGGGTAAGTATTATTTCCAAACTTATAAATACCCACACATCTATTATACAACATCTTTGTCATGAGATAGTAAAATTTGCTTCCAAATCATGAGACCTGGCATCACTGCTTGTGAACGGCTTACTTTCTTATCTGGGGATTTACCCTAACGTATACATTGCATCACACGTGATTCCAGGTATTTACACTGCTGCAGTAGCAAAGTGTAGTGAACTGTAATTCAAGTGCATTACACATTCCTTAAAGTATATCTGTTTTGTGTGTATTTGCACTTTTACAAACAGTGATTAAAGAGTTAAATTTAAAGTTTAAAATCAAAGAAAACCCTCATGGGATCAAAAGAGAGACAATTATCTTACAGTACTGCATTTAAAATTAAAGTCATGAATTACGCTGAAAAACATGGAAATCGGGCAACTGAAAGGCGTTTTGGCTCACATCCGGCAGAGAAGATGATACGAAAATGGAGGAAGCAAAGGAAATTTTATCAAAGCAGATAAGAGTAAAAAAACTTTACGTTCATGTGCTCCTAAATGGCCAAAACTTGAACAATATGTTAAGAACTGGATAATAGATCACAGGAAGAACGGAATTGCTGTTTCAATGAAAATGATTTTCATTGAAGCGAGAAGACTAGCCATTGAAATGTCTATTACTGATTTTGCTGGAACAACTTCGTAGCGCGAAAGATTTATGAGAAGAAATGGCCTGTGTATGAGTACTGAAACAACAATAGTGCAAAAACTGCCCCATGAGTATGAAAGAAAGATTATAGAATTCCATAAATATGTCATAAACATGAGAAAGAAGCTGTGTTTTGAGAAAGGACAATTAGGGAACATGGATGAGGTA